>JAANMX010002447.1_pt1 | contig 18385 bp, 14 predicted proteins | sample 7279681 | NCBI WGS metagenome assembly JAANMX01 (sample SAMN14094542, study PRJNA606508) | bioreactor metagenome | isolation source: A lab-scale SPAN reactor treating ammonium-rich wastewater day 351 | place: Ireland: Galway | collected 2018-01-01
AGATAGACGCCAATGCCACACAATCCATTCAAAATCTGGGCTGTCCACAACAGGGCAATGTGTGCGGGCACCCGGGCCAGCCACATGACTGGTGCGGTAATCGCATAGAGTCCGAGATGGTATTGATCGAGGGAGATCGGTTCGTAGGGTTCCAGGGTTGCGGGCAGGCGGCCCTGAATCGCGGTCAGTTTGGTGAGGAGTGTGTGGTGGAGTGAATCCGACCAGGCGGGGAAGGGGTGATCCCGTAAGACCCAAAGGCGGATGAAAATTGTTGCGCCGATGACGGCCACCGCCAACCACTCGACACGATCCAAGCGTACCAGATCGGGCAGATGTTTGCGTAGCAGCCAAACGGATGTCAGTAACATCACTGCCAGTACCGCCGCCAGCTTATAGGGGCCAAGCGGCAGAAACGAACGCACCCCATAGAAAAGAATCGGATAGAAGGCAATGCTCAGACCGACGGCGATAATCCAGCGCTGTAATCCTGTCCAGGATTTCCACAGACCGGAGATCGCCAAAAGAAACCAGCCCGGCAGCAAAAGCAGTAGAGCCAGAACGCCCAACACACGTATTGTCGTAACTGTGTCCATCGCCTACAATACCTTTGCCCGGCTGTCCGTGTTAATTATGATTGATAGTGGAGGGGAGCAATCTGTGTCAGATTGTAACTCCTCACCCCCTTCCAACCTCCCCCACAGTGGGGGAGGAATCGATCCAGTTCCCTCCCTGGAATGGGGAGGAGTAGGGTGGGGTGGCTGAACAGATGTGTCAGATTCTATGGGAAAAGCACTAAGCAAACGAAGTTTAGTAAACCACACGGCAGATGATTTGGCTAAATCATCGAATACTGCGTATGATTCCACTTCCCGAACCAGCCTTCGTTGCGCCGGCAGACCCCTGTGACGGACAGTAGACCGTTGAGATTCGTATGAATAGCCCTTCCTTAAAATGGCAAGCACGCATAGGCCAGGCACTCTTCACAGCCGCACGCCCATTTTTACAGCGATTCCCCCACGCGACCGCCTTCTACCGCTATCTGCGGGAGGGCTATCCCCTCTTTGCCCAGCCAAAGCAGACACCCCTGGGCTTTTGGCTGGCAGGGGACGCCCGGATGGAGAGCGGCAGCTATGAAAAAAGGGAGGTGGGCATTGTCGAGAATTGCCTTGCCACTGTGGACGTGTTTATCAACATCGGTGCCAATATCGGCTATTATTGCTGCCTGGCCCTGGCACGCAACAAACCGACAGTCGCTTTTGAACCCCTGGACGCCAACCTGAAACTCCTCTACAAAAATATCGCAGCCAACGGCTGGCAAGATCGGATCGAGATTTTTCCGCTTGCCCTCAGCAATCGTACTGGCTTACTCGAACTCTACGGCGGACACACGGGCGCATCCCTGATCGAAGGCTGGGCAGGCACACCCGACCATCACCGCCGCCTGGTCCCCCTCTCCACGCTGGACACTGTGCTGGGGGATCGTTTTTGCAGCAGCCGCTGTTGCATTCTGGTCGATATTGAGGGGGCCGAATACGCGATGCTTCAGGGCGCATCCCGTTTCCTGGCCCAGTCGCCCAAACCGCTTTGGATCATCGAAATTCAGGGCGCAGATCACCAGCCTGCGTCCATAGGCTTCAACCCCCATTTTCTGGAAACGTTTCAATTATTCTGGAATAACGGGTATGATTGTTGGACTGTGCAGCCGATGCCCCGTCTTGTCACACAGGGCGAAATTGAATCAATATGGGCGACCCGACAAAATACCCTGCCAGTCCACAACTTTCTCTTTGTCGAGTCCAACGTAGCGCCACCCCATATCTGAGAGCCTGTTTAATAATTCAGGCTCTCAGCGCGCAGCTTTGTAACCACGGAAAACACAGAATACACGGAAAATTCTCTTTCGCTTTTTTTCTGTGTATTCCGTCTTTTCCGTGGTCAAATCAAGAGCCTGTTTAATAACTCAGGCTCTGAGCATTTAACGGACTTTCCATCGTTTACTATTATGCGCATTTTACATCTCGTCCATCAATACCCGCCCGAATATGTGGGCGGCACAGAATACTATACCCAGAGCGTTGCCCAGGCATTGAGTCGGCGCGGCCATTCGGTGGCCGTCTTTACCCGACGAAATGGGGAGGGCAAAGGCAGCAGCCAGCGTATGGATGGAGATGTGGCCGTACATCTGGCCTGGAATGGAGAACTCACCCCTGGGCAGCGCTTTCTGACAACCTTTGGTCATGCAGCTATCGCTAAGCCTTTCGACGCGCTGCTTGCCCAGTTCAATCCCCACCTCATCCACATCCAACATATGCTGGGGATGCCCACCGCGCTCCTGGAACACATTCTGCAGCGCCAAATTCCTTTTGTGCTTACCCTGCACGACTTCTGGTGGGTGTGCGCCAATGCCCAGCTAATCACAAACTACAGCGGCGAAATTTGTGACGGACCCAATCTCTGGCTCAATTGTGCCCGCTGTGTGCTGGCCCGCAGCCAAAAGCAGACTTTCTGGCCTGCAATTCCCCCGGTGGCGGCTATGCTGGGCCATCGCAGCGCCCGATTAAGTCGATTGATGAAGGCAGCCACCCGGATTATCGCCCCCTCCCACTTTGTCAAAATGTGGTATAGCCAACACGGGGTTTCCACCGAGAAAATTGTGGTTCTGAAACACGGGGTGGACCGATACCCCAAACCGTTGCCAGCCAATCACCCGCCAGAGACACATCCAACAACCCTGCGTCCCCTCCGTCTTCTCTACGCAGGGGGACTTAGCTGGCAAAAGGGCATACATATACCCATCGAAGCCATCGCGTCGATTGCCGGGGATATTGAACTGTGGATTGCAGGCGACGAGCGCTTTGATCCTGAATACAGCGAACGGCTGCATCGATTGGCCGCTCAGGACGGGGCTGGGCGGGTACGCTTCTTGGGCAGACTTTCTCATACCCAAGTGCAAAGACATCTGGCCGACGCCGACGCCGCGATTGTGCCAGCTCTCTGGTACGAGACCTTCTCCCTCTTCGTCCACGAAGCCTTTGCCGCTGGCACCCCTGTCATCGCCTCGAATCTGGGTGCGCTGGCCGAAGCCGTCCGTCACGCAAAGGATGGGCTGCTCCTCCCCCCTGGTGATGTACAGGCATGGGCCTCCCTCTTCCAGCGTATTCTCTCCGAGCCAGGGCTGCTGGCCGATCTGCGCAGCAACATCCAAAGACCGATGAGCGTCGCCGAACACATTGACCACCTGCTGGGAATCTACGCGGAAGCCGTTGATCCCCTATCCTCCTCTCAACCAGAGGTCATTCTCACCTTATGACACATTCTGTCTCCCCTTCGCTGCTTTCCATTGTGCAATCAATGATAACCCAACAGAACAGCCAAAAATTGGCTCAGGTTCTGGTTCTGGGCAATGAAATGGCCATCCGCGGTCATTCGCTTGCCGAAAATCTCTATCCTAAGGCGGTTGTCCATCAATGTACATTGCACGAATCAGCAGCCTTTTTTCAGTCTTCCCAAACACGCTTTGACCTGATCGTTCTTCTCGAAACACCCCTCCCCCAGTCAGCAGAGCGTACCCAAACACTCGTTCTCAATACAACGACCGCATCCGATGATATTCTCCTCATCCTGAACCCACAGGCTGTCAACCTGCCTGCCGATGGCAGCCATTGGATAGAACTACTCAGCCGCTTCGCGGCCCAGGGCTATGGGTGCGACATCCAAAAGGAGGCCCTTTTCGCAGAGATTCCCCTGCTGCATCTACGCCGCACGCTACTGACACCCGCCCAGATTGCGGCCCATTTGAGTTTGATTGCACGCCATTTCTGGCAGCAGGTTTTGATTGGCCAGCACAACGTGCGACAGCAGGACCAGCTGCTCATCTCCATTGCCAGCGATGCCCAGGCGCTCCAAGACCAGGCCGAGCAGTTGGCCCGACGCATCGCCCTTTTGGAGGAGCAGACGCAAATGATGGGGGGCGATTGGGAACGCCTGCGCACCACCCCCGGCTATGCAGTGATGGTGGCTTTGCAAAAAGCCCGTGCCCGGGTAGCGCCACCCAACAGTCGTCGCGAACGTACGCTGGAAATGACAGTGGGGTGGGCCAGAATCGCCGGCGAGCATGGCATTCCCGGTCTCTTTCGCCATCTGCATGGGGAAGTCCGTTGGCGATCTCAGGTATGGATTTCCCGCTTTGATAGCCGCAAAAATTACGCCAGCCGATTTGTAGAGATCAAACATCTGCCCCAACGCCCACCCCTGACCGTTCATCGGATGCCTGTGGATATTGTCGTCTGCGTTCACAATGCACTGGAAGATGTGCAGCGCTGCCTGGCATCGGTTCTCCACCACACATTCGAACCCTACCGTCTCATTCTGATCGATGACGGCAGCGATCTGCCCACTCGAGACTTCCTGGCAGACTTTGCCCGTCGCCATTCACAGGCTGTCTTGCACCGTTCGGAGAGAGCCAGCGGGTATACAAAAGCGGCCAACCGGGGTATGCGCATCAGCGATGGGGAGTACGTCGTTCTGCTTAACAGCGACACAATTGTGACAGAGCAGTGGCTGGAACGGATGATAGCCTGCGCTGAATCTGACCAGCAGATCGGACTGGTCGGCCCTCTTTCCAACACAGCCTCCTGGCAGTCTGTTCCTGCGATTCTGCATGGCAACGACTGGGCAGAAAACGCGCTACCCGCCAGCCTGGGCATAGATGGATGGGCACATCTCCTCGCCCGCCATTCAGGGCGCATTTATCCAGAGATGCCCTTTCTCAATGGGTTCTGCCTATTGGTGCGCCGCCAACTGCTTACGGCCATCGGCCATTTTGACGAGAATGCCTTTGGGGCTGGCTATGGCGAGGAGAATGACTTTGCCCTGCGCGCCCGCAAAGCAGGCTGGAAACTGGCCCTGGCCGACGACGCCTACGTCTACCACGCCCAATCCCGCAGCTATTCCCACGAGCGCCGCCGACAACTGAGCGCCCAGGCCCACACAGCTTTGCTGGCAAAACACAAGGCATCGGTGATTGAGGCTGGGGTGGACTATTGCAGAAACAATTGGGTACTGGAAGGAATCCGGGCCAGAGCCGCGGTCCTGGCTGAGCGAGAAGCACTAAACCAGCAGGGACGACGGCTCTATGGGGGGAAGCGGGTTCTCTTTGTGCTGCCCATCAACCACCCCGGCGGCGGCGGTAATGTAGTGATCAAAGAAGGGTTGGCAATGAAGCAGATGGGGGTGGATGTTCATCTGTTCAATCTGGCATCCTGTCGCCCTGGCTTTGAACAGAGCTACCCCGACATAACACTCCCGATCCATTACGGAGAACCGGAAGATTTACCCTCCCATCTCTCCGATTTCGATGCTGTAATCGCAACCTGGTGCGGATCTGTTCATTGGATTGTCCAGGGGTTGTCCGCGGACAACCAGCCCCGGGTAGGTTACTACGTCCAGGACTACGAGCCTTATTTCTTCCCCCCCAATAGCAAACTCTTCCAAATGGCCGTGGACAGCTATACAGCGCTGCCCTCTATGCGCCCTTTTACAAAGACAGAGTGGAATCGACAAGAGGTGCTGACAAAGACAGGAGCCAACTGCGCAGTTATTGGTTCATCAATTGACATCGACAGCTTTCGTCCACGGCCATTGGGCGAAGAATTCCCGGATTGCCCTCTTCGAGTATGCGCATTGGTACGTCCCAATACCTATCGCCGTGCCCCAGAACTGACAATGCGCCTGCTACGACGGCTATCTCATCGCTACGCCAATCGAGTCCAAATTACGATTTTTGGTGTAGACCCCGCCGATCCAAATTTTGCTCCCTTGCCTAAGGATTTTGATTGGCAATTGGCCGGAGTCATCGACGCCCCGAAAGTGGAAGCGCTCATGGCCCAGACAGATATCTTCACTGACTTCTCGGAATATCAGGCTATGGGGCTGACGGCGTTAGAGGCGATGGCTTGTGGTGCAGCCGTCATTGTACCCCACAAGGGCGGCGCAATCAGCTTTGCCCGGCACGGAGAAAACGCGTTAATCGTCGATACCAGTTCGGAAGACGCCTGCTGGGAGAGTCTGGTAAGTCTCGTTGAAAATCGGGAGATGCGCCATTCCCTGCGCCGTGGAGCAATCCACAGTGTCTGCAATTTTCCCCTGGAACGGGCCGCGCTCAATATTCTAAAAACCCTGTTTCAGCCCTCCCAGCCCGCCGCTCTGTCCGAAGGGGGCCTCCTGTGAGTATTCCCCGGGTTCTTGTCCTTTATGAATATAGCCATACCGCTCTTCCCCACGGCAGCGCCTATATCCGGCTGCTTCAACCCCTGTCGCACCCTGTGATTCAGCAGCGCTTTCAGCATACCCCGAGCCCAGTCTATCGTGGGCAGAAGGCCGATATTGTCATTGTTGACCGCTACTGGCATGCGGACACAACCCGTGAAACGGTGGCTGAGTTGGTGAAGAATATCCGTACCAGCGGAGCCAGACTTGTCTATCAAATTGACGATGACCTGCTCAACCGACCGGATAGTACGGATGAGATGGAAGTTGGACGCCAATGTATCCAGCTTTTTTTGCAGGAAGCAGACGGAGTTATTGTTTCGACACCGAACCTGCGCCAACGATTTGCATCAATCAACCCGCGCATTTATGTGGTCCGCAATGCGCTCGACGAACGCCTACTCACCACTTTTGGCGGCGGGAGCATCCCCCGTATAGCTGCCAGCGAAAGCGTTGTCCTGGGCTATATGGGAACCTTCACCCATGAGGATGATCTGCGAATGATCCTGCCCGCGCTGTCGGAGCTTGGGGAGAAGGTGTCTCGACCTATTGAGCTACAATTCATCGGCGGAGTCGGGCGCGAAGCCTTCTGGCAACAGTTACAAGCCTTGCCCTTTCCCGTACGCCGTATCCAACCACCCACGGCGGAATACCCCCAATTCCTGCCCTGGTTCACCGGCCACATCCGCTGGGACATCGCCCTGGCCCCCTTACGCGACACCCCCTTCAACCGGGCAAAATCCGACATCAAATTTCTGGACTACGCGGCCCAGGGCACGGCGGGCATTTACAGCGACCTACCCGTCTACAGCGAAAGTGTGCGCCACGGCGAGACCGGTCTGCTGGCGGCCAATGACACCGCCAGTTGGGTCTCGGCCATCCGCACGCTCATCGAACAGCCCAGCCTGCGCCGAGAACTGGCCGCTAATGCCCGCCGTTACCTGCTGAACGAGCGCGTCCTGGCCCAGCGCGCCGTGGACTGGGCCAACGCGCTGGAAACCATTTGGCAGAGATAATATGCCCAAAGCCACTGCGATCATCCCCCTGTGGAATGGCGAACAATGGATCCGCCCCTGCCTGACAGCCCTGGCCAGACAGAGGGAGGGGACGCCATTTGCCCTGGAAGTCATTGTGGTTGACAATGGGTCGGTTGACAGGGCCCCGGCCATTGTTCAATCTGAGTTCCCCGACGCCCGGCTGATCCGCAACAGTCGCAACCTGGGCTTTGCTGGCGGCTGCAATGTGGGCCTGGCCGCGGCCACAGGCGATCTGCTGGTGCTGCTCAACCAGGACACCCTCGTCCAGCCCGGCTGGCTGGCTGGTCTTGCCCGTGCCCTGAACGATCCGCAGGTGGGCATCGCCGGCTCGTTGGCCCTCCTGCCAGACGGGGCGACTGTCCAGCACGCCGGGGGCATTATCGATTGGCCCCTGGGCATCGCCCGTCACCGGGGCCAGGGAGAAAGTCTGGCCGGGCCGTGGAAAGAGAGCGCAGAGGTGGCCTTTGTCACGGCTGCGTCGCTGGCTATGCGCCGGGAAGTTTGGGAGAAGATCGGGCCCCTGGACGAAGGCTTTGGACCGGGCTATTACGAGGACGTGGACCTTTGCCTGCGGGCGCAAGCGGCTGGCTATGGGGTGGTCTACGCCCCCGCTTCACGACTGCTCCACAGCGAAAGTGGCTCCTTCACCGATTCGCCCTTCACCCGCTGGGCGCGCCTGCGGGGGCGTCTGCGCTTTTGCCTGAAACATCTGCCACCCCAGCGCTTCCTGCACGAATTTCTGCCCGCCGAAGCAGACTACCAGCCCACAGTCCTGGCCGGAGATCGCCAGGGCCAGGTCGCCAGGGCCTATTTGGAGGCAATCCCGATGGTGTTGGAACTGTGGCACAGCCCGGCTGCGACCGATGAAATACGCGAGAGAGCCATCCTCTCTCTTTGCCGCCTTTGCCCGCCCCTGACGCCAGCGACGCCGCCAGCCCAGAGGATACCCCCGCCCGGCCAGCCCCTGCTCACCCCTTCCCCGCTGGACCGGATTCCCCTGCTCGGTCGGCTGCGCCGGGGTCTGCACCAACTGGCGATCTTCTATGCAGAGCGCAGAGAACGGGAGTTGCTGGCTCTCTTGGAAGATCAGCAGGAGGCTATTGACCGGCTGCAAAAAGAGAACGCCCGCCTGCGGGAAAGGCCCCAGGACTGATGCGTCTGCTTATAATCGTCCCCGCCTATGCGCCCTTTGTAGGTGGCGCACAGACCCTCTGCCGGGGCCTGGCCCAGGGGTTTGTGGCGGATCAGCACCGGGTGACTGTCCTGACCACCAACAGCCAGCAAGCCGATGATTTCTGGTTGCCGCCCCCGGCCAATCGGGCCCCGCTTGCCTACCGGGAGACGCTGGAGGGTGTACAGATCGTGCGTCTTCCCCTCTTTTGGCCCTGGCCCGCGCCCTGGCGCTTTGGCCTGCTGCGTCGGATCAGCCATCTTCTCGCCCGCTTCCCCCTGCCAGGGCTGATTCAGAAGCCCTTACTAAGACATTTCACCCCTTTTATGCCGCCAATTTTGGAGTTACAATCGGAAGTGCGCAGAGCGGCAGAGAAAGCGGAGTTGATACTTCTTGTGGATGCGGGCTGGGACGGCCTCTTTGCCAACGCGGCGGAGGTAGTTTTCTCCCTGGCAAAGCCGGTAATCGCCCTTCCCCTGTTGCACACAGGCAGCCCGGCCATTTTGAGCCACTTCTGCATGGCCCACCAAATGGCGGTCTATCGGCGGGCAGCCGCAGTCATCGCCCTCTCTGTGCCGGAACGGACTCGACTGACTGGCTGGGGTGTGACAGAAGATCGGCTTCACTGCTTGTCGCCGGGTGTAACGCCTTTGGAGAGCCTGCCGCTGGGAGCGTCGGAGGAAGAAAATAGCCCGCTGCCCTCCCCTTATGTGCTCTTTCTGGGCGCGGCTACCTATGATAAAGGCGCATTTACCCTGGCCCAGGCCGTGGCCGAGCTGCTCCGACAGGGCGAAGAGGTAGCTCTCGTCTTTGCGGGTCCACAACAACACCGGCTGGCTGTGTTTATCGACACCCTGCCCCCGGAACTCCGTGCTATCCTGAAGCCGCGCCTCCATCTGCTGGGGCAGGTGGACGAAGCCACAAAGCAGAGGCTGTTGGCTGGATGCACGGTCCTGGCCCTGCCCAGCCGGGTCGATTCCTTTGGCATTGTGATTTTGGAAGCCTGGCAGCACGCCAAAGGGGTAGTGGCCGCGGCGGTGGGTGGACCGGCCTCCCTCATCGCCCACGAAGAGACGGGGCTGCTTGTGCCCTTTGGCGATTCAACGGCCCTGGCCGGGGCACTCGCACGGATGCTAAACGAAGCTGGTCTGGTCGCTCGTCTGGGGGCCGCCGGCCACCAGATTGTGATTCACCAGTTCACATGGGACAAATGCTATGACGCTTTTTATCAAATTGCAGCCCGAATCATTGCCCCCGCAGGTGGATGAGCCGATGAGCGTCTCGCGTAGTCCGCTTGTGCCTGGCGCACAGATAGCGGGGTGGACCGTCAGCCTGCCCCCTACCCCACCGGAAGAGCGGCGACGCATTGCCTTTGTTGTCCATAAATTCCCGCCAGAAAGCGTGGGCGGCACCGAAATTTACACCTGGGGAGTGGCCCGGGAGCTGGCCCAGGCCGGCCATTCGGTTCACATCTTCTACCCCACACCCGACCTGCTGCCTGGCAGCGAATGTATCCTGCGGGAGGGCGTGACACTCTGGCGCGTGCCCTTGCCCGACAAGCGCAGCAGCGAAGACCCGGTGCGCCAGTATTGGCATACCTTCCGCGACACGGCCTTTGAGCAAAATTTTCGCACATTTCTGGCCGAAACCCGACCCGATGTGGTCCATTTTCAGCACGTGCAGGGCGTCTCCGCCCGGCTGATTGAATTGGCCGCAGGCTACCCGCGCATTGTGACCCTGCACGATTACTGGTATTTCTGCGCCAACAGCCAGCTCATCCGGCCCGACCGCACCCCCTGTAATGGGCCCTCCAGCGGCTGCCTGAACTGTGTGGACTGTGCCACCGAGCGGGCTGACCTGAACTGGATGCGCGCCTTGCGCCCGCTGGTCGCCCTGCCCTTTGTCTACCGCAACCGCTATCTGCGCCGGGTGACCGAGGGCGTAGACCTATTTATAGCGCCCAGCTCTTTTCTGCGGGATCAGTACATTCGCCACGGCTTCCCCCCCGAAAAAATTACAGTGCTGGAAAATGGGCTGGATGATCGAAAATTGGTGCAGCGGCCCAGCCAGCCCTTGCCAGAACCACCCGCCCGCCCCCATTTCGGATTTCTAGGCTCACTGGCCTGGCAAAAGGGGGTTCACGTATTGGTGGAGGCGTTCAATCAGTTGGGCGAAAATGCGTCGCTGACTATCTATGGCAGCGAGCAGACCTTCCCCGACTATGTGGAACAGATCAAAGGATTGGCCCGCCACCCAAACATCCGCTTTGCCGGGCTGCTGCCGTCGCAACAGGTGGGCGCAGCGTTGCGCCAGATAGATTGTCTGGTGGTGCCTTCCCTCTGGTACGAGAATTCACCCCTGGTGATTCAGGAGGCTTTTGGGGTGGGCACGCCGGTGGTTGCCAGCCGTCTGGGCGCGCTGACCGAGAAAGTGGAAGAGGGACGCACGGGCCGTCTTTTCACCGCGGGTGATGTGGATGCCCTGGCTGCTGTGTTGGCCGAGATTGCCGCTGCGCCGGAAGCCCTGCGCGAGATGTCCCGGCTGATCCGCCCCGCACCGGTGATGGCAGAACACGCCGGCCAGTTGTTGGAAATTTACGGCCATTTCCACCATCACGCGTAGATCAAAGCAATTCGAAGTCTGTCTCGCCACAGCCAATGCAAAGGGGACGATCCGCTGGATCGTCCCCTTTGCATTGGCTGTTGTCAATAGCTCGCAACACTCTGGGTGTGATCTGCTGATTTTGCGAACGCAAAGCGGTTTCTGTCCAGGCCAAATTACTGGTATGATAGACAGACAATTCGCCAAATAGCAGAGGTCTGTTCTATGGATATTCTGGTCAAAACCGCGGCCGTGCTTCTCCTTTTGGTGGGGGCGATCTATCCTCTAGCCGCTATCTTTGGGCTGATGAAACGCATGAACCGCAAACCTGGCCCCCTGCCTTCTCCCGCCCAGGTAATGGTGCGGATGCTGTTGATTGCAGCGGTTCCTCTGGCGGGGATACTGGGTGGCTTTGCCGGGCTTGCCCCTTCTGTATGGGAAAGCAGCGTCCTGCGCGGGGTGATTCTGATTGCGGGGGCGGCGTCGCTGGTGGGTTTTGTCGCTTTGGGCGTCCTCTCGGCCAGGGACAAAGCCCCGGCAGAAGGAAAGTCTTCGTTGATTAGTAAGTAACTGTCAAGAAATAATGTAGGGGTTTCGCAGACGAGATTCCGGGAATCGGCCACAACATCTTTCGGCTTTCCCCCTATCGTCTGGCCGATTCCCGGAATCATACCCGCGACTTATTTCTTGACAGTTACCAAGTGATTCCAGGAGCATTCCCATGGCAACAGAAAGTGCGCCGCTTATTCCAGTCCACATCACGGCCATCTGCGGCAGTATGCGCGGCGACCAGAGCTACACCCGGCTGGCCCTGGAAGCCGCCCTGGCCGCCGCCCGCAGCGCAGGGGCCACGACGGACCTCATCGATCTCGCCACCTGCAACCTACCCCTGTGCAGCAGCCCGGAGGATCGGGACGACAATCCCCAAATCATAGAATTGAAGGCCCGGGTCTCGGCTGCCCAGGGCATTCTGCTGGGTTCGCCGGAATATCACAACAGCTTTAGCGGCGTGTTGAAAAATGCCCTGGACCTGATGGGCGGCGACGAGTTTCGGGGCAAGATATTTGGGCTGCTGGGGGTGGCCGGGGGCAGTGCGGGCGCGGTGAATACTCTGGGCCATCTGCGGGTTGTGGTGCGGGGCGTGGGTGGCTGGAGTCTTCCGGCACAGATTAGCATCCCCACTGTAAAGAGCGCCTTTCACAATGGCAAGCTGGTGGACAAGGCGATGGAGGATCGGGTGCGCTTTCTGGGGCGGGAGCTGGTGCGCTTCGCCCGTCTGCACAGGTTGGTTCCCGAACTGGAAGACCGGCTGGTGGAGATTATCGACGAGGATGTCTGAGCCTATCATCTATCATTCCCGACCGGTCTATCGGTATCTGGCCCTGTTGGGGTTGGGCGTCGCCCTGCTCTTTGCCTGGGAGCTGGGCCAGAGCTTCGCCTGGCCGACAATCTTCTTCCTGGGGATTGCGCTTGCTTTCGCCGCCACCTACAGCCGCTGGGCAGCCGACCGGGTGGAACTGACACCAACCGGCCTGGCCGTATACCGTTTGTTCTCTCCGCCTACCCCCATCGACTTTCGCCAGATCGCCAGCATCGAAGAAGCAGGCCGCATGACCACCGGACTCACCCTCGTCTACTTTCCGCTGAACGACAGGCAGATGATCGATCTGGACGGGCCCCGCTCCCTCTTTCTGCCCGGATTGAAAGCGCAGAAAGAGTTGCTGGCAATCATCCAAGCGCAGATGGTCGATTAGCCCTATGGCCTCCGAACGTCTCTACACCCGGGTTCTCTACCCGCCAGACAGCCGCCAGATGGCCGCGCTGCTGACGGCCAACCTGGAGAGAGCGGTCTACACCTGTCCGATGGATGATGAAGCTATTCAGGCCAACTCCTTCCTGCCAGATCCCCCCTCCCTGCATAGCGTGCGTTGGCTGCGCCGCCAGCTTTTGGGTGTGCTGGCCGAAGAGCGGCTCTTGGGCTTTGTCGATGTGGCGGTCGGCTTTGACCACGCCACCCAACATCTGATGAATGATCGGCCCATCGGTCTGCTGCGCTTTCTGGCTCTGCCCCAGGACTATACCTTTTCGGGTCGGGTGGCGCATCTGCTGCTGCAAGCTGCCGAGGAGTTCTGGCGGGAGCAGAGTGTGCGCCGGGTGCGGGCCTTCTCGCTGAGTACGGGTTATCCGGAATTCCAGTTGGGCGCGGGCATTTTGCCCGGCAGTTGGGAAGATCATCAACGCTGGCTGCACCAGACGGGCTATCGTCCAGTGGAGCGCTACTACTGCCTGACATACCCCCTGCGGCCCACCCGGGAGGATATCCCCCCGCCTGGCTATTCCCTCTATCCCCAGTATGACGCAGAGAGTTTGCGCTATCAGGTCTACGAAAAGGATGAGGTGCGCATCGCCGCTACCCGAATGATCGAGCGCAGGGTGCAGTCGCCCGCCCAGGCCAATCCGGTGGCTGGGCTGATCGAGCTGATTGTAGCCTCGGCCTGGCGGCGCAAGGGCATTGGGCGCTGGCTGCTGCGCCGGATGATCAACGATGCCTTTCTGCGCGGCAACCGAACTTTCGTGACATTTGTCAGCCACGCCAACCAGGCCGGGCTGGGACTCTGCCGTCAGACGGGTTTTGAAGAGATGAATTACCGGGGCTATACATTGGAAAAACAACTCTGATGCACGTTCTACTGGTGTCTGGGGAATATCCCCCTATGCAGGGCGGCGTGGGGGCCTACACAGAAGAGCTGGCAAAGGCCCTGCTGGGGCTGGGGCTGGATGTGTCGGTTTTGACGGACAGCCGGGCCATACCTCTCCACCGAGCGCCGGGTTCGCCCCAAACCTATCCGCAGGTTACCAGGTGGGGATGGGGCAGCCTGGGGCAGATCGCCCGCTGCGCCCGCTCTGTCCACGCCCAATGGATTCACGTCCAATACCAGACCGCGGCCTACGGGATGCACCCCGCCATCAATTTTGGCCCCCTCCTCTGGCAGCGCCAGGGCTTTCGGGTAGCGTGGACCTATCACGACCTGCTGGTCCCCTACCTTTTCCCCAAAGCCGGAGAACGGCTGCGCCGCTGGGTGACCGAAAGAGCCGCCTTTGCCGCCGATGTTACGATTGTGACCAATGCCCAGGACAGGGAAAGGCTGGCCGGGCGCGTTCCCACGCTGACGGCCATTCCCATCGGCAGCAACATTCAGAGCGCCACAGTGGGCGAAGCGGAACGTCGCCGTCTGCGTGCCGGGTGGGGCGTTGGGGATGATGTGTTGCTGCTGGCCTATTTCGGATTTCTCAACCGCTCCAAAGGAGGAATCACCCTTGTGGAGACCCTACAGAGGTTGGTGGCCGACGGGCGCAATGCCCATTTGCTGCTGATTGGCGAACGGGTGGGGGCCAGCGATCCCACAAATTTTGTCTATTTGCAGGAGGTGGAGGCCCGGATTGCTGGGCTGGGGCTGGGTGAACGGGTCCACTGGAGCGGGCGGCTGGATGACCCAGAGGTGGCCCGTGCGCTGAATGGGATTGACGTGCTGGTGATGCCCTATACGGATGGGGCCAGCCTGCGCCGGGGCACACTGATGGCCGGGTTGGCGAATGGTTGCGCGATTGTGACAACCACGCCCCAATCTCCCCTGCCCGATCTGCGGGATGGGCTGGAATGGCTGGCTGTCCCCCCCGAAAACCCGACGGCCACAGCCCAGGCCGTGGCCCGCCTGGCCGATGACCCGGCTCTGTCTGGAAAATTGCGGGCCAATGCCCGGCGGGCCAGCGCCAATTACAGTTGGGAGCGCATCGCCGCCCGCCACCTGCCACTTTACGGCGCAGCCTCCGGTTTGGCTATTCCTGGCTCACTGCCGGATAATCAGTCGCTATGAATTCTGAACTCGCCTCTCCATTTTCACCGCGCTTTGTCAGTTGGCGACATACTAGTGGTCGTTGGCTGCTTATCCTGCTTATTCTGCTGGCTTTTGCCCGGCTCACCTGGCAGTTGGAAACCAAAAATCTTTGGTGGGACGAGAGCTTAAGTTTGCAACGGGCAGAATCCGATTGGATCGATTTGCTGGCCGGACGCATTGCGATTGACGATGGCATCTACCAGCGCCCCACGGTGGATCAACATCCCTTTGGCTATTTTGTACTCTTGAGATTGTTTGTGTATTTGGCAGGTCAGAGCGAGTTTGTTCTGCGCTTTCCATCGGTAATGGTTTCTACCCTGCTACTGCCAGGTCTATGGGTGTTGGCCCGCTTTTTTGCGCGCCGAGGCGTTCTGCCGGGGCAGACCGCGCCCTTGGCACTCTTCCTGGCCGCGGGCAGTCCTTTCTACCTCTGGTATGGGCAGGAGGCGCGCATGTACACGCTTGTGGCGCTGCTGGCGGTAATCAGCAGTTATCTGCTCCTGCGCTGGGCCAAAGAGAGCAAGCCACATACCCGCTGCTTGCGTCTGATCGCCTATTGCGGTGTGACCCTTGCCTTTGTCTTGAGCCACTACTTCGCTGCGTTCTTACTGCCCGTCCACGCGCTTGTGCTGGTGGGGGGCGTGCGATCCAGACGTAAATTAGCTTTTCTGCTGGTCGGCACTGGGTTGCTGGTCGTGGTCGGAATGATCGGAACTGCGGCCTGGTTCATGTTGCGCCGACCCTACAGTGGAATCAATTTCGTCTCATTGCCCTTCTCCATTCTGCTGCCCGATCTGCTCAATGCCTATAGCCTGGGGCTGAGCGTAAATATCGAGCAGGTCTGGTGGCTGGACCTGGTTTTTGGCGTGCTGGCTCTATTGGGCGGTTTGTGGGCAATACGTCGGAATGGATGGCAAGAGAGAGGCTGGCTGATTCCAGCGCTGGTTGTAACCCCTATTCTGCTGCTGGTGCTGGTCAGCCAGATTCAGCCTGCCTATATGAATGCCCGCCACCTGTCGGTAATTTCGGGATTTTTTCTTCTGACCGTAGCAGGTGGTATTGGACTGGTCTGGCAGCGTAATTGGGTCGCTGGTGGACTGCTCTGTCTACTGTTGATGGTGGGGATGGGCTTCAGCACGCGCAATTATTTTACTTTGCCTGAGTATAGCAAGGATGATTTTGCCGGTTTGGGTGACGTTTTGCGCCAGAAGATGATGCCCGGGGATGTGTTATTGCTAAATCCGCCCCATATGCTGCGTCTCTTTCGCTACTACTTGCCTGTGGATACGATCTCATCTATCCAGAGCGAGGGCGGATCGGTTCACTGGTGGGGTGTGCCCACGGCCAATGGTTGGGCAGAAAACGAGCGTATGCTGACAGAACTGACGAGCAACTATCGCCGGGCTTGGCTGGTCACATCACAGATGTTTCCCTTTGCCGATCCAGAGCAGCAGATCGAAGGGTGGCTGGAAAGCCGCGCCATGCGGATTCGCGAGCAGAGTTTTTATAGCCCCAATTCAATTCTGAAGATGGATCTCTTTTTATTAGGTGGTGCGGTGACCCACGCAATGCCGTCTGATACATTGCTTGTCCAGGCCGATTTTGGCGACGCCATCGGCTTGCGAGGCTATCGGGTTGGACGGCCCCTTTGGCCAGGTGCGGTCATCCCCGTCACCTATTATTGGCGTGGGCTTCGTCCACTCGACCAGCACTACAAATACATTGCCAGGTTAGAATCTCTCCCCGCTGCTTTGGCAGCAGTCCCGATTCATCCTACTGAACGGGAGTTCTACGACGGCTTTTTGCCATCTATTTGGTGGACGCCAGACAGTCTGATCGTGGAAGAAAGTGAAATCGGCGCACTGCCAGCATCGTTCGATGAGGAGGTAATGCTCTCGCTACAACTATACTCCGTTACGACGTTGGAGAAACTGCCGGTTGTGGCAAGCGAGACGGGAGCAATCCGTACAGACGGTGATTCCCTGAAATTACCCTTTCCCCTCCTTTCGCCAGAATTCAGTGCGCCGCCGAAGAATTGAGATAAACCGAACTATGACATCGTTCTCTCGTCGGTTGCTAGACTTCTATCTGCTTGCCGCGCTGCTGGGTAGTATTCTCTTTCTGGTCCACAGTGGGTTGCAAGTTTGGTCACCACAAGGAGCTATCGACTTTCACTCCTACTGGTTTTCCGGCCATTTTGTGCGCCAGGGCAACGACCCCTACGTCGCCTACTTCAGCCGTAGCCAACCCGCTCTGCCGGTCTACTATGTGGATGGCGTGGTTCACCGGGAAGGACCGATCTCCGTACCGGGCCTTTCTGTTACTCCCGCCAATACTGCACCCATCGTCTTGCTGCTTTCGGCTTTCTCCTTTCTCAGTTGGCTGCCGGCCAAGCTGCTCTGGTCACTCTTCAATGTCGGTTTGATGCTACTTATCCCCTGGCTGGTCATCAGCCTTCTGCCTGGCAAGCTACCCTGGCGCTACACGCTTGTGATTGTCCTGACCTATTACTGTTTACAAGGCACGCGCGTCTCGATTTGGGTCGGCCAAACCACCCTCCTCACATTTGCGCTCATGCTCAGTTCGCTGCGGGCCTCCCTGCGCAAGCCGCTACTCTCCGGTTTGTCTCTGGGAATTGCATTGTCCAAATACTCGCTCTCTTTGCCTGTTGCACTCTTTTACCTCTATGCCCGCAAGTACAAAATTCTGTTCATCAGTCTATTCGTTCAACTTGCTGCCTTATTAATTTTGAGTGGATTGACTGGAACTATGCCCTATGACATTGGCGCAAGTTATGTCAAGATGGTTTTCCACCACAACACCCTACCTGGCATCCATTTTCGCAGCCTCTTTGCTCAGCCTACTTGGCTCTACTATGGGTTACTCGTGAGCGGTACTCTGTTGATCGGCTTGGTCATTGCCAACCAATATCATCTTCACCGTCACAAAGATAGTACCTACAATATCCACATCTTTGTCATACTGAGCTTATGGACGCTTCTGGTTGGCTATCACCGCGCCTATGATACTACGCTCGTCATCTTTTTCCTCTCCCTCATCATTTATGGGCTTAATCAGCCTGATTTGTGGCATCTCACACCCAGGCAGCGCAATTTGCTGATTGGGTTTCTATCTCTTTTTATTCTCATCATGGCGGCACCTTTTTCTATCGTCACCTTATTTCTGCCCCTGGCCTACGGGCCATTCTGGCAGCAAATCATCAATTATGCTATGACGTTAGCTCTGATGATTGCACTCTTCGTTTCTATCTGGCTATTGAGCCGGGTAACTTCAGGCGTCGTTCCAGAGCGATGATGCGTTCCTTCCTCTGCATCTCTACCCAGCGAACACCTTGAAAAAGCGGTTCATTGGGAATGTCCGTGGTTATAGACATAAGAACAGGGGGTATAGCC
>JAANMX010002448.1_pt1 | contig 18381 bp, 11 predicted proteins | sample 7279681 | NCBI WGS metagenome assembly JAANMX01 (sample SAMN14094542, study PRJNA606508) | bioreactor metagenome | isolation source: A lab-scale SPAN reactor treating ammonium-rich wastewater day 351 | place: Ireland: Galway | collected 2018-01-01
GCTGTTGACCTTCTGCGCCATCGCGGTCATGTAGACCGACCAGTCGTTGTTGATCTGGTAGTCGCCGCGGGCGAACAGGCCCTTGTTCTTGATCGAGGCCTCGTTGGCGGCCACCGAGTTGAAGTCGAACGAGCAGGTGCCGGCCGCGGTCATCCAGAAGCCGCCGCTGTTGCAGGCGAAGCCGGGGATGGCCTTCGGTGCCGTCTTGAAGGTGCCGGTGTTCTGGTCGTAGACGCGGAAGTTGTTGCCGTACACCGACACGCCCTGGACGTAGCCGATCTGGTCGCGGGTGAAGACCATGCCGCGATCGTTGGCCGAAGCCGAGATCAGCAGGCGGCCACGCTCGCCAGCGGTGCCCATGGTGGCGGCGTATTCGTGGGTGTCGCCGCCGGTCACGTCGGTCTTGCCGTAGGAGGCGCGGATTTCGGCACCTTCAAAGTCCTTGCGCAGGACGATGTTGACCACACCACCGATCGCGTCGGAGCCGTACACGGCGGAAGCGCCGTCGGACAGGATCTCGATGCGCTCGACCGCCGAGGTCGGGATCGCGTTCAGGTCCTGGCTGCCGGCGGCGAACGGTGCCTTCGGCGCGCGGCGGCCGTCGATCAGCACCAGGGTGCGCGAGGAGCCCAGGCCACGCAGGTCGATGTCGGCCAGCGCCTGCGCGGAGCTGCCGGACTGCGGACGGAAGTTGCCGAACGAGGCAAAGGTGGTGTCACGCAGCACGTCAGCCACGGAGGCCTTGCCGGTGGCATCGATGGCGGCGCGATCGATCACGGTGACCGGCAGCGCGCCTTCGATTTCGGCGCGCTTCAGGCGCGAGCCAACCACTTCGACGCGGTCGAGGGTCTTGGTCTCGCTCTTCTGGCCTTCCTGCTTGGCGTCCTGATCCTGCGCGAAGGCAGGAGCAGCCACCATCGAAGTCGTGCCGATGAACAGCGCGATCTTGATCGCGCTCGTCAGCTTCTTGGCGTTCAACATGTGTTTTTTACTCTCTAGTAATGTTGGATAGCCCCTCCCCCATCAGGGCAAGGCCACCCGGAAAATAACACAAAGTTCACGCTCTTTGCGGAATCGCTACTACAGGTCGCCCATTCATTATTGAATCGCACCGAAACCGCCGGCGCAGGCCAACACTTTCCGCCAGCCGCAGCACGCCCCTGCCCTGGGCGCTTCCGTGAGCAGCGCTCCAGCTTTCCCGGCGGGGCGAGCCAATCACAAGTGATTGATTTTAGATGAATTCAACAGGATGTCGTTCCACTGCCGCGCGCCCCAGCTCCTCGGAGAATCAGGCGGACCAGACTATTCAGGACGCTCCTGGCGCCCCAGTACCAGCCGTGCATCACCGGAAAAGGTCTGCATGCGGATATCGCCCCTGCCGGTGCCGTAGCGCACCCGGAAGCTGGAGCCGGGGCCGAACTCTTCCTTGCGGATCTTCGCGCCGGGTGCGGCCAGGTCGCCGCTGAAACTCTCGCCCGAGACCTGCGCCGACAGATCCGCGGGCAGGTGCAGGCGCAGGTCGCCGCTGACGCTTTCCATCCGGATTTCACCGTCTTCGGCCAGCGCCAGATTCAGGCCCATGTCACCGGAAACGGAACTGGCCGAGAGCTTGCGCGCGCGTTCGCCCAGCGCGTCCAGGCGGATGTCGCCGGACACGCTTTCCAGCGCGATCGCGCCGTTCAACCGGCCCTGCACGAGCAGCTGCCCGCTGACCGTCTCCACCCGCAGCTCCGGGCTGTTCATCGCCAGCCGGATGTCGCCGCTCACCGAACTGATTTCGCCGCGTCGCGGCGCGCCATTGGCGACGATGTCACCGCTGACCGACTCCAGCTCCAGCTCGCGCGAGGCCATGCCGCTGACGCTGATGTCCGCAGACACGGTTTCCACCTCCAGGTCGGCCAACAGCGGCATCTGCACCCGCAGATGGGTGGCCTCCACATCGCGGCTGCGCGACGGATAGCGAACCTTGATCCGCAACACGCGGCCGTCACCCTCGACAGAGAGCTTTTCCACCCCGTCGCCCAGCGTGCCCGACAGCCTCACTTCCGGCCGATCCCAGGCCACCACTTCGACTTTCCCCTTGAGGTTTTCGATCTCGACCCGGCCGCGCGCATCCAGCGGGCGGGTCTGGCTGATCGGCGTCGCCGCCATCGCCGGCAGCACGCTCGCGGCGGCCAGCGCAGTCCACAACATTCTGGCAAGGATTTGCATCGTCGACTCCTCAGACAAAAAGGGCGCGCCGCGACAGGGCGAGCCGGCGCGCGTAGAGCTGGCGCAGCCGCTCCAGCAGCTGCGGGGATTGCGGGTCATGGCGCAACGCCGCCAGCACCTGCTGGGCACCGTGATCCAGCGCATCCAGTCCCGGCTGCCAGCTGACCGGTGCCGCACGCACGTCCAGCTCACGCAGCGCGGCCTGGTAGTGCAGGGTCAAGGCTTCCGCCTCGCTTGCCACCGACGCGACGGCGGCAGGTGCCGGCGCGACCGCGGCAGGTGCCGACGCAGCCACTGCCACCGGCCGCGCCATGTCCGGCCCGCCCTGCCTGGCCAACCCCAGCGCCAGCAGCAGCGATGCCGCCATCGCCAGCGGCCAGACGCGGCGGGGCGGACGCGCCACCACCGATTGCGACGACAGCCTCGTCGCGATGCCGGGCCAGAGATCATGCCCAGGCTCGATGTCGCGGCGCAGTGCGAGCAGCGCCATGCGCAGCCTGGCCTCGCCGATGTCGTGTTGTCCGCTCATGCCGTTTCTCCGATCCGCGCGCGCAGCAACCCACGCGCGCGATGCAACTGCGCCTTCGAACTTCCCACCGCCATGCCCAGCTCGCCGGCGATCTCCTCGTGCTTCCAGCCTTCCACGTCGTGCAGCACCAGCACCGCGCGCGCGCGCGGCGGCAGGCTGGCGACCGCGCGCTCCAGGTCGCGCCCGAGCACGGCGCGGCCGACGGTATCCGGCGTGGGCACTGCGTCGAGCGCGTCGTCATCGTCTTCCTGCCACGGCCGGCTGCGGCGCGCGCGCAGTTCCATCAGCGCGGTATTGACCGCCAGCCGATGCAGCCAGGTCGACACCGCGCTCTCGAAACGGAATGTCGGCAGCGCCTGCCAGGCGCGCACGAACGCCTCCTGGGTCAGATCCTCCGCCCGCGCTCCCGCCTGCCCCACCAACCGCACGATCACCCCGTGCACGCGACGGTGGTGGCGGCGATAGAGCTGCTCGAAGGCCGACACGTCGGCCATGCCCGCGCAACGCGCCAGCCTGGCGTCGTCGTCGGCTTCGGATGGCTGCGGCGATGTCATGGTCTGCATGAGCATGCTGATTCTGATGCCGCGCGGGTCTGGAACGTTTACATGCCCCCAACAAAAAAGCCGGCCTTCTTGCGAAGGCCGGCCAATTCCTCTGCAAACCGGATGATCTTTCGATCATCCGGGCGCAGCCGGCATTACCAGTCGTAGGACGCGGTGAACACCACGGTCCGCGGGGTCTGGCGACCCTGCGGCAGCATGAAGGTGTTCGAAACCACGTACGGCGACACTTCGGACGTGACGTTCGCCTGCAGGACGCCGTTGGCATTGAGCACGTTGCGCACCTGCATGCCCAGCGACAGCTTCTTGTCGAGGAAAGCCGGGCGATAGGTCACGCCCATATCCAGGGTGCGGGTCCACGGATTGCGCTTGGAGCCGGGCGTCGCCACCGAACCGAAGCAGGTGTGGTAGCTGGAGCCATAGCCGATCGGATCCGCAGCACCGGTGTTCTCGTCGATGTTGCCCGGGTTGAAGTAACCCAGGCAGCTGAACGGCGAACCCGAGTTGATGCGGAAGTTCGCACCGATCATCAACTCGTCGGTGATCATGTAGCTGCCGCGCAGCTTCAGCTGGTGGCGACGATCGTTGGCGAGGTAGCCGCTTCCGAACATCATGATCTCGGCCGCATCCCAGTCCTGGGTCTTGGAGATGTTGTCCTGACCGAACTCGGACTTCACCTGGCCTTCGTTGTTGCCCCGGCTCTTGCTGAAGGTGTAGTCCAGGCGGGCTTCCCACTTGCCGTCGAACGCGCGCTCCAGGTAGATGTCGATGCCGGTGTAGCCGCGCTTCATGCCGTCGACAATGCCCCAGTCCTGCGCGGTCATGACCACGTCGGTCCGGCCGTTGCCGCTGGTGTTCTTCAGGCTGAAGGTATTGGTGCCGCCCGGGTTGAACATGAAGCAGCCGGGAACCTCGACCGAATCGAGAGCGATCCCCTTCTTCACCAGCGCGGCTTCCATGCGGGCCGGATCGCAGATGTCGTCCATCGACGACTTCAGGTCACGCTTGGTGAACTTGACGCCCAGCATCCAGTTCTCGGTCAGCATCTTTTCCATGCCCAGGAGGTATTCATCCTGGTACATGTTCTTCAGATCCTTCGGCGCGAAGGCCAGCACGTCGATCGGCTTGCCGTACTCGCCGTTGGCAGAGAACGGGCCGCTGTCGCCGTCGGTGCGCGGAACCGGGGTCAGGCCGGTCGGCACGCCGTTGGCGTCGATGCCGGTGTAGGTGAAGTACTCGCGGGTATACGTCGACGCGGAGGCACCGCGGATCGCGACGTTGTTCGGCATCGCCAGGAAATAGCGGCCGGCGTTCGCGAAGACCTTGAACGAGGCGTCGCCGTTCACGTCCCAGGCAAAGCCCAGACGCGGCGCCCACTGGTTCTTCGCGTCCAGATACTTCTCGCCGGTGTTGTTGGCGTTGGTGAACTGGTCGTTGCGGATGCCCAGCGACACCAGGAAGTTGTCCGTCAGCTGCCAGCGGTCTTCGATGTACCAGGCCTTCTGATCCAGCGACATGCTGGTGGCGGTATTGAACAGGAGCTTGTAGGCGTAGTAGCCGTTCGGATTCGAAGCCGAGGAGGGATTGCCGACGTGCCCCGGGACGATGTTGCCCTTGGTCTTGGCGTAATACCAGCGGTCGATGAACTGGGTGGAACCTTCGTTGCTGGCTTCAAACTTGATGTTGTCGACGCCGAAGGTCAGGGTGTGATCCCCCACCACCCATTCGAGGTCCGCGCGCAGCCCACTGGTGTCATTGGTCGAGTCGCGTCCGCTGTGGCCGGTCTGCGGGCTGCGGATCGGCGTGCCGCCGTTGAGGGCCGGATTCTGGTTGTGCGGATTGACGATCACCGACTTCCCGGCGATCAGGAAGGGCTGGCTCAACGTCTGCAGCTTGCCTTCGCCGTAGGTGGCGCTGAGGGTCAGGGTGTCGGTCAGGTAGCCGGTGTACTTCAGGATTGCGTATTCGTTCTTCTGCGCCAGGCTGTCCGGCGCGCTGTCCGTCTTCTTGGCACCGCTGGTACCGGCAGCGAAGTCATAGGCGTAGTAGACGCCGGCCTGGTCGGTCTTCTGGCGCAGGTAGGTCGCTTCGAGGAAGTGGTTGTCGGTGATGCTCCAGTCCAGCTTCGCGTACAGCTTGGGCGTATCCGTTTCCCAGTCCGTCCGATTCATCGTGGAGCTCAACACGACCGGGGCACCGGTCGACTCGCTCTTGGTCCATTCCGCCGCGCCGTAGATGAACAGGCGATCCTTGATGATCGGGCCGCCGGCGTAGACGCTGTAGGTATGGTTCCAGGCGTTGGATTCCTTGCCGCGCGAATACAGCTTGCCGGCCTTGTCCGAATTCTCGTAGGCGTAGCTGCACTGCTCGGTGCCCGTGTCGCCACAGGTCTTCGGCAGGTTCTTGTTGACCCCGCTGAAATCCATGTTCGGCAGATACAGGTCGTCATTGCTGCCGCGCAGGCCCTTCGGGGTGTAGGTCACCTGGCCGCCGAACTTCCAGTCGTTGGTGCCGCGCTTGCCGATCTGGTTGATCACACCGCCGTCGGAGCGACCGTACTTGGCGCTGTAGCCACCGATGAAGGTTTCCTGCTGCTCGATCGCGCCGAACGGCAGGGTGAAGCCGCCCAGGTTGGAGAGCGGCTCGCCGGTGAAGTAGCCGTTGACGTAGTAGGCGTTCTCGGAGACGCCAGCGCCACCGAATGAAACCAGTCCGCTGAAGTAGCCGGCGGCACCGGACACCGCGCCAGGTGCCAGCAGGGCGATGGCCTCAGCCGAGCGCGCCAGCGGCAGGCGCTCGATCTGCTGCGCGGTGAGCACGGAACGGGTGTCGGTGGCCGAGGTGTCGATCGAGGCAATGGTGGCACCGGTGACCGTCACGGTGCCGAGCGTCGTGGCATCGCCGCCGCCGAAGGACACGTTGGTGTTGGAGCCGACGGTGACGACCACATCGCGCTTGTTGCCGTCAGCGGTGACGACATAGGAGCCGACCGGCAGGTTGCCGGCAGAGTAGCGACCGTTGGCATCCGCCGTGACGGTGCGGGTCAGACCGCTGTTGTTGCTGATGGTGACAGTGGAGCCGGCCGGCACGGTACCGGAGATGGTGCCGGACGTGCTCTGTGCCTGCACGCCGCCGGCGAAGCACAGACCCAGAGCGACAGTCAGCGCGCTCCGCTTCAGGCCTTTGGCAAGGTAGTTAGAAGCCATTGTGTGTAACCCCCATTGGGACGAAGTGACAAAAATTGTGCAAATACGCCCGACCTGACGCGGCCTGACTGACCGACTATAAAACAGTCAACAAATCCTTAACAAGACGATCAGTCAGTATTCAGCATTCGAAATGCGCATTCAGCTTTCAGGGCGGGGCATGCGCCCCCTGGAAACGTCAAGCGCATCAACAAAAACCCCCGGCAACGGCCGGGGGTTCGGGACTGACCGACGGAAGCCGAATTTTCAGGTCAACGCTTGCGCGATCCGCCGCTGTTCGTCCAACAGTGCCTGCGGCAGGCGCGGACCGTATTCGGCCAGGTAGCCACCGATGCTGGCGAACTCGGCCTGCCAGCCGGCGCGGTCGAGGCCGAACAGCTTGGCGCGGGCTTCGTCGGACAGGGCAACGCCGTCGAGGTTGAGGTCGCCCGCCGCCGGCAGGTGACCGATGGGGGTTTCGGTGGCGGCCACGCGGCCTTCGACGCGGCGGATCATCCACTCCAGCACGCGCAGGTTGTCGCCGAAGCCGGGCCACAGGAACTTGCCGTCGTCGCCCTTGCGGAACCAGTTGACGTGGAAGACCTTGGGCAGCTTCGCGCCGGCCTGGTCGAACGACAGCCAGTGCGCGAAGTAGTCGGCGAAGTTGTAGCCGCAGAACGGCTTCATCGCCATCGGGTCGCGGCGCATCACGCCCACCGCGCCGGTGGCGGCGGCGGTGGTTTCCGAGCCCATCGCCGCACCGACCAGCACGCCGTGGGTCCAGTCGCGCGCCTCGAACACCAGCGGTACCAGCGAGGCGCGGCGGCCGCCGAAGACGATTGCGGAAATCGGCACGCCCTGCGGGTCTTCGGCCATCGCCGAATACGACGGGCAGCGCCTGGCGCTGACGGTGAAACGCGAATTGGGGTGCGCGGCCGGGCGCACGCTGGCGTCGTACGGCTGGCCCTGCCAGTCGGTGACCGGTGCCTGGCCGTTGTCCAGGCCCTCCCACCACGGCTGGTTGTCCTTGGTCACGCCGACGTTGGTGAAGATGGTGTCGGCCTGGATCGAGGCCAGCGCGTTGGGGTTGGACTTGTCCGAGGTGCCCGGGGCGACGCCGAAGAAGCCGGCTTCCGGATTGATCGCGTACAGGCGTCCGTCCGGGCCGGGGCGCATCCAGCAGATGTCGTCGCCGATGGTCCAGATCTTCCAGCCATCGCGGCGATAGCCTTCCGGCGGGATCAGCATGGCAAGGTTGGTCTTGCCGCAGGCACTGGGGAACGCGGCGGCGATGTAATGGGTCTGGCCCTGCGGGTTTTCGATGCCGAGGATCAGCATGTGCTCGGCCAGCCAGCCTTCGCTGCGCGCCTGGTGGCTGGCGATGCGCAGGGCGTGGCACTTCTTGCCGAGCAGGGCGTTGCCGCCGTAGCCGGAGCCGTAGGACTTGATCGCCAGCTCCTCCGGGAAATGCATGATGTAGCGACGGTTCGGATCCAGCTCGCCGATCGAGTGCAGTCCCTTGACGAACGTCCCGTCCCGCTCGATGCGGGCCAGTGCCGCGGCACCCATGCGGGTCATGATCCGCATGTTGGCGACCACGTAGGGCGAGTCGGTGATTTCCACCCCGCAGCGCGACAAGGGCGAATCGATCGGGCCCATGCAGTAGGGAATGACGTACAGCGTGCGGCCCTGCATGCAGCCGTCGAACAGCGCATCGATCTTCGCGTGCGCCTCCGCCGGGGCCATCCAGTGGTTGTTGGGGCCGGCGTCTTCGCGCTCGGGCGTGCAGACGAAGGTCAGGTGCTCGACGCGGGCCACGTCATCCGGGTGCGAGCGGTGCAGATAGCTGCCGGGATGGGTGGTCTCGTTGAGCTTGTGCAGGGTGCCGTCGGCCAGCATCTTGTCGATCAGCGCCGCGTTCTCTGCGTCGCTGCCGTCGCACCAGTGGATGGCCTCGGGCCGGGTGAGGCGCGCCACCTCGGCAACCCATTGGTTCAAGCGGTCAAGTTTGCTGGTCATGGAAATTCGGATCCTTGCGCCTGTCACAGGCAGTCATTGAAATCGTTTGCAGAAAACGCCGTGCCGCGCCCGTTGCGCCGCGCGGCTGCGATCACTTCTTCTGTGGCACCAGGGTGGCCATCATGTGGTCGATGTAGCCGTCGAAGCCTTCGATGGGCTGGCGGGCCTGGAACCTGGGCAGCTCCAGCTGCAGCACGCCGACGTACATCGCGTAGGTCATGCGCGCGCGGTTGAGCGCGTCCTTCTGGCTCAGGCCGGCCTGGCGGAAGGAGGTGAACAGGAAGCCGATGCGGCGTTCCAGCACGTGCCCCAGCACCACGTCCACCGCCGGATGGCCGGCGGCCTTGAGCAGTTCGGAATAGATGATGTGGGTCTTGTTGTGGTGGGCGATGACGCGGAACAGGGTGCGCAGGCGCTCGGTGGCATCGCCGATTGCCTCCAACGTGCCGTAGGCGGCCTGCTCGTCGCGCTCCCAGCGCGCAAGCGCGGCCTGCAGCAGCGCGTCACGCGAGGGGAAATGCCAGTAGAAGCTGCCCTTGGTGACGCCTAGCCGGCGTGCCAGCGGCTCCACCGCCACCGACGAGACACCATGTTCTGCGATCTGGTCGAGCGCCTCGCGAGCCCAGTCGTCGGCGCTCAGGCGTCCGCTGCGTGATGCGGTTTCGGTCATCGTGGCGTTCGTTCCATACGGTATCGACGGGGGGCAGTATGCTGAGTTTTCACTCTTTTTTGCGCGTTGACAGTCGCACCGCAATTGCCATACTTTACCGTATGGTCAGTATTGCGCGCCGCGCACGCATTGCCTGCCACCCCAAGATCGCCATGCCCCCGGGAGCCCCGCCATGAGCTTCGTCCTGCCGTTCGTCGTCATTTTCGCCGCCGGCGCGTTCGCCGCCTATCACCGGCTGCGGCTCGCGGTCTGGGCCGCGCTGACCACCACCCTGCTGGTGGCCTGCTGGCTGCTGGGCACCAGCCCGGCCGCCACCGCCATCGCCGCGGCGCTGGTGGCGCTGCTCGCCGTGCCGCTGCTGGTACCGGCGATCCGCAAGCCGCTGCTGACCGCACCGGCGCTGGGCTTTTTGCGCAAGGCGCTGCCGCCGCTGTCGCAGACCGAGAAAATCGCGCTGGAAACCGGCTCGGTCGGCTTCGAGGGCGATCTGTTCTCCGGCAAGCCGGACTGGAACAAGCTGCTGGCCTATCCGAAGCCGCAGCTGAGCGCGGAAGAACAAGCCTTCCTCGACGGCCCGGTGGAAGAGCTGTGCAAGCGCATCAACGACTGGGAGATCACCCACGTCCACGCCGACCTGCCGCCGGAGCTGTGGGACTTCATCAAGCGCAACAAGTTCTTCGGGATGATCATCCCGAAGCAGTACGGCGGCCTGGGCTTCTCCGCGCTGGCCCACCACAAGGTGATCCAGAAGATCGCCTCGATCTCCAGCGTGGTCAGCGCCACCGTGGGCGTGCCCAACTCGCTGGGTCCGGGCGAGCTGATCAACCACTACGGCACGCAGGAACAGAAGGACTATTACCTGCCGCGGCTGGCGATCGGCCAGGAAGTGCCCTGCTTCGGCCTGACCGGCCCGTTCGCCGGCTCGGATGCGACCTCCATTCCCGACTTCGGCATCGTCTGCAAGGGTGAGTGGAACGGCGCCAACGTGCTGGGCCTGCGCCTGACCTTTGACAAGCGCTACATCACCCTGGCACCGGTCTCCACCCTGATCGGCCTGGCCTTCCGCATGTACGACCCGGACGGCCTGATCGGTGACACCCGCGACATCGGCATCACCCTGGCGCTGCTGCCGCGCGACACCGACGGCGTGGACGTCGGCCGCCGCCACTTCCCGCTGAACTCGCCGTTCCAGAATGGCCCGATCCACGGCAAGGACGTGTTCATCCCGCTCAGCCAGCTGATCGGCGGCGTGGAGATGGCCGGCAAGGGCTGGAACATGCTCAACGAATGCCTGGCCGTGGGTCGCTCGATCACCCTGCCCTCCACCGCCGCCGGCGGTGCCAAGGCCGGCGCGGTGGTGACCGGCGCGTATGCGCGCATCCGCAAGCAGTTCGGGCTGTCGGTGGGCCGCTTCGAAGGCGTGGAAGAGGCGCTGGCGCGGATCGGCGGCAAGGCGTATGCGATCAGCGCGCTGTCGCAGGCCACCGCCGCCGCCGTCGATCGCGGCGACGTGCCATCGGTGCCGTCGGCGATCGCCAAGTATCACTGCACCAACGCCGGCCGCGACATCGCCAAGGACATCATGGATGTCATCGGCGGCAAGGGCATCATCCTCGGCCCGCGCAATTTCGCCGGGCGTTCGTGGCAGGCCGCACCGATCGCGATCACGGTGGAAGGTGCCAACATCATGACCCGCAGCCTGCTGATCTTCGGGCAGGGCTCGATCCTCTGCCATCCGTACATCCTCAAGGAGATGCGCGCGGCGCAGGATCCGGACGCCAAGGCCGGGCTGGAGGCGCTGGACGGTGCGCTGTATGCGCACGTGGGCGGCGCGATTTCCAACGCGGTGCGCTCGTTCTGGCTGGGCCTGACCGGTTCGCGCCTGCAGGCCACCGCGGGCGATGCCTACACGAAGAAGTTCTTCCGCAAGCTCAACCGCTATGCGGCGAATCTGGCGCTGCTGACCGACGTGTCGCTGGGCGCGCTGGGCGGGCGCTTGAAGTTCAAGGAGTCGCTGTCGGGCCGCCTCGGCGACGTGCTCAGCCACCTCTACATGATGGGCGCGGTGCTCAAGCGCCACCACGACGAAGGCTGCCCGGACGCCGACAAGCCGCTGCTGGCCTGGGCCTTCCACAACAGCGCGTATGAAATCGAACTGGCGCTGTCGCAGGCGCTGCGCAACTTCCCGATCAAGCCGCTGGGCTGGCTGCTGTGGCCGGTGGTGTTCCCGCTGGGCCGGCGCGCGGTGGCCCCGGGCGACCGCCTCTGCCATCGCGTCGCCATGCTGCTGATGGCACCGAACGACGCGCGCGAACGGCTGGCCAACGGCGTGTTCCTGACCCCCGGCGAGCACAACCCCGGCGGGCGCATCAACAGCTATCTGGCGAAAGCCATCCTGGCCGAGCCGGTGGAGCGCAAGTTCCTAAAGGCGCTGAAGACCCGCGGCATCGAAGCACTGGATTTCGCCGCACAGCTGGATGAGGGCGTGCGCGAAGGCTGGATCACCGCCGAGGAGCGCAAGCAGCTGGAAGAGCTGCACGCGATCACCCTGGACACGATCACGGTGGACGATTTCGACCCGCACGAGCTGCGCGCGGCCAGCTATTACGACGGCCGACAGGGCAGCCGCGCGGTGGCGTAAGCGGCCGCCATCGCAAGCATTACGACAACGGCGGGCTTCGGCTCGCCGTTGTCGTTTCCAGCCTCATTCCGGCGCGCCGTCCCCGCGTTCGTCCGGCAGCTTCCTCTCCTCGCGCAGCAAACGCCATGCACTGGCGGTCATGCATCCGGCCATCAACAAGCCGGCACCGAACACCACCTGCGAGCCGAATATCGACAGCGCCTTGTACGACCAGGAGAACGTGATCTCGCCGCCGCGGAAAAACGCGGTGTCGATCGCGGCACCGGCCTTGTAGCGCCACTGCCGGTCGACCCGGGTGTAGATGGTTTCGCGCCCCGGCTTCATCAGCGAAAACTCGTTGGAGCGCGTCACCACCTGGACGATGCCGACCACGATCGGCAGCGGCGACGCGGTCAGCACCGCGAACCCGAGCAGCAGCGCCGCCATCGGGATCAACAGCACCGGCGCCAGCCCGAAGCGCGACAGCAGCCAGCGGGTGGCGAACAATTGCACGACCAGGGTCAGCACGTTCACCGCGATGTCGATGCCCGCGTAATAGGCCGTGCGCGCCTCGGCGCTGGCGAAACCTTCCCGCGCGATCACCGCCTGCTGGTTGTAGAGCAGCTGGCCGATGCCGACGCCAAGGAACACCAGCACCGCCAGCCAGCGCAACAGCGGCTCCTTCGCGATCAGCTTCAATCCGGCCAGCACGTCGCCGCCCATCGCGCTTTCGTTGTCGCGCCCGACCTTCGCTTCTCGCAGCAGGGCCCAGCGGCGCAGACGCCAGATGCAGACCAGGCAAGCGGCCAGGAACACGGCGGATACCAGCATCAGGTTGGCAAGGCCGACCTTCTCGGCCAGCACGCGGGTGAGCAGCGGACCGGTGAACGCGCCGATGGTGCCGGCGGCCCCGATATAGCCGTAGTACTTCTTCGCCTCGGCGGGGGAAAACACGTCGGCCATGAAGCTCCAGAACACCGCCACCGAGAACACGTTGAACACCGTCACCCACACGAAAAACGCCATCCCGCGCCCGGCGACCTGGCTATCGAACAGCAGGTGGAAACCCAGCAGGCAGAGGATGAAGAAGCCGAACAGCACCGGCAGGAACACCCGCCGCGGGAAGCGGCTGACCAGCGCGCCGTAGATCGGCTGCGCAACCAGAATCAGGGTGAAGGAACAGGTGGACAGCACCTGCAGGATCACTTCCTTCAGCGAGATGTCATGCGCGGCGAAGAAGCCGATCATCTCCGGCGGGAACACCGCTTCGACCTCGCTCGACGCACCCATCGCATCCCGCACCGGACGCAGCACGTAATAGCCGCTGAGCAGGCAGAAGAAGTACAGGAACGACCACAGCAGCGGCGGCGAATCGCCCAGCGCGGCTTTGAAGCGACCGAGACTGCCGGCGACGGCGGGGCGTTGGGACATGGCTGCCGGAAGGCGGAACGGTGCGCAACGGTAACCGCTGGAGGCCCATCCGCGCCACCCCGCCAAAGAGCATTTGCTCTAGCAGCGGCGCATACGTTCGAACGGTCATCGCAGGGGGCGCACGTGTACGACTACATCATCATCGGTGCCGGCTCGGCCGGCTGCGTGCTCGCCAATCGCCTCAGCGAAGACCCCGCCACCAAGGTGCTGTTGCTGGAAGCCGGCGGCCGCGACTGGCACCCGCTCGTGCACATGCCCGCCGGACTGGCGCGGATCGCCAACAACAAATCGATCAACTGGGACTACGCCACCGTGCCGCAGCCGCAGCTGGGCGGGCGCGTGCTGTGGTGCCCGCGCGGCAAGCTGCTGGGCGGTTCCAGCTCGATCAACGCGATGTGCTACATCCGCGGCGTCGCCGCCGACTACGACGCCTGGGCCGCCGGCGGTGCCATCGGCTGGCACTGGGACAACGTGCTGCCGTACTTCCGCAAGTCCGAAGGCAACGTCCGCGGCGACAACGAATTCCACGGCGGCGGCGGCCCGCTCGGCGTGTCCGACCTGCGCCACGTCAACCCGCTCACCCGCGTTTTCGTCGAGGCCGGCCAGCAGGCCGGGCTGGACTTCAACGACGACTTCAACGGCGCGCGCCAGGAAGGCGTGGGCCTGTATCAGGTCACCCAGCGCAACGGTACGCGCTGCTCGTCGGCAGCGGCCTATCTCGACCCGGTGAAGGCGCGGCCGAACCTCACCATCCGCACCCATGCCCAAGTCAACCGGATCACCTTCGAGCGCGGCCGCGCCAACGGCGTGGTCTGCGCAATCCGCGGCCAGGGCTTTCATTTCGAAGCCGCGCGCGAAGTGATCCTCAGCGGCGGCGCGATCAATTCGCCGCAGCTGCTGATGCTGTCCGGCATCGGCCCGGCCGATGACCTGCGCCGGCTGGGCATCGAGGTGCTGCACGATGCGCCGGGCGTCGGCGCCAACCTGCAGGATCACCTCGACGTCACCACCCTGCAGCACTGCACGCAGCCGATCAGCTACGACCGCGTCAGCGAGCTCAAGACCGGGCTGCAGTATTTCCTCGGCGGCCGCCGCGGCCCCGGCACCAGCAACATCGCCGAAGGCGCAGGGTTCTACCGCTCGCATCTGGCGCAGGACGCGCGCGCCGACATCCAGCTGCATTTCATCCCGGCGATGATCGACGACCACGGCCGCCACCGCCTGCCCGGCGATGGCTACACCCTGCACGCCTGCTTCCTGCGCCCGCACAGCCGCGGCAGTCTGCGCCTGGCCAGCAATCGCGCCGCCGACAAGCCGCTCATCGACCCCAACTACCTCGGCGATGCGGAAGGCTTCGATCTCAAGATGCTGATCGAATGCGCCAAGCTGTCGCTGGAGATCTTCGCCCAGAAGGCCTTCGACCCCTACCGCGGCGCGCCGATCTTCCCGAAGGAGACGCCGCGCAGCGAAGCCGACTTCATCGAGTTCGTGCGCAACCGCGCCGAAACCGTCTACCACCCGGTCGGCAGCTGCCGGATGGGCAGCGACGACGACGCGGTGGTCGATCCGCTGCTGCGCGTGCGCGGCGTGGACGGCCTGCGGGTGGTGGATGCCTCGGTGATGCCGGCCCTGCCCAGCGGCAACACCAACGCGCCGACGATCATGATCGCGGAGCGCGCCGCTGACCTGATCCGCTCACCGCTGTAGGAGAGCCTTCAGGCCCGACCGTATCCAACGGTCGCGGCTGAAGCCGCTCCTACGGAAAGCCTGCCATTTCTTGGTCGCGGCTGAAGCCGCTCCTACAGGGGCTGTTCAAGCATCGGCGGCAGCGGGCAGTGCAGCGCGCCGCAGATGGTGCGCAGCAGTTCGGCTTCGGCCACGCTGATGCGGCCGTCGCTGCTGATCGCGTCGGTGACCGCTTCCACCATCGCCTGCTTGGCCAGCGGATCGAGCGCATCCAGCGGCTCCCACACTGCGTCCAGCGCCTGCACACCGCCTGCAGGCGGCGCATACGGCAGGTGGTCGTGCGGCAGCACGCGCTGCAGGCCCGCGAGATAGGCGCGGCGGGCGGCTGCGTCGTCGGCGTTGCCGTAGCGCGCCACCACCGCCAGCAAGGTGGCGAACTCGTTGCGCACATTGACGGGCTTGCGCCGACCGAAGCGCGCATAGCGGGCCGGATCCAGCGATTCGCGCACCTGCACCTGCAGCAGTCGCGCCAAGCAGTACTCGAACAGCGACACCTCGCCGTCGGCATCGACCGCGGCCTGCACGGCGTCGAGGAAGACCTCCAGCTGCGGGCGCGGGCGCAGCCGCAGCACCGGGAAGGCCAGCGCCGCCAGCGGCAACCGCAGCGCGGGATGCAGGTCGGCGGTCAGCTGCTGGTGGATGCGCAGGGCGTGGTCGGCGGCAGTCTCGCCAAGCCGTTCGGCGATCGCCTTGCGCTGCGCGTCCAGCGCGTCGTCGGCGTCCGCCAGCAGCAGCGCCAGCAGCAGCGGCATCACCGCCTCGCGATCGCGGGCCAGGTCGCGCAGCGCCTCGGGAACGGCATCGACGATGGCATCGGCGCGGCGGTAGTCGTCGGATGCCGGCGTTGCCACCTGCGCGGCCACCTGCTGCGGCGATACCCGCACCTGCTGGCGCGCACCCGGCAGCGGCGCGGCGGCACCGTCGGCCAGACCCAGCGCGATGTCTTCCTGCAGACCGTCAGGCGGTGCGAGATGCCATTCGGCGCGCAGCCGCTCCAGCTGTTCGCTGCGGAAGCCCGGCTCCAGCGCGCGGATGCGCTCCAGCAGCGGCGGATGGGTGGCGAACAGGCTGGAGAAGCCCACCCCGTCACCGAACAGCATGTGGCTGACTTCCTCGGCGTCGCCGCGATGGCTCAGGCGGGAGCCATCCTCCACCCCGGCGATCTTCTTCAACGCACCGGCCAGTCCCGCGGCCTGGCGGGTGAACTGCACCGCGCTGGCGTCGGCCAATCGTTCGCGCGAACGGCTGACACCGGCCTTGATCATCCGCCCGAAGAACAGGCCCACGTAGCCGATCACCATCGCCACCAGCGCGGCCACCACCAGCGCGCCGGCATTCTTGTTGCGGCTGCTGCCGAAGCGGCCGTATTCCAGCACCTTGCGGCCGATCAGGCCGATCATCAGGATCCCGAACAGCGCCCCGATCAGGCGCACGTTGAGCCGCATGTCGCCATTGAGGATATGGCTGAACTCATGCGCGATCACGCCCTGCAGCTCGTCGCGGTTGAGCCGATCCAGGGTACCGCGGGTCACCGCCACCACCGCGTCGGACGGGCTGAAGCCGGCGGCGAAGGCGTTGATGCCGGCCTCATTCTCCAGCACGTAGAGCTTGGGCACCGGCACCCCGGAGGCGATGGCGATTTCCTCCACCACGTTGCGCAGCCGCCGCAGCGACAGGTCGGTGGTGTCCGCCGGCACCAGCGTGCCGCCCATCTGCTGCGCCACAGCCTCGCCGCCGCCACCCAGGCTGGCGATGCGATAGAGCGAACCGAACAGGATCGTCAGCAGGGTGATGCCGGTGGTGAACGCCAGCATCCGCCACGACGGCACCACCAGCCACGCCGCAAAGTCGACGGCGGCGACAATGCCGATCACCGCCAGCACGAACAGGAACACCAGCCGCGTCGAGGCGCGGCGCGCGGCGGCCTGGTGTTCGAAGAAATTCATGGCTGGAAGGTGCCCCTCATCCGGCCTGCGGCCACCTTCACCCCGCGTCGCGGGGTGAAGGAAAAGCGCGTGCTCAGAACTGCACCTTCGGCGCTTCGCGCACCTGCGCCTGCTTGTCGGCCGGGATCTCCAGCAGGGTGGCCGGCTGGAAGCCGAACATGCCGGCGAACACGCTGTTCGGGAACACTTCGCGCTTGTTGTTGTAGGCCATCACCATGTCGTTGAACGCCTGCCGCGCGAACGCGACCTTGTTCTCGGTGCTGGTCAGCTCCTCGGTGAGCTGCATCATGTTCTGGTTGGCCTTGAGATCCGGGTAGGCCTCGGCCACCGCCAGCAGCCGGCCCAGCCCGGCATTGAGCTGGCCCTGCGCGGCGGCCAGCTGCGCCATCGCCTCCGGGTCGCCGGGGCTGGCCTTGGCCGCGGCCAGGCCGGACTGCGCCGCCGAGCGCGCGGCGATCACCGCCTCCAGCGTCTCGCGCTCGTGCGCCATGTACTTCTTCGCCACCTCGACCAGATTCGGGATCAGGTCGAAGCGCCGCTGCAGCTGCACGTCGATCTGCGCGAAGGCGTTCTTGAACGCATTGCGCGCGGTCACCAGACCGTTGTAGATGCCGACCGCCCAGAGCAGGATTGCAACCACGACTGCGCCGACAATCGCCAGGAAAATCAAAAAGCTACCCATTGAAGCTCCCCTCATTCATGCATTCGTGGAAACAGGCGCTAGAATCGACCCGTCGTCGCAGCATACGCAGGGGGCCAAGCCGATGAAAGAGCGCACCCGGGGACACCTCTGGAAGACCGGCCTGGTCGCGGCGCTGCTGCCGCTGGCTGCGGGTTCCGCCACCCAGGACAGCGTGCCGTCCAACGGCACCATCGCGCGCACCGCCAGCATGGCGGCGAACCTGCCGCCGGCACTGCCGCTGCCTGCCGTCGCCAGCAACCTGGACATCGCACGCTTCGAGGCGGTTGCCGAAGCGCTGGTCGCCAACGGTCGCATCCCCGGCCTGGCGATGGCGATCGTCAAGGACGGCCGCATCCTCAGCGCACGCGGCTACGGCATCACCGACACTCGCGCACCGCAGCCGGTGGATGCACACACGGTGTTCCGCCTGGCCTCGCTGTCGAAGTCGTTCGCCGGCACCATGACCGGCATCCTGGTCAACGACGGCATGCTGCGCTGGGACAGCCACCTCACCGACTACGTGCCGTCGTTCCGCATGTCGATGCCGGACGCCGCCCGGCAGATCACCGTGGCGGACATCCTCAGCCACCGCATGGGCCTGACCCACAACGCCTTCGACCGCGATCTGGAGGGCAATGCCGGCTACCACGACCTGACCCTGCGGATGGCCAATGCGCCGATGACCTGCGCGCCCGGTGACTGCTACGCCTACCAGAACGTGGCGTTCAGCCTGATCGGCGACATCGTGTTCGCCACCACCGGCCAGTTCTACAGCGAGGCGG
>JAANMX010002452.1_pt1 | contig 18357 bp, 14 predicted proteins | sample 7279681 | NCBI WGS metagenome assembly JAANMX01 (sample SAMN14094542, study PRJNA606508) | bioreactor metagenome | isolation source: A lab-scale SPAN reactor treating ammonium-rich wastewater day 351 | place: Ireland: Galway | collected 2018-01-01
ATTGCCATCTAGCGCCGCGCTCCGGCCCTCCACGCCGGCGGCCTCCGCGATCGATCCGCGAAGGATCAGCCCCTCGGCCCGGGGCGCCTCCATGGGCCAGAGGCATCGGGCGGATGCTGCGGCGGCCGCGCCGGCGGCCAGGCACAGCGCCGCAAGAAAAAAAGATGTCGTCCTAATCCCGGGTTTCATCGCGTTCATTCTCTTCTCCTTCATTCGGACTTTCCCAGTTTCGCCCGTGCGGCGGATGCGATCGTTCGACCCGTCCGGGGGGTCTTTTGGACTTGCGGTGGCAGAACCCCGCGAGGGGTGGCGACACCGCTTTGGATCCGCAGCCGGATCGCCTCTGGCGATCGGAGCGCGTGCGCTGGCCCTGGCTCGCGGCTTCCGGCTTCGCCGAAAGCCAAAGCGGTGTCGCCGCTGCGCTCTGCCACCGCAGCAAAAAGGGCTGCCTCCGTGCCTTGAGGATAGGCGCGCAACCCCGACCAACGTGAAGTTCGAGTCAGCCGACATCCGACCTCTCCCCGGCCTCGTCGGCAGTGCGTTTTCTCCACCACGACGCGAGGGCGGAACTGGTGATGGCGCTCCAGGGCCCGAAGGTGGCCGAGGCCATGGCGGCGCGCGCGCTGTGCAGCACGTCGAAGGCGAGCCCCGTGGCCATGCCGCCGTTCTGGATGCCGACCTCCAGCGCGACCGTGCGGCAGTCGCGCGGGCACAGCCCGAGGAGCCGGGCGCCCTGGTAGCCGAGCAGGTAACCGGCGGCGTTATGCGCGGCCGAGGCGGCAAAAAGGGCGAGGCCGACGCGGAGCAGGTCGTCGCGCGACAGGGCGATCGTGATGGCGATGATGACGCAGATCGATAGCATCGCGAGGAAGGGCAACACCTTCACCAGCGCGGAAGCGAGCCGCGGGAGATATCGGCAGATCGCGATCCCGGCCGCGAGCGGCAGGATGATCATGTTCAGGATCGATCCCATCATGGGAAGGAACGCGATGGGCACATAGGTCCCCGCGAACCACTTCATCGCCAGCGGGGTCATGACCGGCGACAGGAGCGTGGAACAGGCCGTCATCGTCACCGAGAGCGGGACGTTGGCGCGCGCCAGATAGGCGATCACGTTCGACGCCACCCCCCCGGGACACGAGCCGATCAGGATCAGTCCCGCGGCCACCTCGGCCTCGAGGCCGAAGGCTCGGGCGCACAGGAATCCGGTGAGCGGCATGACGGTGTACTGGAGCCCGAAACCGATGCACACCGCCCAGGGCATCCGCAGCACCCGCCGGAAATCCTCGAGGGTCAAGGTCATCCCCATCCCGAAGAGGATGAGTTGCACCAGGGGCACGATGGTCCGCTTCAGTTCGAACCCGCCCCACGAGACGAAGGCCGAGGGGAAGGTCATCGCCGCCGTGCCGAAAGCGAACACGGAGAAGGTGAACCCGAGGCCATGCAGCCAACCCGCCCTGCCCCAGCGGGCATACGCCGCCAGGGCCAGGAAGAGACACGTCAGCGCTATGCCAATCGGTGGGCTCATGGCTCGGCGTCGAAATCGCCCCCGATCAACCCCGCGCCGCGCAGGGCGGCCCGCATGCGTTCGAGCAAGCCCGGATCCACGACGGGCAGAATGGGTCGCCGGGGCAGGCCGCCCGTCCGTCCCTGGAGGTTGACGAGCGCCTTGACCTTTCCGGGGTACGGCGGCTGCAGGTAGGTCTCGACGATGGGCACCATGGTTTTTTGGATGGCCATGGCCTCGGCCTGATCGCCGCGCCGGAAGGCCACCCACTGCCGTTTGCACAGTTCCGGGGCGATGGTGACCATGGCCGAGAACGCGCCACAGGCGCCGGCGGTGTAGCACCCGTGGAGCATCTGGTCGCACGCGGCATAGACCAGGTAGCCGCCGTCGTTCGCCGCCGCGATCTCGGCGAGCCGCACGGGATCCACCTGCTTGACGCCGATCACCCATTCGATCGACCGCAGGCGCGCGAACAGCGCGGGCGAGATGAGGTTCGAGGCGACCACGTTGTATACGATGATCGGCAGCCGGACCCTATCGCCGATCTCGCGATAGAACTCGAAGTTCCCCTCCTCGCTCGCGCCGTGATAGAACACGGGGGTGACCAGCAGCGCGTCCGCGCCACAGGCTTTGGCGTCCAGCCCCGCGCGGATCACCTCGCGGGTGGAGTTGCGGATGATGCCGGCGTACGCCGGGATGCGCCGCCCGTTTTCCTCGCCGATGATCTCCAGGCAGCGCCGCAGCTCGGCGTCGGACAGCGTCGCGCCCTCGCCGGTGCTCCCGCCGGAGCTGATGCCATCCACCCCGTGACCGATGAGGTAGCGCGCCTCCTTGCGGAAGGCCGCCTCATCCAAATCCCCTGCCGCGTCGAACGGCACCACCATCGGCGCGATCATTCCTGTCAATCGGTCCAATCCCATGAGCTCTGTCTCCCGCAATCGGTTGATTCTTGGAACGCTGATCGTAATCTTCCCTCTCAAATTGTCATTAGCATCGATTAGCGCAGATTAGCGTTCCCCTTTCCTTCGTGGGCCATTTCCTTTGAGGCGTTAACCATCTGGGCCAAATTGGCGACCGGCGTGCCGACGGGGACGAAGCATCCTGAGCCCAAGATGAATCCACCCTCATGGCCCCTGGCGGCCCGGATGGCATCGAGCGATTTTTCAAACACGGTCCCCGCCGCGCCCTGTAGCAGCGTGCCCACCGGGTCGAGGTTGCCGATCATCGCGATGCGGGGCCCGAGGATCTCGCGGCAGCGGGCGAGGTCCATCTTGTGGTCGATTTCGACGAGGTCGGCGCCGCTCTTCGCGAACTCGGCGAGGGCGGGGGTATTATCGCCGCAGATGTGCAGCAGGGTATAGACGCCGCGGCCCCGCGCCCGGTCCTTCACGGCGGCAAACACCTTCTGGTGGTAGGGCAGCGCGTATTCCCGATACATCGCGGGCGAAATCACGTCGGCGGAGGCCAGCGAATCGCCCACGTACGCGAGGTCCACGCCCCGGTCGACCTGCGCGAGCAGGAACGCCGCGGTCGCGTCGGATGTGATCTCCAGCAGGCGATGGATCCGCCCCCGGTCGGCGTCGCCCCGCTCCCCGACGGCGATCTCCATGAGCCGCATCAGGAACTCCTGCTCGCCAAACAGGTACGCCGCCAGGGAGAAAGGGCCCGTCCCTGTGCCGCGCAGCACGACCCTGTCGCCCACCAGGCCCTTCAATTCCTCGAGCGCCTTCAGGTACACCGGCATGCGGCCCCCGGTCTCGGGGTCGGGGACGCGCAGCGCATCGACCTGATCGAGGGAGTCCAGCAGGGGTTGCGCGGCGGTGGGCAGGGCATCCTCGTGGTGCACCGTGCGCAGGCCGAAGGCCTCCGCGATGTAATAGGTGTCGGCCGCGGTCACCGCGATGTCGTGTCCAACGGCTTTCCAGAGCGCGTGCTGCGCCCGGGCGATCACCTCGCCCCGGGTGTAGTAATCCCGCAGCCTCGCGCCGATCAGCGCCGCCGCCGCCGCGCCGACATACGGACCCACCGGCACCCGGTCCGGGGCATTCCCCCGCAGCGCCGCATCGACCCGATCGCGGGAAGTCATGGCATCCTCCGATTTCCTTTCAGGTGTCTCCCGACCGGTTGGCCCCGCCACCGTGCGTATGAGATGCGGCGGCGGGGCCGCTCGGGGGAGGAGCCCCTACCCGGTGATCTTTCTGCGGCGCGCCAGCCCCAGCAGCGCCACGGCACCCAGCCCCATCAGGGCGAAGGTCGAGGGCTCCGGGATCGTGTAGGTGAGGCTCAATTCGGGGCGGTACGCCAAGGTCGTCGCCTCGGACGACCAAAAATAGGGAGCATTTTGAAACCCGTAGGTTTCCGGCGTGGCAAGCAAGAAACCGGCGTTGGCGCCTCCCGTGGCCCACGATGTCAGCGCGGCCAGGCCGCCCACACTGTCGATCATGAACGTGTACTGGGTATTGAGCGCCAGGCCGTTCGTTTGGACGGTCACGGTGTCCAATAGTTCGCCGATGCCCGCGGAATCGCTGCTGTTGCCGATGCCGGGACCACCGACCCATGGCGTATTGCTGTATGCAAGATAGTTCCAGCACGATTCGCCCAGGCCGGCCGTCGTGGCGCTCTTTGTCCCTTCCACCCAACCGCTGTTGAGACTGTCCAACAGGAACAGGCGGACATCGACATCCGCCGTGACCTTATTGGTGTACGCTAGCGTGAGCGTCAGGGTTGCCGAATCGATCGATGCGAACTGTCCGTCCAAGGCACCGATATCAAATCGGATCAGGCTGCGGTACGTAGCGTTGCTGAAGCTTGTCGAATTCTCGCCGACGGCGATCTGTCGCGTCCCCCATTCGCCCCAATTGGCATCCCGGAACGCAGCGCTGCCGTTGTATATCAAATTATCATCCGACGCGCCGAAATTGGTCACATCCGCGCGCCCCTCGCCCATGGTCGCGGTCCCGGCCACGAGCAGGGCCGCGGCCCAGGCCCGCGCCCCGGGCCATCCATTCCCAATTGTCTTTTTCATCTTCCCTCCGTGTGTGTTTCTTGTGGTTCTTCCGTTCGGCCATCATGACAAGAGACCCAGCCGGATGAGGTGCCCGCGGATGACCGCGATCTCCGCGTCGGTGGCGGGGGAAAGGGGCAGGCGCGGCGGGCCGACCTTGAGGCCGCAGAGGTTGAGCGCGGCCTTCCAGATCGGGATGCCGTTGGTGCGCCCGTTCTGGCAGAAATCCTTGAACAGCGGATCGAGGGCGAGGTGGATCTCGCGCGCACCGGCGAGGTCGCCGGAGAGGAAGCGCTCGATCATGGCGCGCATCTGGGCGCCGATGATGTGCGAGCCGCCGCTGACGACGCCCGCGGCGCCCTGCGCGAGGCCGCAGAGCACCATGATGTCGTCGCCGTTGTACACCGTGAATCCCGGCGGGGTCACCCGCATGAACTCGGTCATCTGCGTGGGGTTGATCCCCGCCTCGTCCTTGATGCCCACGATGTTCGCGTGCGAGCCGGCCAGCCGCGCCACCGTCTCTTTCTCGACGTTGAGCCCGGTGAAGATCGGGATGTTGTAGAGCATCACCGGCAGGTCGGTGGATTCGGCCACCGCCGCGAAGTGGCGCCGCACGCCCTCCTGATCGGGACGGCAGTAGTAGGGGCCGATCACCATCAGCGCGTCGTAGCCCAGCCGCCCCGCCTCCCGCGCCAGCCGGATCGCCTCCCGCGTCGAACCCGCACACGCCCCCGCCACCAGCGGCACCCGGCCCCCCGCCGCCCCCTTCACCACCCGGAACAACTCGAATCGCTCCTCCACCGTCAGCGTGTTGAATTCGCCCGAGGTGCCCGCCACCACCAGCGAATCGCAACACCGATTCCGGATCACGTGGTCCACCAGCGCCGCCGCGGCATCGTAATCCACATCCTGGTTCCCCTCCGAAAACGGCGTCGCCAACGGGATCACGATCCGCCCCAGCCTCTCTCCCAAACGCTGCATGATGCCTCCTTGTCCTTCCGCGCCCCACCCATGGCCTCGCGCCCCGGCAGGTCGCACGGACACACCGTCGATCCAATACGCCAAGAGATCAATGACAAGTTGGTAAAGTTGGCATATTCCTGAGCTATCATGTATCTTTACATGTCTTATCCGAACGGTGGCGTTCCGTGCGGCGCGCCACGCCCACCGCTGGCTGGATGACGGGGAGCCCTGACGCAGAAATGTGTAGCCCATCTGGTCACAGATGGGCCACGCGGGGTGGAGTCCACGGCCTCACGACCGTGGCTACGTCTGGAATCTTCAGCGCAGGTACGCGCCGCAGGATTGTCGGATGACCAATTGCGCGGGGAGGTTGACGGCGCAGGGGGGCAGGTCGGGGTCGGCGATGCGATTTTGGAGGAGGCGCCAGGCGAGCGACGCCATCTCGTGGCAGGGCTGGTGCATGGTGGTGAGGGGGACGCGGAGCAAGGTGGCGTACTTCACGTCATCGAAGCCGACGATGCGGACATCGGCGGGGACATGGACGCCCAGGGTCTCGAGGGTGCGCATCAGGACGCCGGCCTTGTAATCGTTGGCGCAGACCAGGGCCTCGGGGCGCGCGGCCATGAGCCGACGGACCTGCGCGGCATCGGCGGGGTCGGTTGCCGGGCACGGCCCGGCCTCCGCGGGCGCGCCGTGGCGCATGAGCGCCTCGCGGAAACCGGCGTATCGGGCGTTCACCGTGGGCGCCGCAAAGGAAGTGGCGACAAAGCGCAGGCGGCGGCACCCCGTCTGGAGGAGATGTTCGGTGAGCCGATAGGCCGCGCCGAAGTTGTCGAGGCCCACCAGATCGAAATCGCTGCGCTGGGGGAAGGTCTCCACATCGCAATCGAGCAGCACCACCGCGATGCCCGCGGCCCTCAGGCGGCCCGCGATGAGCCGGTCGATCGCGTCCCGGCCGGTGGCCCATCCCTGCGGCGCAAAGAACGCGCCCTGCACCTTGCGCTCGATCAGCTCGCGGCAGGCCGCCTCCGCCACTTCGGAGGGGTTCGCTCCCGGCGCGGCCTCCAATGGCTCGCCGCCCCAGACCACGCCGTACTCGTACTTTCGCGCCAGGCCGATGAGCTTCCCGCAGATGACGTCGAAGATCTCCATGCTGCCGGTGCTGGGCAGCATCAGCCCCACCAGCGCGCTGCCCCGCCCCCCGCCGGCATCCGCCCCGCGGACATAGGTTCCCGATCCCGCCCGACGCACCACGAGCCCCGCCGCCTGGAGATCCCGCAGGGCGCGGGCGACCGTCGGACGCGAGACCTTGAACCGCCGCACCAGTTGCGACTCGCTCGGCAGACGATCCCCCTCCTTGAACTCGCCTGCGAGGATCTGCTCCCGCAGATCGTTATAGATCGCGGCGTACCGGATTGGGCCAGCCATGCCCCTGACTATACATCAGGCGCAGCCCGCCATGGCAGATCATTCTGCCAGGAGTTACGCCGCCGCGCCCGACGCGTCCTCGGGGTGCCCCTCGCGCGCGATGTAGTCCTCGACCCGGAAGAGGTCGTCGCCGGCCCGCCGCACGATCTTCAGCAGGGTGTCCATGCCCGCGACCTCCTCGAGCTGTTCGGTGAGGAACCACTGGAGGAAGTTCTGGGTGATGCGGTCGCTCTCGGAGGCGGCCTGATTGTAGATCGCCTCGATCTGCTTGGTGACGCGCACCTCCTGATCGTACGCCAGCTGGATGGCCTCCTCGACGGACTTGAAGGTGCACGTGGGTTGCGGGATGGAGGGGATCGCGACGGCGTGGTCGGTATCGTTGAGGTATTTGACGAACTTCAGCGCGTGGGCCTTCTCCTCCTCGGCCTGCTTGGCGAAATATCCCGCGAGTTCGGGGAGCGCCTCGGATTCAAAGTAGGCCGACAGCGCGACGTACTGGATGAACGCCGCCATCTCGTGCCCCACCTGCTCGTTGACCATCTGTCCGGTCTTCTTGCTGATCATGCGAGGAAGCTAGCAGCCTGCCGGACTTTGCCAAGTCCGGCAGGCGGCCGCAATGCGCGCCATGCCCCACCCCGCGTCCCCCGCGCCTCGGCGGGAGATCCTCGCCCGCGTCTCCCCTCCCTCACACGTCCAGATCGGGCGGGGTGATCGGCGCCGCTGGCGGCGGGGGCTCGCGCTCGAGGATCTCGGTGGCGCGGGTGAGGGCCTCCCGGGTGGCGAGGAGGGGATTGCCCCGGCCGCTCACGAGGACATTGCGGGCACCGATGGCCTCGATGAGGCCCGAGTTGCGGAGGGCGTCGCGGATCTCCCGCGAGGCCCCCGCTATGATCAGGTGCCGGCCCGAGCGGCGGAGAAAATCCTGCAGTTCCCGGATGGCGATGAGGCTGCTGGCATCCAGCGCCCTCGGCGCTCGCAGCTGGAGGATCACGACGCGGATCCTCTCCTCGTCGCGGAGGCGGGAAAGTTGGGCGAACAGGGCGTCCCCCGCCCCGAAGGCTAGCTCGCCCTCGAGGTGGAGCAGGGTCACCGCCGGCTCCGCGCGTTCGACGCCACCTCCCAGCGGCGCGAGCTGGCCCGATCGATCGATCGTGTACTCCGTGAGGCGGGGTTCCGGCAACCGCCGCAGGCCGAAGAGCACCGACGCGCCGATGCCAAAGTACAGGGCGATATCGAGCGGGGTTGTCAGGGCCGCGAAGAACGTCATCAGAAAAATGATCGAGTCCTGTGGCGTCGCGCAGGCGGCGATGCGGATCTCCGAGGGCCTGACGAGCCGGATGCAGAGGCAGATCGCCACCGCGGCCACCGCGGGCACCGGCGTCCAGCGCAGCAGCCCCCCGAAGGCCACCACGCCCACCACCACCAGCGAACCCGCGAAAAGGCAGCTCAGCGGCGTGCGCACGCCCCCCTGAAAATTCACCCGGCTGCAATAGGGCGACGCGAAAGATGGCATCGCCATGAAGCACGACGACGCGAGATTCGCCAGCCCGATGCGCAGCATCTCGCGGTTGGTCTGGTCGCGCTCGCCGGCCTCGGCCGCGATGCGCTTGGCGACGAAACTCGACTCCGCCACCCCCAGCAGCGAGATGGCGACCGCCGAGCTGGCCACCGCGCTGAACTGCGCCAGGCTCAGGTGCGGCACGTGCGGCGCGAGGGCGGCGACGCCGATGGCGCCGATCGTGGCCACCCCGACCCCGGCCGCATGCATCCCCGCGGCCGCCGCGGACGCGATAGCGAGCACGATGGCGCTCGCCGGCGACGCGGGCCACCGGATCGCGATGAAGAGCCACAGCGCGGCGGCCCCCGCCCCCACGGCGACCGATGGCATGTGCGCCGCGGCCAGGTTCCGGCAGGTCTCGTCGCACGCCTCGAAAAAGGTGTCGCACCGGGGAAGGTTGAAGCCCAGCACCCAGTGCAGTTGGCTGAACAGGACCAGCAACCCCGCGCCGCAGGCGTATCCCACGAAGACGCTCCGCGGGATGAGCCGCGCCGCGCGCCCCAGATCCAGATACGCGGCGGCCAGCAGGAGGATCGCCACCATCAGGGTCAGCAGGCTGACCACCTCCGCGGGGTTCGCGTCCGCGTGCCGCGTCAGCAGGAGGCTCAACAACAGGATCGCCGAGATGCGCGTCGGCAACAGCACGAGAAACCGCGACGGGGCAAAGATCGCCCCGATGATCGAGGCGACCGCGGCCCCGACCAGACCGAACGAAGGCGGTAGACCCGCCACGAACGCGCAGCACAGGGCGCGCGGAAAGATCATCAGGGCCGATTGCACGGCCGCCATGAAATCATCGCGCAGGGCCCCGGACGAGTACCCGCCTATCACCCCGACCAGCGGAAACGGGATGCGGCGAAGCCGTTCCACCTCTCTGCGCGCACCCAAGGCCCAGCGCCGCGCCGCCATGGCTGGAATCTACCCCGAGATCCGGCCCCGGCCAAGCGGAATCCGGGAAGACCCGAAATCCGCAAGGACCACAAGGACGCCATCGACCACCGGGGCCGCAGGGTGATCGACCTGGTCGATGCCGCCGAAAAGGGCCTCGGGATGGGCACTCCCTGACCCGAAACGTCTCCCCCGGTGGCGTCGCAAAGACGGCCTGCTACAAAATCTGTAGGCCGCCTGTGCCAGGCGGCTGCGGGAATGAAGTCTCCACAGGCATCGTGACCGCATCCCAAGAACCCATCAGGGCCGACAACCCAACGGGTTGTCGGGGCTAACCCAGACACTACGTGCGGATTGTTCACTCTGCGCGTGAACAATCCGGGCTAGGGATGCCATCAAAATCCAAGAGCCGGCTATCGGATTCGAACCGATGACCAGCGGTTTACAAAACCGCTGCTCTACCACTGAGCTAAGCCGGCACCGAGAGGAAGATTGCCACGGGGGCGGGGGGTTGTCGAGCCGGGCATCCTGCCGGAGGAGAGGCGGTGATTGGCGAAGATTAGCGAGGATAAGCGTTCCCGAATCTCCGCGAACCCTGGAGGACGAAGGATCTGGTCCACCGCCGAGGCTCGCCGATGGCCCTCGGAGGGACGCGGTGTCTCACGCGGAGGGGCAGAACCACGCGGATCCAGGAGCCTCCCTTTGCACCGAGCCTTGAGGACGCGGTTTCGGTGCCAAAAACACGCGTCTAAGGCCGAAAAACCTGGGTTCGGACTAGGTTAACAAGCTTGAAGTCAGTTTCTTGGATAGGTCCGACCCCGCGCGGCGCGCTCATGTTCAAACGCACTTTCATATGCGGTTTTTTATTTAAGCAAAATAGCCTTTCCTTTAATAAAGAATGCGTTATTAAAGGTTCAAGCGATGAAGCGGAACGCCACGGGCAGTTATCAGACCACGACGACGGCGGGGGAGGCGGTGCGCGCCTTTGTGCCGTTCCCTCTGCCACCCGCCCCGCCGCTGGAGATCAGCGGCCCCCGGCATTTGCTCCTCGAGCAGGCCACGTGGGCGGTGGGACGGCTGGACAGCATCAGCACCCTCTTGCCCGACACGCACCTCTTTCTCTACTCGTACGTCCGGCGGGAGGCCGTGCTCTCCTCGCAGATCGAAGGAACCCAATCTTCCCTCTCCGACCTCCTGCTCTTCGAACTGGAGGAAGCCCCAGGCGCTCCCCTCGACGACGTGGTCGAGACTTCGAATTACGTCGCCGCCCTCGACCACGGCATGGCCCGGCTGCGCGAGGGCTTCCCGCTTTCAAACCGTCTCCTGCTGGAAATGCATGCCGCGCTGATGTCCAAAGGCCGCGGCAGCGACAAGCGCCCCGGCGAATTTCGGCGCAGCCAGAATTGGATCGGCGGGACGCGCCCCGGCAATGCCCGCTTCGTACCCCCGCCACCCGCGGAAATCGAGCCCTGCATGGCCGCCCTGGAACGTTTTCTTCACAACGGCGACACCGGCCTACCCGTCCTGCTCCGCGCGGCGCTGGCGCACGTCCAGTTCGAAACGATCCATCCCTTCCTCGATGGCAACGGCCGCCTCGGCCGCCTGCTCATCGCCCTGCTGCTGCACCACGGCGGCCTGCTCTCGCAGCCCCTGCTCTACCTGTCCCTGTATCTCAAGCAGCACCGCTCGGTTTATTACGAACTCCTCGACCGCGTCCGCACCGCGGGGGATTGGGAGGCCTGGGTCGATTTCTTCCTCGAAGGCGTGGAAGAGACCGCGCGCGGCGCCGTCGAAACCGCGCGCCGGCTCGTGGACCTTTTCGATGCCGACACCCGCCGCATCCAGCAAGCCGGCCGCGCCGCCCCCAATGCCCTGCGCGTCCTCGCCGCCCTGCGCCAAAGGCCCGCGCTCACCCTAAAACATCTGTGCGAAGCCCACGCCATGACCTTCCCCACCGCCTCGAAGGCCATGCAAAGCCTCGTCAACGCCCGCATCGCCCGCGAACTCACCGGCCAGCGCCGCAACCGCGTCTTCGTCTACGACGCCTACTTGAACATCCTCAATGAAGGGGGAGAGCCCCTGTGAGGCCACCCCACCCCACCCCACCCCCCACCCCACCCCAATGAAATGGGGTCAATGAAATGGGGTCAGTCGATTATTTCTCGCAAGTCATCGCCTCTCTTTTGGCGCTGGCATCGACCCCTCGCGCCGCTTGCTTCCCATGATCCAAATTCCCCGATGCCAATTCTGTCAGGAATAATCGACTGACCCCTTTCGCGGAACGGATTGTTCACTCTGCGCGTGAACAATCCGGGCTAATACAGAATGCGACATTAAAGGCCTACGCGATGAAGCGTGAGCGCCACGGCGGCTGGCTATGGGGCGGGCGTGCACGTGAGGTCATCGAATGAAACGGCAACGGCACGGCCGAAGTTGCCCCAGCCATTGAGTTGGACGTAGAGCTTCCACCGGCCGGAGGACGGCGGGATGTGCGCGAAGCGATACGTGTGCCATCCGGAGGTCCTTTCCAAGACCTGATCCACGGGACCATACCAGGTGCGCGTGGCCTCGTGGAAAATGCCGTAGTTGACGATGGGGGCCGGGACATCGGGGGCGATGTTGTCCCAGCGCATGCGGCAACCGATCTCATAGCGCACGCCCCGCCGCAGCTCGATGTGTTGCCACAGTTGGCCCGACTCGAAGTTTGAAGTCCCTTCGGCGAGATCCAGCGTGACGCACGGATTCCCATCGGCGCTGGCGACGGCGGCCGAGATGTTCGTCCCGCCCCTGCCGGCAAACCGCCAAGGCGAGACGATCCCGTCAGCATGCTGGGCTTCGAAACCGGGGTCTCCGACGATGTTGCCCAAACGCGATTCGGTCTCCGTCGGCGCGCCCGCGGCGACCACTTCGAAATCATCCACCAGCACGGTGGTCTCGGCGGGCGCCTGGTTTGGCAACAGGGAGACGTAAACGAAGGTGCGCTGTCCAGGATCGGTCTCACAGAACCGGAACTCCAGCTTGTGCCAGCGGTTGTCGAACAGCCAATCGTCTCGGCCGGCGAATGCTCCTTTGTTATCCCGATGGCGCGCCCAGAACGAAATGATCGCCGAGCGATGCGCGGGGCTCGCGCTCGCGCCGGCCGGCGCCTCGTCCGGCCCGCCGATCCACCGCACCCAGATGGAGGCGAGGTATTCCTTGCCCTCGGCGAGCTGCAGGCGCTGGCCCACGGTCACAAACTCGAAACCCGAGGTCTCTTCCGGAATCGAGAGCGCGAGACATTTTCTGCCCGATCTCGCCCGCGCCTCGTCCTCGGCGCAGGCGACGACGAGCCGGTCGCGAATCGCCTCGCGGCCGGTGCGCTGGATTTCCCACGCGGCGCTCGCGCCCGTGCTCGCCAGCGTCCCCGGAGGACACGCCTCGAAACCCGAATCTTGCATCAATTGACTGGTCTGTCTGTCGTGGGGCCCGTCACTGCCGACAGGAAGGCCACCGACGGGCCGTGCGCCGGGCGCGATGTCGGACGCATCAGCAGCGCGCGCGGGATCCATCGAGGCCAGGGACAGGGTGGCGAGGAGTGTGAGGGCGTGTCTCATGCGAGATCCTTCGTCGTGCGACCGAGGACTGGCTGGGGCTGCGTTGGCGTCGGCGGGGCGGGCCAGACGCCTCGTGGCGCCCGGCTACATCCCGCCTTCCCAAAACGGCTCATCGAGAACGAACGTATGGGTCTGCTCCGGTTGCCCCGGGTTGGCGATCGCGACCCGGAGTCTCGGGGCGCCGCGCGCCGGGGTTTCGACAATCCACGTGGCCAGCGTCCTGGCGACCTTGCCGGTCCGCCAGAGGCTGTTGTCGGGTCCGTCGTGCTGGTCCTTGCCCATCACCGCGAAACACTCGGCCGTGAAGGGCCGCGGCGACACCTCCAGCAGGTGCGTGATGCGCCCGAGCCGCTTCAGGCTGCTCTCATTGGCGCTGATATTGAACTCGGCGAGCGAGTCATCCAGATAATGGTTCGTGTGGGCGACCACCCCATCCCCGATCGTCTTGAGGGCGTACTTGCCACCGAGCCCCACCTCCACGGTCAGGATCTTCTCCCGGTCGGAGAGCATGATGAAGGCCGGGCGCAAGGCGGGGAAGATCGCGGCCCTGTTGGCCAACACCTCGTCGCAACTCGCGTGGTCCGCCAGCAGCGCCCCGGTGAAAGTGCGCCGGACCGGCCGATCGCCCCACATGCGCCGCGGGATGCTGCCCGCCGCGGCAGTGAACACGGTCAGTCCCTTCTCGTTCACGCCGGCCACGATTCCCCCGGCGTCCTTGTCGGCGTAGACGGTCCATAGGCCGAAATAGGCGTGGCCTTTCTCGGGGCGGCACATCTTCAACACCTGCGTGTGGTCGGGCTTCGAGTCGCGGTTTTTCACGACGATGGTCCCGCCCGAGGTTTCTGTTCCCGCCGCTCCCCAGAGCGTGCAGGCCCTGAGATCGACCGAGGTCAGGATAATCGCAAGGAACAGAAAGGCGGCCCGGATGCCCATGGGACAGATCACGGCGCCTGGTCCCCGCCGCGGGGCCGGGGCATCGGGGCGTGCAGGCGCTCGCGCCAGGCGACGAGTTTGGCGTGGAGTTCCCTGGCGAGGTCGGGCTTCTCCTGTGCCAAGTTGTTCTGTTCGCCGATATCGCTGGCGAGGTTGTACAGCTCGAGGTGGCGGTCCTCGAAGAACTCGATGAGCTTGTGGTCCCCGCGGCGGATGACGCCGACGGGGGTGGTGCGCCAGATGTTCTTGCCGGAGCCGAGGTAACCGGGGAAGTGCCAGAATAGGGCGTCGCGCGGGATCTTGGCGGAGCCGCCGCTCTTGAGGCAGGCGGCATAGCTGACGCCATCGAGGGGATAGCCCTCGGGGGCCGTGCCGCCGGCGAGTTCGAGAAAGGTGGGGTAGAGATCGACGCTGTGGATGGGCTGGTCACAGGTGCCGCCTGGGGGGATGGCGCCCTTCCATCGAAAGATGTAAGGCACGCGGATGCCGCCCTCGTAGAGCATGCCCTTGCCGCCGCGCAGCGGCACGTTGGCGGTGATGCCATGGCCGCCGCCCTCGCCCCCTTTGCGGCCCTTGCCTCGGCCCTTGCCGCCACCGCCCTCGGGCGCGTCCTTGAAGATCTCCTCGTAGCCGCCCACCCCGCCATTGTCGCTGGAGAATATCACGAGCGTGTTCTCCGCGATGCCGAGGGCGTCCAGCTTGTCCAGGACGCGGCCCACGCTGTCGTCGACGCTGGCGATCATGCCCGCATAGGTCGGGTTGCCGTGGCCGCCAGCGGGGAGCTTGTCCTTGAATTGCGCCTCCTTGTCGGGTCTCGAGTCGTAGGGCGAATGCACCCCGAAATGAGGGAGATAGAGGAAGAACGGTCCCCCCTTGTGCGCCTCGATAAACTTGACCGCGTGGTCCGTCAGGAAGTCGGCGAGGTACACGTCGGGCGCCACCGCCATCTTCGGGTGGGTGGTGAACTTGAAGTGCTTCCCCATCGAGACGATGGCCTCGTCGAAGCCCTGCTTCGCGGGACCGAATTCCTCGGGGTCGCCGAGGTGCCATTTGCCGAACATGCCGGTGGCGTAGCCAGCGGCCTTGAGGGCCTCGGCGACCGTGATCTTGTCCAGGGCGAGATCGGTGACATTGGGCACGGGGACCAGCGGCCGCATGGAGGTATCGAAGCGGCCGGTGCCGCCGACGGTGTAGACGCCCGTCCGCGGGTTATACTGGCCGCTCATGAGGCACGCGCGGGTGGGCTGGCAGTTCGGGCCGCCGGTGTAGCCCGAGGTGAAGCGCAGACCCTCCGCCGCCATGCGATCGATGTGCGGGGTCTCGTAATAGGCGCTCCCCTGGCAGCCCAGGTCCGTCCAGCCGAGATCGTCGGCCAGGATGAAGATGATGTTGGGCTTGGCCGCCGGTGCCGCGGCAAGGGTTCCGAACAGGATGAAAAGGGCAACGATGTGGCTCATGGCTCAAGGCTCCGTGGTTGAACTGCTCTTCCTATCCTAAATAGTGTTCGCCAGAGGTTTTGGGACGGGCCGTACCCTTCGGGTGGATCGATCACAAAGTTTTTGTCCGATCCGGGTTAATCCCATGCGGACAAAGCGGCGCGGGCCCCATGATCCAAGCCTGCCCTGACGGGCTCACGACGGATAGCCGCCGGAGATATAGTCCTTCAATTGCCGGATCTGCTCGGCCTGTGCGGCGAGCGTCCAATTGACGAGGTCGCCGATGGACACGATGCCCGCGAGGCGGGCACCATCCACGATCGGGAGGTGGCGGGTGCGGCTCTCGGTCATGATCCGCATGCATTGTTCGACGGTGTGCGCGGGCGTGACCGTAATCGGCGGGCTGCTCATGATCTCGCGCACCGGCGTGTCGCGGGAGGCCTTGCCGCGGAGGATGACCTTCCGGGTGTAATCGCGCTCGGAGACCATGCCGATGAGCTGGCCGCCCTCGACGACCGGCAGGGCGCCGACGTTGTGGTCGGACATCTCGCGGATGGCGTCCAGCACGGACATGTCGGGCGGGACGCTCCAGACGGTGGAACCCTTGTGCTGGATCAGGGCGCTGATGGGACTGCTCGCATCCATTAGATCACCTCCCGGGTCAAAAGCTCTTTTGCATTTTGGGCGCCGCGCGGCGGGTGGGGAAGCACAAAATCGGGCACCTCAATCGACGATCGACGGCAGGCCGGCGAGGGCCATGGCGATCTCGCGCTCGGGGTAGGCATAGTTGCGCAGTTTCCCGGCGAAGTAGTCGATGTACGCCTGCATGTCGAAGTGGCCGTGGCCACAGAGGTTGAAGAGGATGGCGCGGGACGCCCCCTCCTCCTTGCAGCGGAGCGCCTCCCGCATGGCCACCGCCACGGCGTGGCAGGCCTCGGGTGCGGGGACGATGCCCTCGGACTTCGCGAAGGCGACCCCCGCCTCGAATATCTCCAATTGCGGGACGGAGACCGCCTCGATGAGGCCCAGGTCCAGCGCGTGGCTGACGAGTGGCCCCATGCCGTGGTACCGGAGCCCTCCCGCGTGGAAGCCCGGCGGGACGAAGGCGCTGCCCAGGGTGTGCATCTTGACCAGTGGGGTGAGCTTCGCGGTATCGCCGTAGTCGTAGGCGTATTTGCCGCGGGTCAGCGTGGGGCAGGCGTCCGGTTCGACGGCGACGACGCGGGGCCCGGCGCCGCCACGCAGTTTGCGGCCGATGTAGGGGAAGGCGATGCCGGCGAAATTCGAGCCGCCGCCGGTGCAGCCGACGATGACCTCGGGCTCGTCGTCGGCCAGCGCCATCTGCTTCATGCACTCGATGCCCGTGACCGTCTGGTGCAAGAGCACGTGGTTCAGGACGCTCCCGAGGGCGTATTTGGTATCCTCGCGCGCAGCGGCGACCTCGACCGCCTCGGAGATCGCGATGCCCAGCGAACCCGGGCAATCCGGATCCTTGGCCAGGATCGCGCGGCCGGCGGCGGTCTCTTCGGACGGGCTGGCCGTCACGCTGGCGCCAAAGGTCTCCATCAGGGCGCGGCGGTAGGGCTTGTGGTTGAAGCTGACCTTGACCATGAACACCTGGCACTCCAGCCCGAAGAAGTTGCAGGCCATCGCGAGGGAGGAACCCCATTGGCCGGCGCCGGTCTCGGTCGCCAGCCGGCGCACCCCCTCGGCCTTGTTGTAATAGGCCTGGGGAACGGCCGTGTTCGGCTTGTGCGAGCCCGCCGGGCTGACGCCCTCGTACTTATAATATATCCGCGCCGGGGTATCCAGGGCCCGCTCGAGCCGCCGCGCGCGATACAGGGGCGACGGGCGCCACAGCCGCAGGATGTCGCGCACCTCCTCCGGGATCATGACCTCGCGCTCCGCGCTCATCTCCTGGGCGATGAGGGCCTCGGGAAACAGCGGGCGGAGGTCGTCGGCGGTGCAGGGTTGGCCGGTGGCCGGGTGCCTCGGGGGAGGCGGCGGCACCGGGAGATCGGCGGCGATGTTGTACCAGTGGGTGGGGATATCCCCTTCGTCGAGAAGGTACTTTAGGCGTTCGGACATGGGAGCCGATGATGCGAGGCGGCGGAAAAAACTCAAATGCCAAAACTTGTTGTGCCAAAACTTGTGGAGCAACCGCGATCGCCAAGTGGGGTTAGATCGGCCAGCATCCGAGGAAGGCATGAGAATCCAAGCGGTTGCCATTTCCGTCGCCCTTGCCACGGCCTCGCCCCTGATTGCCGCCGAACGCCAGCCGCGAGACCCGCCCGCGGGCATCCTCTACTACGCCAAGGCCGATTACGCTTCCGCGGACAACGCGGCCGTCATCGCGAACCCGCACGTCTGCGGCGCGCTGTTTCAGGTCGTCTGGTCCGAAGTCGAGAAAGAGAAGGGCAAACCCGACTGGTCCGAGTTGGATCGGTGGATGGGACCATGGCTGAAGGCCGGCAAGAAGGCCGCGGTCCGGATCATGTGGTGCACCAGCGGCAACTGGCCCAAACCCTATTACAAGACCCCCACGCCGCAGTGGGTCTGGCGCGAGGGCGCGAAATTCGTCCTGCATCCCCCCAGCCGCACCGAGATCCCACTCCCGTGGGACCCCATCTACAAGAAGCACGCGTGGCGGTTCCTGGAGGCGTTCGCCGCCCGCTATGACGAGAACCCCGGGATTTTGTTTCTCGATGTCACGCCCGGCGCCGAGACCAACCCGTACCGTTTTGGGACCATCGCCAAGACCGACCCGGGCTTCAGGGACACGTACGCGCGCGCGCGATCCAGTGACGGCCGCGCCTACGATGACGCGCTCTGGCTCACCACCGTCAAGGAGTGGATCGACGCCGCCGACAAGGCGTTCAATAAGACGCCCCTCCTGGTGACGCTCAACGTGGGTGGCCTGCGCGGCCCCGACCGCTCCGTGGAAATCGGCGACTACTGCGTCGCCAGGCGATTCTACGTCGGGCAGAATGGACTCACGGGGAATAGCTACCGGGACACATCGTCCGGCCGATCGGCCGGCTTCGTGC
>JAANMX010002455.1_pt1 | contig 18342 bp, 4 predicted proteins | sample 7279681 | NCBI WGS metagenome assembly JAANMX01 (sample SAMN14094542, study PRJNA606508) | bioreactor metagenome | isolation source: A lab-scale SPAN reactor treating ammonium-rich wastewater day 351 | place: Ireland: Galway | collected 2018-01-01
GGCTATTACCTCTACTGGGGAACGGAGAGCAGTGGAACGCCCACCGGCTCTTTGCAGACTTCCACCAGCTACACACCCACAACGGCTGTTGCATCGGGTAGCGTCTACTACCTGCGGATACGCACAGAGGACAACGCGGGCAATTTGAGCGACGCAACCACCCTCTTTGTGCTGCGCTATGACGCCACTGCGCCCACCAATCCGACCGCTGTCAGCCTGAACTGTGCGGCGGTGGACGACGTCTGGCAGAGTAGCTGCAACCAGCCGACCTTCACCTGGAACGGGGCGAGTGACAGCGCCAGCGGCGTCAAGGGCTATTACGTCTACTGGGGAACGGAGAGCAGTGGAACACCATCGCTGTGGACCGATAGCTCGGTCTTTACGCCGGGGAACGCGGTTTTGCCTGACAGCGTTTCCTATTTGCGCATACGTGCAGAGGATAATGCAGGTAACCTGAGCGGGGCAGCAACTCTCTTTGTCCTGCGCTATCAATCTCCCCCGACCGCAACGCCAACGCCGACGCGCACATCGACGCCCACCCATACGGCGACGGCCTGCCCAACCCATACAGTGCTGGTGGGCGGTGCTTGCGCAACATTCACGCCCACGCCGACCCGCACACCGACCGCAACACCGACACCAACGCGCACACCGACGCCCACCCATACGGCGACGGTCTGCCCGACCCATACAGTGCTGGTGGGCGGTGCTTGCGCAACATTCACGCCCACGCCAACCCGTACACCGACCGCAACACCGACGCCGACGCGCACACCGACGCCCACCCATACGGCGACGGCCTGTCCGACCCACACAGTGCTGGTGGGCGGTGCTTGTGCAACATTCACGCCCACCCCAACCCGCACACCGACCGCAACGCCGACACCGACGCGCACATCGACGCCCACCCATACGGCGACGGCCTGTCCGACCCATACAGTGCTGGTGGGCGGTGCTTGCGCAACATTCACGCCCACGCCGACCCGCACACCCACCGCAACGCCGACACGGACGCCCACGCCAACCCGCACACCGACGGCCACGCCAACGCGGACGTCCACACTGACGCACACCCCTACGCCCGTGCCGACATCGGCCACGTATTACGAACCGAACGAGACCTGCGCAACCGCTCGCCCCATTTCAGTAGACGGCCTGGTCCAACCCCACACCTTCACAACCCCTGTGGATGAGGACTGGGCTGTCTTCCCCGCGCAAGCCGGCGCAAAATACCTGATCGAAGTGCATATCCCGCCCGGCTCCAAAGCCGACGTCAGCCTCTTTGTCTATGGGGATTGCAATAGCGTGCCGGAGACAGGTCAAGACCCGGCGTTCAGCCCGTCTATTCGCATCATCTTCACCGCGCCGAGCAGCGGCCCTATCAATTTGCAGCTACGACACAGTGGGAAAAATTTCGGGAATCCCCAGCCCTATCAACTTTCCGTGCGCCGTTTGACCGAGACTATCGCGCAACGGGGTGTGGTGATAATCGTAGCGGGCCGCCACAAATTGGTTGATCCGTTGCAGCCGAATATCTATACAGTCACAGATCGGGTATATGAGATGTTTCAACGCCGTGGATACCTGGCCGACGACATCTACTATCTGGCCCCGGATACCGCTCGTTCCGGGGTGGATGGGCCAGCCACGGAGGCCAATTTCCGGGCCGCCATCACCCAATGGGCCGGGGCCCGGGTGGATGCGGAGCGGGCCTTGACTATCTATATGATGGATCACGGGGACAAAGACATCTTCTATCTGGATGAACCCCGACAGCAGCGGGTGACGCCGGGAATGCTCGATGGCTGGCTCAGTGAATTGGAGGAAGCGCGGCCGGGTGTGCGCATCAATGTAATCTACGAAGCCTGCTATTCGGGCAGTTTCATCCAGCAGCCCCAGAGCATCAGCAAGCCGGGGCGGGTGATCGTGACTTCTGTCACCGCCGACGACCTGGCCTACGCATCAGACAAAGGCGCGCTCTTCTCCGACCACCTGATTGACAACCTCTCACAGGGCAGCAGCCTCTATATCAGCTTCCAGACGGCCCGCTGGGCGGTCATGGCCGCCAAGTCTGGTCTCCAGCAGGCCTGGCTGGATGATGATGGAGATGGGAAATACGACTCTTGGAAGGATGGCAAAGAGGCTTCCCGCCGAGGATTTGCCTTTGCTGGCACTTTTGCAGAGGAGGCGTATAGCTGGCCGCCTTACATCGATGAGGCAATGATGCCAGAAACGGTTGAGAATGGCAGAGGGGTACTACAGGCCCGGGTGCTCGCCGATGACAAGAATCCCGCCCAGACCGTCTGGGCTGTGATCTATCCGCCGGACTATGTGGCGCCTGTTGCGGGGCCGGGTGTGGTGGATATGGCAACTTCCCCGCACCCGGTGTCTCTATTGAGCCGGGGCAACAATCTGTGGAGCGCCGACCACTCTGGCTTTACCCAGTACGGCACATACCGCATTGTCATCAACGCCAAAAGTGCCGACGGTCTGTTGGCCCAGCCGGTGGCGATTGAATTTACAGTAGATCAGCCTGCTGCCACAGCCACAGCGACGGCTACTGCCTCCGCTACGCCGACACCTACGCAAACGGCTACAGCTACACCGACACAGACGGCTACAGCTACACCGACACAGACGGCTACGACCACTGTCACTGCCACTGCTACGGAAACACCGACACCGACAGGTACACTCACGCCGACACGAACAGACACAGCGACGCCGACACCGACGGCTACGGAAACATCGACACTGACGCCAACGGCCACAGCCACGTCCACACTGACCGCGACAGCTACCCCAACGGCCACTCCGGTTGTAGGCCAGACCGAGTTTAAGATATTTCTGGCAATGATCAGCGCCGGAGGGGTAGTCAGGGCAGAGTGATAGCCAGAGGTAGTGTAAAATTATCGTAACGAGCTGTATTCACTACATCGAAGAAGGTCGGCCTTTTAAGGGAACTGGAAAGAAATGGCTGGTCCATACAAGCCTGTTTTTCGACCACGGAAAACACAGAATACACGGAAAATTCTCTTTCGCTTTTTTCTGTGTGTTCCGTGTTTTCTGTGGTCAGCTCAAGAGCCTGTTTAATAATTCAGGCTCTCAGGAATTTTGCTTTTTAGAACACGGGTAGCGCTATCAAAGGAAGACTGAACAATGAAAAACGCAAGAAAAAATCTATTCCCAGTCGCTCTGACCTTCCTCTTTGCGGGGCTGCTGCTCCTCTCCTTTTTCAGCGCAGCAGCCCAGGAAACCGTCCCGGCAGCCCAGACGCCGGTCGTGGCTGCTTCGGGTATGGACCTGGCGGTGGTGTCGGTGGTGCTCTCCCCGACCAATCCCCAGACCACCCATCCGGCTACAGTGACGATTACCGTGCGCAATGTGGGCAGCGAGACAGCGGCAGGCCGCCGGGTCAATCTCTACGTCAACCCAGTGGACAATCCGCCTACAGCCAGCACCCCCGCCACCAAAGAATTCGTGGTCGGTCTGTCCTGGCCGCCTGGTGAAGATATGGTGGTTCAGTACGCCGAGTTCACATTCAACGCTGGCTGCGGCGACAAAGTATACGCCTGGGTCGATCCCTATAACCGCATCCCAGAAGTGAACGAAACCAATAATCTATGGACATTGGATGTCTGCGGCGAATACGAAGTGCCTAACGGTCAGTTGGACAACTTTGAGGCCGACAACAGTTGTGGGGCAGCCAAAGCGATTCCAACCGATGGCAGCGGCCAGCTTCGCAACTTCTCGCCCCTGGGTGATGTGGATTGGGCCAAATTTCAGGTCACCGCGGGCAGCCTCTACACTATCACCGCCAATGGCCGGGGCGCGCAGTCTATGCCGCGTATCGAAATTGCGGATCGGTGCCCGGAAATTTTGCTGCCCGCCTTTGGAACCACCGCGCGCACAATCTTCCTGGCCCCCACCAGCGGCACATATTATGTGAAGATCATCAACGACGAACCCAATGCCGCGGTTGCCGCCACCAGCTATCTGTTGAGTGTAGAAGCCACCAGCCCCCCAGCCGGCAGCCCACCTGTCATTTCCAGCATAAGTCCAGCCCAGGGGCGCAACGATCAGGAGACAGAGGTCCGCATCGCTGGAACGAATTTCATCTTTCCGCCGATGGTGCAACTCTGCACCTACGCGGCCAATCACTGCTCCAGCCGTTGCCAACAGGTGCGGGACGCCAGTTGGCTCAACCCACAGACATTGCAAGTCTGGGTGCAGTCAGGGCTGGCCCCGGGCGAGTATTGTGTCGTCGTAACCAACGATGGCGGCCAATCGGCCACCCTGCCCCGTTCTTTCACCGCCTTGCCCGGGCCCGCCGCGCCGACGCCGACACCGACGCCGACCCCTGCCCCGGCTGATGACGCAGACACTTGTCAGACGGCCGGCTTCATCCCCAATAACGGTGTCGCCCTGGACCGAACCTTTAGCAATCTGCAGGATGAGGATTGGTTCTACTTCGACGCCTTACAATTTGGCGAGTATCTGGTCCAGGCCCAGGTTCCCCCCGCTTCCCAGGCCGACGTCCAAGTAGATATCCACGCGTCCTGTGTGGACCCGAGTGCGGCTACACAAGAGCCTTCCTTTAGCACGGCGGTTCGCATCAAATTTGTTGCCCCCACCACCGGGCGCATCTATCTGCGCCTGCATAATAGGGGAGGCGGCAGCAACCAACCCTATCAGTTCTCTGTGCGCCGCTTGCCTGTGGCGGCCAAATCGAGTGCTGTCATTATTGTGGCGGGGAAATATCAACAGAACGATCGTCTGCAAAGGAATATCTACAATGTGACCCAGGCAGCCTATCAGATGTTTATCGACAAAGGCCAGTCTCCAGACCGCATCTATTACATCTCACCAGACACCCTGCCCGGTGTAGACGCCAGCGCAACCAAAGCCAATCTCCAAAATGCTATCACCCAGTGGGCATTGGATAAGGTGGGCCCGGATCAGGCCCTGACAATTTTTATGATGGACCACGGGGGGGAGGAGAAGTTCTATCTGGACCGCACGGCCAATCAGATTGTGAGCACGGCGGAGTTCAACGGCTGGCTTGACCAACTGGCAGCAGCCAAACCGGGGACGCCCATCAATGTAATTTACGAAGCCTGCTACGCGGGTAGTTTTATCGAATCGGGCAACGGTATCAGCAAACCAGGCCGGGTGATCATCGCCTCTACCTCGTCCAAACTGCGCGCCTTTGCCTCGCGCGATGGGGCCATCTTCTCCGATCACCTGCTCCACTGGCTGCGACAGGATGCCAGCCTCTTCAACAGCTTCCAGGAGGCGCGCTGGGCCACCCAATCCGGCGTGATGCGCCAGGAACCCTGGCTGGATGACAACGGCGACGGCGTGCCCAACACGGCCAGCGATGGGCTGGTAGCCGCCCTGCGCGGCTTTAACCAACCGGGCAGCTTCTCCTTTGAGCCAACCGATGACCCCTGGCCGCCTTTTGTGAAGCAGATCAGTGGGCCGGGCCAGGTGGTCCAGGGCCAGAGCGCCCAGATCAGCGCCCAGGTTCTCAGCCAGCCCACCAATCCCATTACCGATGTATGGGCTGTGCTCTATCCGCCTTCCTACACTGTGACCCACGACAGCGAGGAGATGGTGCCCCTGCCCGATACCATTGCTGCCGTTGCGCAGGGGGGGGATAGCTATGGCGTTGACCTGAGTACGCTGACCGAAACGGGGACGTATACGGTCGTTATCCATGCCCGCAGCCAGAATGGGCTGGAAGCCCGACCGGAGAATGCAAATTTCACGGTGGCCCCGGCCAATACGGCCACGCCCACATCCACACCGACCCGAACGCCCACGGCCACGCGAACAGCTACGCCAACTCCCACGCGCACGCCGACAGGGACGCCCACGCCAACCCGAACACCCACGGCCACAGCTACACCGACCAATACACCGGTGACGCCCGGCGCGTCCACCCATACGCCGACACCGACGCCAAGTGCCACACCGACCGATACGCCGACTGGAACACCTACACCTACGCCAACAGCAACGCCCACAAATTCGCCGACAGCCACGCCGACACCGACCCACACGCCGATGGGGACATCAACACCAACGGCAACGTCCACGCCGACTAATACACCTGTGACGCCCGGCGCGTCCACACATACGCCGACACCGACCGTTACACCGACACCGACCCACACACCGACTGGGACGCCAACGGCCACGTCCACACCAACACCCACCAGCACGCCGACGCCAACGCCGACCGGAACGGCAAGCCCGACTTATACGATTTACTTGCCTGCGATTCAACGGTAGATGAAACCGGGAAAGTTTGCGCTCCCAGGACGTATGCACTTTCTCCTGGGAGCGCAGGCGTCCCGCCTGCTACCGTCAGGATGGCGACGTTCCCAGGTACGTAAATCCTGTCTACAATTTCCAGTACCCAGCCAGAGGAGACCTTTGTTGAACCACCCCACCAGCCCCCTTCATTCCCCATCCACCGCCCCGACCAACACCACCCACCCCCGCCGCGGGCTGGGCTGGCTCAACCGGCTGCTGGCCGTCTGCCTGCTCTGGTTGAGCGCAGCCCAGCCAGGCTTGGCCACACCCCTGGCCCCGGCAGCCCCGACCAGCGGGGCCGCCACCATCACTGTGACCAACACCAACGATAAAGGCCCCGGTTCCCTGCGCCAGGCCATCGCCGACGCCAGCCCCGGCGATACGATTGTGATTGGCGTGACCGGGACGATCTTTTTGTTGAGTGGGGAGTTGGTTATCAGCAAGAATCTGACGATTCAAGGGCCGGGAGCAGGTTCATTGTCCTTGAGCGGCGAATTTCAGAAGCGAGTGCTGCGGGTGACCAGCGGTGTGACAGTGGGGATTTCCCAAGTCACAATTAAGGAGGGGCTAAGCGAAACAAACGGCGGCGGCATCTACAATGACGGTAACTTGACGTTGACCGACAGCGTGGTGGTCGAAAATACGTCTAGCGGAGCTAGCGGCACCCAATACGGCGGTGGTCTGTACAGTACAGGATCGCTAACGCTGATCAATACTACGGTAAGGAACAATGCAATCAGTGGAAACCAACCATCAGGTAGCGCTATCTATAGTACGGGACTATTGATTCTTAACAATGCTACAGTATATGGAAATGGGGGAGGCGTTGTCATAACCAGTGCAGGTGGTGCCAGAATTTCCGAAAGCACCATTCACAGCAATAGTGGATCCGCTATTGATTCTGGAAACAGAACATTGGATATCAGCAACACGACGATTTCGAGCAATTCAGGCTATGGAATTGTAGGCAATGGAGCAATCACTGTCACAAATGTTATCATTGCGAATAATTCAGAGGTTGGAATATCCATTGGTTCGGGAAATCTTATCCTTATAACCAGTCAGATTTATAAAAATGGGAGTCACGGGATCCTTAGCTATGGGACTGCTCGTATATCGGGGAGTACTATCAGAGAGAACGGAAATGTCGGGATATACAATGTCAACACACTTTTTTTAGAAGACACAACAGTCAACGGCAATATAAACACTACAAACCCTTATCAAGGAGGAGGGGTCTATAACAGTGGAGTCTTTACTGCTACAAATAGCACAATTACAGAAAATCGTATAGGAAACCCACATTTTTGTACTTCGGCTTTTGGAAGTGGCGTTTTCAATAAGGGTATTGTGTACCTTTTTAATAACACTATTGTAAACAATTCGATGACCAGGAATACGAATTGTAGCGGCGGTTTCATGCGCGGTGGAGGCATATACTCAGATCCCGCTGGGACCACCTATTTGCGCAATACCATTGTCGGTAACAACTCGGCTAACGAGGGTTCGGATGTCTATGGAACCATGCAATCTGAAGGCTATAATTTTATCGGTACAGTGAGTGGGGCGATGATTTTGGGTGCTACCGTGGGTAATCAGTCCGGTGATGCCCGCCTAGCACCACTTGCCGACAACGGTGGCCCAACCCTAACCCATGCCCTGTTGTCTGACAGTCCGGCTATTGATGGGGGGAAGCCTACTGGTTGTCGAGATGGCGAAAATGTATTTCTTGCTACTGATCAACGCGGAGCTGCACGGACAGTTGACGGCAACAACGACGGTAGCTCCATCTGTGACATTGGGGCCTACGAATTTGGCAGTGAACTTGTGCCAACCCCCACGCCCGATCCAGTCTCCGCCCCTTCGCTAAATTCTGTCACCCCAACCGAAGGCACATCCGCTGGCGGCACATCCATCACCCTGCAAGGGGGCAACTTCCAGAGCGGTATGACCGTCAGCCTGGACGGGGCGGCCTGCGCCAATGTGGTGGTCAACAACAGCAACAACGCCACTTGCACCACGCCCTCCCACTTCCCCGCGGTGGTGGATGTGGCGGTGACCAATCCGGGCGGCCAGCGGGCCACTCTCCTGCGCGGCTTCACCTATCGGGGGGGCACAGCCAGCCTCAGCCTGCCCGACACCATCGCCGACAGCGGCAGCACCGTACAGATACCCGTCCAGGCCACAGGGATTGGCGGGCTGATGGCCGTCAGCCTGACCGTCAGCTACGACAGCGGCAAAGCCACCCTGCGCAACGTCACGGCGGGCACGCTGACCGGCGGCTGGAGCACCATCAGCAACACAGTCAGCAGCGGGCGGGTGCAGATCAGTATGGCCAATCCGGGCGCGCCGGCCCAGGGCGACGGCAGCCTGGCCCTGCTCCATTTTCAGGTCACAGGCAGCCCCGGCCAGACTTCGCCTCTCTCGATTGTCGGCGTCTCCCTCAACGACGGCACAATCCCCACCACTACCACTGCGGGCAGCCTGATTGTGGATAGCCTTTCCACCCTGGCCGGTCAGGTGGGCTATTGGACAGAGAGCCGTCCTGTGCCCGGTGTGGGTCTGAGCCTGACCGGGACCAACAGCCGCAGCGCCACCAGCGACAGCAGCGGACTCTACAGCCTGGCCGATGTGCCCAGCGGCAGCTACACCCTTTCCCCCAGCAAGAGCGACGGCGTGGGCACGGATGCCATCACCAGCTTCGACGCCTCGCTGGTGCTGCGCCACAGCGCCGGGGTCGAGATTTTGACCGGGAATGCGGCAACGGTGGCCGATGTGGACCGCAGCGGCAGCATCACCCCCATGGATGCCTCGTACATCCTGCGCAAATCTGTGCGTCTGATCGACGTGCCCTTCCCCGGCGCGGGCCAGGTCTGGGCCTTTGCCCCGGCCAGCCGTTCCTATGCCCCACTGACCGGAGATCAGTCGGCCCAGAACTTCACAGCCCTGCTGCTGGGGGATGTGTCGGGCAATTGGGGCAGCAGTCAGAGCCAGGTTCGGGCCACCCCAGAGACGGTTCGGCTCACCCTGCGGGAGGCGGGGCACAGTGGGCTGGACGGCCATACCCTCGCCCTGGCCCCCAATTCCACACCCATTTATAGCCTCGATCTGATCCTCCGCTATCCCCCAGAGAGCGGCGCAACGCCTGTGGTGGCTTTGGCCGGTCTGTCCCAAGAGTTTGCTTTGGGCAGCAACAGCCCGGAGGCGGGCCTGCTCTATAGTGCCCTGGCCGGGGTTGCGCCTATCCAGAGCGGGGGCGATGTGCTGGTCATCCGTTGGGTAGATGGCAGCGGCAACCCCGTCGCTGAGCCTGCCCTACAGTTCGTCGAGGCGCGGGTGAATGAGGGCCGCATCCCCGCGATTGTGGAGACGAGCGGGTGGGGGAAACTTTTTCTGCCCACAGTGGGGCGCTAAGCGATGAAGCAGACCCTACGAAGACGGGAAATCCTACGGGGGCTTCTCCTCTTGACCCTTCTCCTTCTGGGCGGTTCGGCTTTCGCCGCCGTCGGTCAGTCAGCCGCTAGCCTTAGCCTGCCCCAGATGCAAATCGCGCCTGGGGCAGAGGCCGTCCTTTCGCTCACCCTGACGATTTCTCAGGTGCAGGTCTACAGCGGGGATGTCACCGTCGGCTACGACAGCGCAGCGCTCACGCTGGTTCGTATCGAAGCGGGCGATCTGCCCGACGATTGGAGCTTTGTGAGCAACAGCAGCGAAGCTGACCGCATCTATCTGGGCCTGGCCGGGGTGACAGCCATCCAATCCGAGCGGGTGCTGGCTCGATTGACCTTTCGGGCCAGCACAAATGCAGGCGCGACTGATCTCTCCCTGCTGCGGGGGGAGCTAAACGAAGGTGCCATATCGGTTGCCCTGCATAACGGCCAAGTGACGGTTTTGTCGTCTACAGCGACGCCCACCGCGACGCCCAGCCCAACGACAACCCCCACATCGACAGGGACGCCCACAGCAACAGCCACGATTACACCGACCCGCACCCCCAGCGGGACCCCCACCGGGACACCCACGGCAACCAAAACGCCCCTACCAACCCATACCCCCACCCACACATCCACGCCCACTGGGACTGCCACCGCGTCTCCTACGCCGACAGTCACACCCACCCTGCGTCCCGGCGAGACAACGCCCACGCCAACTCTTACCCCTACCCGCACAGCCACAGCCACTCCGACACCCACAGGAACGGCTACTGCAACCAGAACTTTGACGGCGACAGCCACCGCCACCCCATCCCCTGTGCCCACCTCCGCCACCGGCTATGAACCCAACGACACCTGCGCCGAAGCCCGCCCCATCAGCGCAGACGGGGTGGTGCAGACCCACAGCTTCGGGGTTGCCGGGGACAACGATTGGGTCTACTTCGCGGCAACGGCAGGGGTGACTTATCTGGTTGAAGCGCGCACAGCGCCGGAGTCCCGGGCCGATGTGGACCTGGAAGTTTACAGTGGGTGCAGCGGGGTGCCCGGTGCCGGCCAGGGCTATGCCTTCACGCCGGACATCCGTCTGGAGTTCAAAGCGCCCGCTGATGGACCCCTCTATCTCAAACTGGTCAACAATGCGCCCGACATTTTTGGCGGGGATGTGACCTATCAGCTCTCTGTGCGCGCCCTGGGCCAGACCGCCCAGCCCGGCGCGCTGATACTGGTGGCCGGGCGCATCAAAACCAACGATCCCTTGCAGGCCAATATCCACCACGTCAGCCAGGCGGTCTACGACCTTTTCCAGAGCCAGGGCTACGACGACGAACGCATCTATTATCTCTCCACGGATCGCTCCCTGCCCGGTGTGGATGGTCTGCCCAGCGCCGCGGTGTTGCAGTCGGCCATCACCACCTGGGCCGCGGACAAAGTGGGCAACGACCGCGCCCTGACCCTCTACATTGTGGATCACGGGGTACAGGAGCGTATCTATCTGGACAAGCCCCGGGGCGAATGGGTGGCACCAGAGCAGATCGACGGCTGGCTGGAGCAGTTGGAGCGGGCGCGTACGGATGTCAAAGTGAACGTTATCGTGGAAGCCTGCTATTCGGGCAGCTTTATCGAGAACCCCCAGAGCCTGAGCGGGCCGGGTCGGGTGGTGGTTACCTCTACCAGCGCCAATCGGCTGGCCTTTGCGTCGGATGCCGGCGCGCTCTTTTCGGATCATTTTGTCGCGGGGCTGGGCGAGGGCAAGAGTATCTTCAACAGCTTCGAGGCTGCGACCTGGGCCACCCGGGCTGTGCGTCCCTGGCAGACGCCCTGGCTGGACAGCGACGGAGACGGCATCCCCAACAGCGGCAATGACGCCAGCATCGCCGCCCAACGGGGCTTTGCCTATGCGGGCACACTCTCTGGCGAAGGCTGGCCGCCCTACATCGAAAGCGCGCTCCTGCCCTCCCCAGTCAACGGCGAGAAGGCAACCATCCAGGCCAGCGTGCGCGACGACGTGTCCGTCAAACGGGTGTGGGCGGTGGTCTATGCCCCCTCCTACATTGCGCCGACGGACGGCGAGGAGTTGGTAAAAGAAGTCCTGCCCACACTGGTGCTACTGCCCCAGGGACAGAACAGCTTCGCCGCCACCTACACCGGCTTCGACGAAAAGGGTCTCTACCGGATTGTCATCTACGCCGAGGACGACGAGGGCTTGGAAGCCCGGCCCCTGGCGTTGGAGATCAGCACAGGCGGGCAGTTGTTCCTGCCCGCGATCAATCGATAAAGGAATTGGGGATGTAAATTTTGCAGACTAAATCCGTGTTTCTTTCTATCCGTGTCTACCCACCCTATTTCCCAGCCCGGAGGCAAGAGAAAACCGATGCGCTCACTACTCACAGCCAAAGCCATCCTATTGGCTCTATTCGCCCTGCTTCTGCTGGGGGCTTCTTTCTCTGCGGTCAGTGCCGTGGATGGGCCGACTGGTCAGGGAACAATTCCACCCCGGGTCGATCTGGCCGTTCAATCCCTGGTGCTCAGCCCGTCCAATTTCCAGGCCGGACAGCCAGTGACGGTGACGACCACTGTGGTCAATATTGGGGACGTTTCGGTCACGGGACGCCGGGTCTATCTCTACATTGACCCGGCAGATAGCCCGCCCATCAGCAGTACTCCAGCTACGAAAGAGTTTGTGGTGGCCCTCGTCTGGCCAGCGGGGGACGCGATGACCGTCCAGTATGCCGAATTTACCTTTACAGAAGCGGGCTGCGGCCATACCATCTACGCCTGGGTGGACCCACTGAACCGGATCGCCGAGGTGGATGAGAGCAACAATCTGGCGAAGATTGAGTTCTGTGTGGGTGAATCTCTCTCTTGGCCAGATGCGGAGCCGGATCAGTTCGAGCCGGATGATAGATGCCAAGAGGCCAAAGAGATCAGCGTGGATGCTCCGGCCCAGGCCCGCACCTTCTGGCCCGAAGATGATCTGGACTGGACAAAAGTCTGGCTGGAGGCGGGACACACCTATCGGTTGACCAGCGAGAGCGCTCTGGCCTCGATTCTCCCCTCTCTTTCCCTGACGAGGGACTGCAATATCGAACCACCCATCTCTTTTTGCATGCCCCCGCCTGTGCTTACGGTAACGCCACCCCAGAGCGGCTGGCACTATATCCGAGCTATCAATGGTGGGTCTCTGCCCGATGAGCCTGATGACCGCATCTATCGCCTGTCGGTCCAGATTGCTGACTCGTTCGGTGGGGATGGATTCGCACTCTTTTTGCCCCGGATTACGTCATCTATCTCGTCTGAGCGGTGGAGACCAGCCGATATGTCGTGTGCCCGGAATGTGCAATTTGGCGACAAGATACCATAAAGTCGCAGAGTGACGTCTGGCAAGCGATTGGGTGTTCTTCCTGTATACCTGCCCAGGACATCCTACCCTAACTACCCGTCCGGCTAGTTGACAATCCAGCCCTTTTTGATTATCGTTGTGGATGAGAGTAAAGCACGACATCGCATACACTCCATCATCCCCTCTTTACTCCGCTATCGCGTGTTCTTCCTGAATATCCATCAGGTCGTGGCCGTGCGCCAGGAGTACTTCCCATGCGTAGGTTGATCCCTCTCGCCGCTGCATTGTTGGCTTTCTTTGGCTTACTTTTTACCCTCGCCAGCGGGACAGTGCTGGCCGGTAAGACTGCCACAGATGGCCCTACCCAAATGGATTACGTATCCGAAATGCAGCCCCTGCGTTCGGTTGCCGCCGCGCCGCGCGTCAGCGCGCCCGGCTCCCGCACCTGGGACTCGGACAGTGATTTCGCCGGGGGAACTGCGCAAAATACGACAGTACTCACTGGCTCCGTGCGGTTAGATCGCCAGTGGATTGCGCGCAGTCTGGTCAACGATGACACGGGCGGTAGCAGCCAGGAAAGCCCGGCCATTGCAACGAGCAGCGACGGCACGCTTTATGCTATTTGGGTAGATTATCGTAACAGCAATCGGCAGGATATCTATGCAGGCCGCTCCACGGATGGCGGAACGACTTGGGGCGCAAATAGCCGTGTCAACGATAATACGAGTTATGTCAGCCGCTCCCAACCTGCAATCGTGGCGGCTTCCAGCAATTTGGTCTATGCAACTTGGATAGACCAACGCAACGGGCAGTCCGACATCTACTTTGCTTCCTCCAACGACGGCGGTGCTACCTGGAGCACAAACCGTAAAGTAAATGATGATACAGGTAGCGCCAGCCAGGCAAGCCCCGACCTGATCATTGGCAGTGATGGCAAACTCTACTTAGTCTGGATGGATTCCCGCACTGATGTTATGTCGGACATCTATTTTGCTGTATCGTCTGACGGCGGAGTGACGTGGAGTGCTAATGTCAAAATTAGCGACGACACTACTGACTCCGAACAATCTGCACCTACTCTGGCAATAGGTAGCAACGGCACCCTTTATGCTGCTTGGCAAGATCGGCGCAGTGCCAACGGCTACAGTCGTATTTATATGGCTTCGTCTAGCAATAGCGGAACCACTTGGAGTACCAACCGCCAAGTCTACAACGATCCCTACGCTTACAGCAATCAGATGTGGCCGCGGCTAGTTGTCTCTGGCAATAGCACCCTCTACATGGCTTGGACTGATGAACGTGACGCAATGGACATCGGTCTCTACTCTGCCTCCTCCACAGATAGTGGTCAGAATTGGACGCCCAAGCTGATCGTCAATCATTCTTCGGCTGCGGAACGGTTTGCGCCGGACATTGCCCTGGCATCTGATGGTTCGCTCCATGTGATTTGGAGCAACGTGCAGACATTTTCCTATAAGTCAACGAATGGTGGGACGACCTGGAGTGGCCCAGTGCAAGTGGACGATGGCTCCAGTGCCATAACCCGCAACCCGAAGTTGGTGAAAGGATTGAACAGCGCACTGTTTGCACTCTGGCAGGACGAACGGGAAGTTAATAATGATATTTTCTTTGCCTCATCCAGCAATAGCGGCACAAGCTGGGGCACGAATGTGCGCGTCAACCGGGACCCCGGCTCCGCGGGGCAAGACTCGCCCTCTCTGGTCATGGACGCCAACGGCGTGCTCTACATGGCCTGGGCAGACAGCCGCACGAATGGCACAGCCATCTACTTCGCCAAATCCCAGGACGGCGGCAAGACCTGGAGCCAGAATGTGCGTGCCAGCGCCGACAGCAGCACCTGGGCTCAGCATCAAAGCCCGAGCCTGGCCGTCAACGCGACGGGCACACTCTATCTGGCCTGGCAGGGCGACGCAAACGGAGTTTTTGTAGCTTCTTCAACAGATGGCGGGTCCACGTGGAGCAACGCTGTTCAGGCAGATTCCGGCGGCGGATCTGGTCAAGCTCCCCGCCTGGTAGTAGATAGCAATGGCAACCTGCGCCTGGCCTGGCAGGACAATCGCAACGGCAATTGGGACATCTATTTTGCATCCTCCACCGATGGCGGTGCCACCTGGAGCGCCAATGTCAAGGTGAATTCGGACACGGGGACAGCCCAGCAGTCCTCCCCCACCCTGGCGGTAGACAGCGCCGGAAAACTCCATCTGGCCTGGCAGGATGAGCGCAACAGCAACAGCGATATTTACTTCGCTTCGTCCACAAACGGCGGATCTTCTTGGAGCAGCAACGTCAAGGTAGTCGACGACACAGGGAGTAGCTCTCAATCGCAACCTACCATCGCAGTAGACGGTAGTCGCGTCTATGCCGCCTGGGTGGATTATCGCTTCGCCGGTTATGCGGAAATTTACTTTGCGGTATCGACAAATGGCGGCGGCACTTGGGGCAAGAACCTCCGCATCCGCCCAGCCACCGATCCGAACTCAGGGTACGGTCAGTCTATGCCCTCTCTTGTGGTAGATAGTATAGGCAAACTCCACATGGCTTGGCTGGATGAACCGTCTGTCAACTATACAACTTCTGGTGATAGAGGAACGACCTGGACCGATGGGGTACGCGTCAGCGGGTTTATGGCCTGGTCGCCTAGAATCGTGCTCAATTCCAGCAACATTCCGCACATCTCTTGGATTGAAGATACCGGAAACAGCGACCTCTACTTCACCAGCCGCGACTCGGGCCTGTACGAAACCAGCGGCGCGTACAGCGCCATCCAGGATGCAGGCGACCTGGTCAAATGGAATTCCCTGGCCTGGACAAAGACTCAGCCTGCAGGCACAGCTATCACTGTCAGTGTGCGGGTGGGCAATACGGCCGCACCCGATTCCCACTGGACCGGATGGACAACGCTGAGTTCCTCGCCGGCCAGTCTCAGCGCCCTACCCCCTGCCCGCTATCTGCAGTGGCGCGCCGAACTCTCCACCAACAACAGCGGCGTCACCCCCAGCCTGGACAGCGTGACTCTGGATTGGGATGCCTTCACCTCCACGGCCAAGAGCGGTGTCCTCAGCGCCAACACCACCTGGAATGCTGCGGGTTCGCCCTATGTCATCACCGGCACGCTGATGGTGGCCCAGAATGTGACACTGACATTGGAGGCGGGAGTTGAACTCTGGTTCCGGGATCAGGCGCGCCTGCAAGTGCGCGGCGCGCTGGTCTCCCTCGGCACGCCGACCCTGCCTATCACCCTTACCTCCTGGCATGTAGTTCGCCAACCCGGGGACTGGCGCGGGGTGACCTTTGAGAGTACGGCCATCCCCACTACGCTGGGCAGCAACGATAGTTATGTGAGCGGCTCGGTCTTCAAGCACACGACCATAGAGTACGCGGGCGGCGGCAGCCGTTACGCCATCGACGCACCCAGCACCGCCTTGCTGGTAGATCGCAGCACGATCCGCAACAACGGCTCTGGCGGCCTGCGCAGCCAGGGTGGTCTGATCGCCAGCAATCTGGTGGCTGGGAATGTAATGACCATCACCGCTGACCTGAACGGCTTTGGCATTTCCAACAGCGGCGGGCGTATCGAAGGCAATACAGTGCGCGACAATCGAGTGGGTGGAGATGGCTGGAGCTATACTGTGCGCGGTGTAGGTATTTACAGCAGCAACAACGGGCAGGTAGCGAATAATCTGCTGGAAAGAAATGTGGTGGATAATCAGTACTACGCCTATGGTGGGGGCGTGTTTATCGCTTCTGGCGTGTTGGAAAACAACGTCATCCGCGACAACCGCATCCAACAGGTGAATATGGGTTTTGGCGGCGGCGTTTTCTTGGAGGGAGCCGTACGCGTTGCAGATAATAGCGTCTACAGCAATACGATCAACGCTGGCAACGCGGCATTTGGCGGTGGTCTCTCCGGCGGCAGTACCGTTGCGCGCTCGATTGCTTCAACTGGTTCTACCATTCGTTCCAATGTGTTTGACGGCAATGATGTGACCTCCCCGAACAACCAGGCCTACGGCGGCGGTCTCTATGTTTCCGGCGTGACCGTCGAAAATAATCAGATTCGAAACAACACAGCCGCTCACATGGCTGGAGGAATCTATGCCACCGGCGGAAGCGTACTGCTTAACAATCAGGTTGAAAGCAACAGCGCCAATCAGGCGGGCGGCATCTTCAGTCAGGGCAGCACACTCACCGGCAACCGTATTCTGAACAACCACGCCGAGAGCAGCGGCGGTGCCATGCACTGGCAGGGCGATCAGACCATCAGCTACAACACCATCGCCAACAACACCACGGCCGGCCACACGGGCGGTATTTGGGTGGACAGCGGTCTGCCGCGTATCTACGCCAATACCTTCATCGCCAACGACAGCTATGCCCTCTACAACAACAACGCCTACGTCAATTTTGAGACCAGTATTGACGCACGGGGCAACTGGTGGGGGACGGTCGATGTCAATGGCATTCAAGATCTGATTTTTGATTATAACGACGACCCGGACAGAGGACCGGTCAATGTGGACGACCCAGCCGGTCCTGACCAGGCGAATCTGGTCGTCAGCCAGAGCGTACCAGCGACGAAAGCTGCTGTGGGCAAGCCCTTCACCTATACTGTCTCCATTCAGAACAGTGGCGGTGCGGCGACGTATGTGCAGTTGCAGCAAAGTCTCCCTATCACAGCCACAGCTTATACAGCCGTGCCGTCTCAGGGCAGTTGCAGCAAGAGCGGCAGCGCTTTCGCCTGTGAACTGGGGACGATTGCCAGCAATGCTTCTGCTGTCGTCACCCTGACTGTCAAGCCAGGCGCGCCGGGTACGCTCACCCATCAGGTCAGCGTGCGCGCCACCGAGCCGGACAGCGTTCCGGCAAACAACAGCCACAGCCGCAGTGATACGGTCTACGTGGCACCGAGGCAACTGTTCGTTTACGGGCCCAATGCCGGTTTGTACGGGGCAACCCACACTTTTTCGGCTACGACAATCTATGCTGGACGTGCAACATTCATTGGCATTGACAATACTACGAAAGGTAATTGGGGCGGGGTGTATGGCGGTGACGGCTATTCACTTCCGTACTGGGAATGGGGCAACCACCGGCAGAGTTTGCCTGGATACATAAGCAGCGTTAGCTATACCAGCGGCAGTTACAACGCATGGGACTGGAATAGCAGCGATATCCGAGCATTGCCGGGTCAGCCTGACAACAATGGGGAGCGTCACGCTCTTGCCA
>JAANMX010002456.1_pt1 | contig 18327 bp, 12 predicted proteins | sample 7279681 | NCBI WGS metagenome assembly JAANMX01 (sample SAMN14094542, study PRJNA606508) | bioreactor metagenome | isolation source: A lab-scale SPAN reactor treating ammonium-rich wastewater day 351 | place: Ireland: Galway | collected 2018-01-01
CCGGAGGGCTTGAGGCGGACGTTGGGGTCGAGGCCGCGGGTGACGGCGCGGTGGATGATGGCCTGCTTCTGCTCCTCCAGCAGCTTGATCAGCTTCTGCCTGGCGCGGATGTACCGCCGAATCCGCCGGTCCATGTAGTCGAGGAAGCGGATGATGGCGGTTTGTTCGGACACCGGGGGAATGCATGAGTAGATCAGCTTGAAGTGCTCGGGTCGCAGGCTCCACATGTCCGACGTGATCCCGTAAGACCAGCGTTCAGCTTCTTTCGGAAAAGCCGGAGTCCGAAGCAGGTAGTGCAAGTAGCGGGGAACCGCGTTTCGGCGCGGACGTTGTACGACGTACGCCGGGCTGACGATGCCTTCGTATTCGGACACGCCGACAGCACCCTGCCAAGCACGCATCTTGTTGTAGGCAATGTCACCCGGCCGGACGAGCTTGTACGCGGACTTGTCCAGGTTTGAGCTGTCCTTCTTCGCGCTCTCTTCAAGTAGTGCTTGCTGACGAATTACCCCTCTCGTAATCGTGACCGAGAGCATGTCCGCGTCAGGGTGGTCACGATCCTTGATCTCGCTGAAGACAGCACGATTCGGGAGGATCTCCCAATGCTCCGGCACCTCACCCAGCCACTGCACGCCGGAGTCCTTCATCGCCGGATAGGGCTTGAGGCCGTCGATCATGCGCCCCCCGCTCCGATGATCTCGCCCAGCAAGCCCTCCGTCTCCTTCTCCAGCGCCAGGATGTCGGCGCGGATCTCCGCCAGCGTGCGCAGCGGCTGCGGCTTGTAGAAGTAGCGGGTGAAGCTGATCTCGTAGCCGGTCTTGACGCTGTCGGGCACATACCAGGCGTCGGACGCGTGGGGCACCACTTCCCGTTGTATGAAGGCCTCGATGCCGCCCTCTTCCAGCAGCGGCACCTGCTCGGTGTCGCGCAGCTCGGGGTCGGGCTCGTATTCGACCACGGCGGGCTTGCCGCCGATCGTCGCCGCGAACAGGCCGCGCAGCGGATCCGCCGCGGTGCCCTTCCTGTGGATCTTCCTGATCACCGGCGGCGCGTCGTCGGCGCGCTCGGCGGTCTCCTTGAGCGCCTTGATCTCCTTGGCCGAATACGCCCGCTCGGGGTCGCTGCCCTCGAGGCGCAGCGGGCGCTCGACGGTCAGCTTCCAGTAGCCGAAGGCGGCGTTGGGGAAGATCTTCGACTGCTCGCTCTCCTCGAACTCGAGGAAGGCGTCGCAGATGCGCGCGATGTCCTCGTCCGAAAGCTCGCAGTTCTTCTTGCCGAGGTTCTTGCGCAGCGGCCTGAACCACTGCGTGGCGTCGATCAACTGCACCTTGCCCCGGCGGTGCGGGGGCTTGCGGTTGGTGAGCACCCAGATGTAGGTCGCGATGCCGGTGTTGTAGAACATATTGAGCGGCAGAGCGACGATGGCCTCGAGCCAGTCGTTCTCGATGATCCAACGGCGGATGTTGCTCTCGCCCTGACCGGCGTCGCCGGTGAAGAGCGAGGAGCCGTTGTGCACCTCGGCGATGCGGCTGCCGAGCTTCGTGCCCCGCTTCATCTTGCTCAGCATGTTGGCGAGGAAGAGCATCTGGCCGTCGCTTGAGCGGGTGATGAGCGAATACTCAGGGTCGCCGTCGTGCTCGATGACGAAGCGCGGGTCCCTGATGCCGCCCTTGCCGCCCATGCGCGCGAGGTCGCTCTTCCAGTTCTTGCCGTAGGGCGGGTTGCTGAGCATGAAGTCGAACTCGCGCGACGGGAAGGCGTCGTTGGCGAGCGTCGAATGCTCGGGCCCGCCGACGATGTTGTCCGCCGCGTCGCCGGCGCCCGAGATGAGCAGATCGGCCTTGCAGATGGCATAAGTCTCGGCGTTGATCTCCTGGCCGTAGAGGTGGGTGGCGACCTGTCTGCCATGCTGCCGGGCCAGCTCCTGCAGCGTTTCCTCGGCCACGGTGAGCATGCCGCCGGTGCCCACCGCGCCATCGTAGAGCAGGTAGGTGCCCGATTCGATCTCGTCAGCGATCGGCAGGAAGATCAGCTTTGCCATGAGCTTGACGGCGTCGCGCGGCGTCCAGTGCTCGCCGGCTTCCTCGTTGTTCTCATCGTTGAAGCGGCGCACCAGCTCCTCGAACACGGTGCCGATGCCGTGGTTGTCGAGGCCGGCGGGGCTGAGATCGATGTCGGGTGAGGTGAACTTCGCGATCAGCGTGCCGAGTGCGTCGGCCTTCGACAGGTGCGGGATCTGGTTGCGGAACTCGAAGTTCTCGAGGATGTCCTGCACGTTCGGCGAGAAGCCGTCGAGGTAGGCCTCGAAGTCGGCCTTGAGCTGCTGCTGGCTAGCGCGTGCCTTCAAGTCGCGCAGCGTGAACCGGGAGGTGTTGTAGAAGGCCTGGCCGGCGGCCTGGCGCAGGGCGGCGTCCTGGTTGGTGATGCCGGCCTGGTCGAGCGACTCCTTCATGTCGAGCACGGCCTGCTTGGTGGGCTCGAGGACGGCGTCGAGACGGCGCAGCACGGTCATCGGCAGGATGACGTCGCGATACTTGCCTCGCTTATAGAGATCGCGCAGGACGTCGTCGGCGATGCCCCAGATGAAGTTGGCGATCCAGTTGAGTTGGCTCTGTTCCATGTGTGCGCTACCCCACGAGAGGTGTTCGGGGAGCGCCGGCCGGATTCCTATCGAGGCCCGCGGGCAGATGCACGAACGAGTGGCTGATCCAGGCATGGTCGCGGGAAGCGGGGCTCATCTTCCGGATGCATCCGGCGTCCGGTTCACCGTTCTTCAGCGCGGCAAGGAACGCGCGGCATCCGTCGCGTGTGAAGTCGAGGTTCCGAGTTTCGAGGAACTCGGCAAGGCGGCGCATCCAGGTCTCATGGTCCCGCCGGGTGACGGGGGTCCATCCCTTTTCGTCGCCGTACAACATCCATCCGTCGGTGGCGCGTTGAAGCGGCGGGATATCGAGCGATTCCCGAGAATCAGCGGCCCAGTTAGAGCGTGAATCCGTGTTGCGGCAGGTGTCCGGGATGGGTCGTGAAGGACTCGAACCTTCGACCCGCTGATTAAGAGTCAGCTGCTCTGCCAACTGAGCTAACGACCCCAGAACGGGATAGAGTATACCATGCCGTATCCCGTCGATGTCACCCGGTTGAGCGCGGATTCTCGGAGATCACCCGCCTAGGCGGCCAGGGCCGGGGCCAACCATTTCCGGGCCTCTTCGATCGTCATGCCCCGGCGCGAGGCATAGCTTTCGAGCTGATCCTGGCCGATCCGGCCCACCGGAAAATAACGAGCGGCTGGATGATTGATGTAGAAGCCGCAGACGGAGCTCGGCGGTCCCATCGCCATCGAGTCGGTGAGCCGCACGCCGGTCCGGGCCTCTGCATCGAGCAGCTGGAAAATCACCGGTTTCTCGCTGTGATCCGGGCAGGCGGGATAACCCGGCGCAGGGCGGATCCCCCTGTACCGTTCGCCGATCAGATCCTCGTGCGACAGGCCCTCCGTAAGGCCGAAACCGCACGCACGGCGGGCCTGCAGATGCAGCCATTCGGCGAAGGCTTCGGCCAATCGATCGGCAAGCGCTTCGAGAAGGATGCCGCGGTAATCGTCCATCCCATCGCGGGCCATTTGCGCCATTCGATGGATATGATCGCCAGCCGTTACGACGAACATACCGAGGTAGTCTGTCAGCCCTGAGGATCGGGGGGCTATGAAGTCGGCGAGGCCGTAGTTCACCTGCCCGGGTCCCTTGTCGGCTTGCTGCCGAAGCAGGTGGAAGACCGCCTTCGGGGCGTCCTGAGCTGTCGAGCCGGGCAGGATCACGTCGTCCCCTTCGGCATAGGCTGGGAAGAAGCCGTAGACGCCTTTCGGGACCACCTCCTCCACGGTCTCGAGCTCATCCAGAAGGATCTGCGCATCGCGGTACAGTTCATCGGCGCGAGGTCCGATCTCAGGCTGTGTCAGGATGTCGGGATATCGGCCTCGGAGACCCCAGACATGGAAAAAGGGCGTCCAATCGATAAACGGTCGCATTACGGCGACACTCGCTCCGGCCGCTTCCCGGGCGCCCAGAAAGCTCGGTTCGGCGATTGTCTCCGGACTCCAGGACACTTCCGGCCGTCGCCGCAAGGCCTCGGCATAGCTGATCTGGCTCTTCTCCGAATGACGCCTCTCATACCGCTCACGAGCGTTTGCCAGTTCAGCGCGATTTTCGATGAGGAACCCGTCCCGTTCGGTGGCCGACATCAGACGCTTGACCACCGGGCCAGCCCTCGACGCATCTTCGACATAGACCACCGGGCCTTCGTATCCCGGGGCAATACGGATCGCCGTATGCGCACGACTGGTCGTCGCACCGCCGATCAGGAGCGGCTTCTGCATGCCTCGACGCTGCATCTCTTCGGCGACGTGGGCCATTTCCTCCAGGGATGGGGTGATCAATCCGGACAGCCCGATGATGTCGGCGCCTCGCGCATCGGCCGTGTCCAGGATGTCCGCCGCGGGCGCCATGACGCCCATATCGATGATCTCGTGGCCCGCACACGCCAGCACCACCCCGACGATGTTCTTTCCGATATCGTGCACATCGCCTTTTACCGTCGCCAGAAGGATCCGGGCAGAGCCTTCCGGGCGTTCATCGCCTGAACCTGTACGCTGCATGTACGGCTCGAGCCATGCCACCGCCCGCTTCATCGTCCGCGCGGATTTCACCACCTGCGGCAGGAACATCCGGCCGTCGCCAAAGCGGTCGCCGATAATCCGCATGGCAGCCATGAGCGGCCCCTCGATGACGGCGAGCGCCGAACCGTAGACTCCGAGCGCCTCCTCCATCTCTGCGTCGATCGTGTCCGTAACGCCCCGGATCAACGACGAGGCGATACGATCATCGAGAGAGACTTCTTCGCGATCAGCCTCTGCAGCCTGCTCTGCGGCTGCACCGCCGCCGTCCGTCCGAAGCGAGTACTCCAGTAACCGCTCTGTGGCATCGGCCCGGCGGTTCAGGACCAGGTCCTCTGCCAGTTCGCGCAGCTCGGGCTCGATTTCCTCGAGAACGGTTAGCTGTCCTGCGTTGACGATGCCCATGTCGAGGCCGGCGTGGATCGCATGGTACAGAAAAACCGAATGGATCGCTTCGCGGATATGGTCGTTGCCCCTGAATGAGAACGATAGATTGCTGATCCCTCCACTGCAGAGGGCGCCTGGGCACAGCTCTTTGATCTTCCTCAGGGATTCGATGAAGTCCCGCGCGTAGTCAGCGTGTTCGGCAATGCCGGTTCCGATTGCGAGCACGTTCGGATCAAAAATGATATCGTGGGGAGGTACGCCAAGCCGCTGGACGAGGAGATCGTAGGCCCTTCGACAGACAGCGACTCTACGTTCTAAAGTATCCGCCTGACCATGCTCGTCGAACGCCATGACCACGAGCGCCGCCCCGAAACGACGGGCTTCGCGGGCGCGATCCAGAAACGCCTCCTCGCCGTCCTTCAAGCTGACCGAGTTGACGATGCACTTCCCCTGAACCGCCTTGAGCCCCGCCAGGATGACCTCCCAATCGGAGCTATCGACCATGATCGGCGGCCGGGCTACGTCCGGATCGGCAGATAGAACGCAGAGGAACTCGCGCATGGCGACTGCGGAGTCCAGCAGAGCTTCGTCCATGTTGACATCGACGATGTTAGCGCCGCCCTCCACCTGGTTCCGGGCGACGGCCACCGCCTCCTCGTAACGCCTGCCTCGAATCAGGCGCGCAAACTTCCGCGATCCCGTTACATTGGTGCGTTCGCCGATGACGGTGAAGTTGGAGTCCGGGCGGATCGTAAACAGGTCGAGACCGGCGTACCGCGGCATCGCGCGAGGCTCAGGCGCTCGTCGAGGCTTACCCTGCCGTACGGCCTCCGCAATCGCAGCGATATGCTCGGGCGAACTGCCGCAGCAGCCTCCTGCGATGTTGAGCCAGCCGTTCGCGGCGTAATCCCCAAGGATTCGGCTCATCTCTTCCGGTGTCTGGTCGTAACCGCCGACCGCGTTAGGCAGTCCCGCATTCGGGTAGCAGGCGGTATATGTTGGGCAGATCGCGGCGAGTTCCTCGATCTGGGCTCGGAGCTCTTCTGCACCCAGACCGCAGTTGATGCCGATGGCGAGGAGAGGGTAATGGTCGATCGACGCGACGAAGGCTTCCAGCGTCTGGCCCGAGAGGGTGCGGCCGCTCCGATCGCTGAAGGTGACGCTGGCGATGACCTCCGGCATGGTCGAGCATCGCTCGGCCTCCCGCGAGGCGGCGTAGAGGCCTGCTTTCAGGTTGAGCGTGTCGAAGGTCGTTTCGAAGATCAACAGGTCAACGCCTTCGCTGAGAAAGGAGCGAATCTGCTCGGCATAGATCGCGACCAGATCATCGAACGTTACCGCACGATAACCGGGATCGTTGACATCCGGGGACATAGACGCCATGCGCGGTGTCGGTCCAATGGACCCCGCGACGAAGAGCCGCTTTCCCGTGTCTCGTTCTGTCTCGGCTGCAACGCCACGGGCGATCCGCACCGCGGCTCCGTTCATCTCTGCGACGTACTCCTCGAGGCCGAAATCCGTCTGGGACAGGCGGTTCCCGTTGAAGGTGTTCGTCGTCAGGATATCGGCCCCAGCTCGTGCGAAGCCCCGATGGATCGAAGCAACCACCTCCGGGCGGGTCAGGTTGAGGATCTCGTTGTTGTTGCGCAACGGTATTGGGTGATCCGTGAACCGATCGCCGCGGTAGTCCTTCTCGTCGAGTCCAACGGTCTGCAGCATGGTCCCTTTCGGACCTTCGAGTATGAGGATTCGCTGAGCCAGCAGGCTGCGCAGTTCCTCTCGTATATCGCTAGCCAAGATCTACCTCCGAAAACGTCGGTCAAGGTCACCGAACGGCACGAGAACGACAGCCGGTCGTCCATGGGGACAGAAGTGCGGATTCCGCGTAGCGGCCAGCTGATCCAGCAATCCGTTCATCTCCTCGACATTCAGTCGGTCCCCCGCCTTCACCGCCATACGGCACGCATGTGCGATCGTCACCTGATCACGGTCCACGACGAGCCGCCGGGCAACGCTCTGGTGCGCGAGATCGTCGATCATATCGCGCAGAATGGCCTCATGGTCACCCTGTCGGATCAACGCGGGCGCCGCTCGCACGATCAACGTATCACCTCCAAAGCCGTCCATCTCCCATCCCGCTTTCCGGAGTTCCGGTTCGAGCCGGTGTATCAGCCCTCGTTCCGCAAGTCCAAAGCTCATGGTGAGCGGCACTACCAGCCGCTGCGAGGGTATCCCTCGTTCGGTTCTGGCCGCCATGAACCGTTCGTAGAGCACCCTTTCGTGGGCGACGTGTTGATCGATAAACGCAACACCTGTGTCCGTTGCCGCTACGATATACGTATTCCGGACCTGCCCCAGCACCGTAAAGCCCTTTAGTTGTTCCACAAGCGGCTCGATTACGGACGAACTCACCTTATCCGCGAGCTGCGGGCTCGACGTCGGCTCAGGTAACGCATCCGCCATCGGGTGAAACAGCGCGAACGCCGCCGATACAGCCTCCGGGGTCGGTGTGTGCTGCGTAAGGGTCGATCCTCCCCACGAACGAGTGGGGCCTGTGAGTCGGGGCGCGATACCGAACTCCCGAAGCGCATGGGATACGGCCTGGGTGATGGCCGCATGCATATCTCGCTCGTTCGCGAACTTTATCTCAAGCTTGGAGGGATGTACATTGACATCCACCTGCGTCGGATCGATACGGATGCTCAAACATGCTACGGGATATCGGGCTTCGGGCGTCAGCTCCCTGAATGCCTGTTCGAGGGCATGGGTCAGCGCACGGTTACGAATGGGCCGCCCATTGACGATGAACACCTGATGGGTTCGGCCAGCACGGCTGATGTCGGGGGCGCCGATGAACCCGCGTATTTCAAGGTCGAATACACGGTAATCAACGGGAATCGCCGACTTAGCCATTTCGCGCCCCCATACGCATGCGAGCGCATTCAGAAGCTCACCGCTCCCCGGAGTGGTCCATAGCTCGTTACCGTTGTGCAGGATACTGAAGGCGATCTTCGGATGCGCGACGGCAAGCAGGCCAACAGCCTCGGTAGCGCGCGATAGCTCCGTGCCTGTGGTCTTGAGAAACTTCAAGCGGGCCGGAGTGTTGTAGAACAGCCGCTCGACCGTAACCGAGGTTCCCGGGCGACATCCGATGCTTTCCACCGTCTCAAGAGTCCCGCCAACGATCACGAGGCGCCAGCCGGAATCACTCTCCCCGGTTCGGGAGGTGATCGTCATCGTCGACACCGAAGCAATACTCGGCAGGGCTTCGCCGCGAAAACCCAGCGTTACCACCGCACCGAGGTCCTCGGCGGAGCGTATCTTCGATGTCGCATGCCGTTGGATGGAGAGGATCGCGTCATCGTGGTCCATACCATGCCCGTCATCGGCGACTTCGATCCGGGACTTGCCGCCATCCTGCAGCGTCACTGTAATGTGGCGGGCTCCGGCGTCGATCGCGTTCTCGACGAGCTCCTTAACGGCCGATGCCGGTCGCTCCACCACCTCGCCGGCGGCGATGCGGCTCGCAGTCAGATCATCCAGAATCTCGACGGCTGGGGACATCGGCCTCAGGCAGCCTTTCTTGCTTTCCGGTGCAGTTCGTCCAGCTTAATCAGCGCCTCCACCGGTGTCATACCGCTGGTGTCCAGCTGGGCCAGCTCATTCAAGAGAGGATCGGGATCCAGATCAAAGAGCGTCAGCTGTATGGCGGCTCGCGGGGCAGGGACGGAGGCGCCAGGTTCGAGGATGTCACGCCCCGCCCGTGCTCCATTCCGCTCGAGGCTATCAAGGATCTCCCGAGATCGCTGCACGACCGCCGGGGGAACGCCGGCCATGCGAGCGACCTGAATGCCGTAGGATCGATCGGTGCCGCCCTCGACGAGGCGGTGCAGAAAGACCACCATTTCGCCTTGCTCCCGAACGGCTACGCGGAAGTTCCGAACGGCGTCACACCGACCGGCCAGATCGTTCAGCAGATGGTAATGCGTCGCGAACAGCGTGCGTGCGCGCAGGGCCGCGAGGTGCTCGGCAACTGCCCAGGCGATGGATACTCCATCATAGGTGCTGGTGCCTCGCCCGATCTCATCGAGGATCACCAGAGAGCGCCGCGTCGCGTTGTTGAGGATCGTCGCCGTCTCCGTCATCTCGACCATGAACGTGCTCTGGCCGGTGGCGAGTTCATCATGGGCTCCGACACGGGTAAAGATCCGATCGATGATGCCGATGGTCGCGGCGTCCGCGGGAACATACGTACCCATCTGCGCCATCAGCGCGATCAACGCTGTCTGGCGGAGAAGCGTCGACTTCCCGGACATATTCGGCCCTGTAATCACGTGCAGCGACACACCCGAGGAATCGAGAGAGCAATCGTTGGGCACAAAGCGCGCACGTTCGGAGATTTGCTCGACCACGGGATGACGCCCGCCTTTGATCATCAGCGCCTCAGAACCGTCCACGATCGGACGAACGTACCGATTCCGGAGCGCAACATCCGCCATTGCGGCCGTCCAGTCCAGTTCCGCAAGGGCACGAGCGACGGCCAGCAGATCGGCAGAACCGAGGGCGACCTGCTCGCGCACATCAACAAGCAGCCGCACCTCTAGATCGAGCGCCTTCTCCTCTGCGCCGAGCACCTTGGCCTCATACTCCTTCAGATCGGGCGTGATGAAGCGCTCGCCGTTCGCGGTTGTCTGCTTCCGAATATAGTGGTCGGGCACCTTACTCAGATTCGGTCGCGTTACCTCAATGTAGTATCCAAAGACCGCGTTGTACCCAACCTTCAACGAACCGATGCCCGTCCGGGAGCGCTCCGATGCCTCGAGATCCGCGATCCAGGCGCGCCCTTCGGTACACAGCCGGCGGAGTTCGTCAAGCTCGATGTTATAGCCCGGACGGATCATGCCTCCCTCTCGAAGGCCGGCCGGAGGATCGTCTGTCAAAGACCGCTGCAGCAGAGTCAGGAGCTCGGTCAGCGAGGGCGGATGTTGGGGATCGTTACGCTGCTCCCTGACGACGGGGCATCCGGGGTCGTGCAAGGCCGCTGGATCGATGGTAGCCAGTATCCGCCTGAGGACCGTCGACTCGCAGCGATGCAGCGAGGATCCTAGCGGCTTCAGTTTCTCCAGCGAGGATCGCAGCGCAACGAGGTCCCTGGCGTTCGCAAGTCCAGCGGCGGCGCGTGAGACGAGGCGTTCGATGTCGTTTACAGACCGCAGGTGATCCCGAACATCCCCCCGCAGCACCTCATCCCCGGCCATCTCCTGGATACCATCCAGACGATCGTGGATCAAGGCAAGGTCGAGAAGCGGCTCCTCAATCCGGCGGCGCAGGAGCCGAGCGCCCATGGATGTCATCGTCGTGTCGAGGACGGAAAGAAGCGTCCGATTGCGGCTTCCATCTACCAGCGAGGACGTCAGCTCCAGATTGCGGCGAGCGACCGCATCCAGCGTCATGAACGATCGGGTTGAATAGGCGCTCAGGCCGGTGATATGCTTCAAGGCGCCGAGCTGCGTGTCGCGCAGGTACTCGAGGATCATCGCGGCGGCATTCAGCCCGGCGGTGAAATCCTCACAACCGAAACCCCGAAGGCTGTGCGTCTTGAAATGCTCCGTCAGGATCGTCCTTGGAGGTCGAAGGCGGGCCGGATCGCGCGGCGCGTAGGAGGTGACGGGCCCTGTGCTGATGGATCTCATTCGCTCGGTGAGTTCTTCATCATCTTCGGGCACCAGGATCTCGGCTGGCTCAAGCCGTAGAATCTCCTCGATGAGCTCGTCGTAGCAACGCTCCCCGGATACTTCGGTCGTCAGAAACTCGCCTGTGGTGACATCGACGACGCCGATGCCTGCGACCGGCTCGGCCACGACAGCCGCCACGAGATAGTTGTTCGCATCGGCGGCAAGGAGGGCATCATCGAACACGGTTCCGCTCGAAACCACGCGGGTAACGCGCCGTTTGACGAGGCCCTTAGCCGATTTCGGATCTTCCACTTGATCCATGACAGCCACGCGCCGCCCGAGCTTGAGCAGGCGCGCGATGTAGCGTTCCGCGGCGTGATGCGGTACGCCGGCCATCTCGACCCGCCGTCCGCCGTCGTCGCGACCCGTGAGCGTGATATTCAGATCCGACGCGATGACCACGGCATCCTCGCCATAGGCCTCATAGAAGTCTCCGACCCGCATCAGCAAGAGCACGCCGGGGTTCTCTGCCCGCGCGCCAAAATACTGCCTCATCAGAGGCGTCTGCGGGATGTAAGGTGCATCGACCGGCGTACTGGAAGCGTCCATCACGGCGGAAGGATACCCAGCCCCTCTATATGCGTCAACCGATACCGGCGCTCCTGTCCCTCGCGCCGTCGTCAGGGCCGCCGTTCGGTCTCCGGTGACGTCCGACCGTTCGGTCCGGTCTGCCTCAGGCGGATTGAGGGCGCACCCATCGCATCACCGGGCGGTTCGGCTGCTCAACGTGAGGTATACTCTAATCCGCTCGAAGCCGGCGTTGCTGCATGGCCTGTTCCGTGCAGTGTGTCGGCGCATCACTCACCGGTGTTCAGGTCCGACAGGGTCGTTCCGTAGCCACGGGACGTTGTCGTACCGTTACGTACGCCGGGAGGATAGAACCAGGAGATCAACATGGCTACGCTCACAATGAAGGAGCTCCTCGAAGCGGGAGTGCACTTCGGTCATCAGACGCGCCGATGGAATCCGAAGATGAAGCGGTACATCTACGGTGCGCGCAACGGCATTTACATCATCGATCTTCATCAGACGCTGAAGCTCTATGACATCGCTCAGAAGTATGTGCAGGATGTCGTCCTGAACAGGGGAACCGTTCTCTTCGTCGGGACCAAGAAGCAGGCGCAGGACGCCATTCAGGAAGCCGCTGTTCGGGCGCGCCAGTTCTATGTCAATCAGCGCTGGCTCGGTGGAATGCTGACCAACTTCGCCACGATCCAGACGCGCGTTGGACGCCTTGCCGAACTACGACGGCTCGAGGAGAGCGGTACGCTCGAAAAACTGACGAAGAAAGAGGCTAAAGCCCTTGTCGAGGAGCGCCAGAAGCTCGAGCGGTATCTAGGCGGGATCGAGACAATGCCGAGGGTGCCGGATGTGCTCGTGGTCGTCGATCTCAAGAAGGAACACATCGCCGTTGCCGAAGCAAGGAAACTCGGCATCCCCGTGGTAGCCATCGTCGACACGAACTGCGATCCTGATGAGGTCGACTATGTTATCCCGGGCAACGACGACGCTATCCGGGCGATCAAACTCATCAGCGGTAAGATCGCGGACGCGATCGTCGAAGTGAAGCAAGAGGATTGGGACCGCGAATCGGAATTGCCGCAAGCGGTACCCGTCGAAGTCGTGTCGGATGTTCTTGAGGCGCCGCGATCCGAAGAAGACTCCGTGTTCATGGCGAGCGACGAGGATGACGAGTACGCCCAGATGGCTCGACGCGCAGAGCAAGGGGCAAGGCCCTTCGATTCCGGCGATGACCTGGATGATGAGAGTTAGGAGACCGATGGAGATCACTGCAGCGCTGGTTAGCCAGCTCAGAGAAAAGACGGGCGTTGGCATGATGGAGTGCAAAAAGGCCCTCCTTGAGTGCGACGGCGACCTTGAGAAGGCCGTTGACCTTCTGAGGGTTCGGGGCAAAGCGGGAGCGGAGAAGCGGGCCGGAAGGGTTGCGGCGGACGGTGTGGCTGCCGCAGCGATTATCGGATCGGTCGGCGCCATCGTCGAGCTGAACTCGGAGACGGACTTCGTCGCACGCAATGATGAGTTCCAGGCCCTGGCTCAATCCGTGGCAATGACCGCAGCAACGAACGGTGAGGAGGATGTTTCGGCCCTCAGGGGCGCATCAATCCCCGCCGGCGCCGATTATGCAGGGCGTACAGTGGGTGAAGCGCTGGACGAAATCACGGCGCGGCTTCGCGAGAACATCGTGTTGAGGCGCGCGGCCATATTCAGAGCAGCCGATGGCGAGTTCGTTGCGGACTACGTGCATAAAGTCACCAACAAGATCGCAGTGCTGCTCCGAGTTCGCGGTGATGCGGGTGACGAAGCCCGGGTGTCGGCGGCCCGAAGCATTGCCATGCACATCGCGGCGGCAAAGCCCTCATTCCTGCGCCGCGAGGATATCCCGGCGGAGACGCTGGAGCATGAACGGCAGATCCTGGATGAGAAGGCTCGCACAGAGAACGCGAATAAGCCGGAAGCCATCATCGAACGCATCGTACACGGAGGTCTTGGCAAGTACTATAAGCAGGTTTGCCTCCTAGACCAGGCTTATGTTCGTGAATCGGATAAGACCGTAGGCGCTGCGCTGGCAGACGCCGGCATTGAAGTCGTCGACTTTCGGCTCTTTATCGTCGGTCAGGATTGATCCATGCCCGTTCGCTGGCGGCGCATTCTGGTCAAGCTCTCCGGTGAGGCTTTCGCCGGCAACCATACCTTCGGCTTCGATTTTCCGACGATCGATCGTCTAGCCCGCGAGATCGCCGACGTTCGATCGGAGGGTGTGCAGGTCGCCGTGGTCGTCGGTGGCGGAAACGTCATGCGCGGGCTCACGGCATCGCAGGCGGGCATGGAACGCGTCGTCGCGGATCAGATCGGGATGTTGGCCACGGTACAGAACGCACTGGCGATGCAGGATGCCCTCGAGAGGATCGGAGTCGATACCCGAGTTCAGACGGCTGTCGGTATGACCGCGGTGGCGGAGCCGACGATTCGCCGCCGCGCGATCCGCCACCTCGAGAAGGGTCGGGTCGTGCTGCTCGCTGGCGGCACCGGCAATCCGTTCTTTTCTACCGATACGGCCGCTGCGCTGCGAGCGCTGGAGCTGGGCGCCGAGGCGCTGCTAAAGGCTACGAACGTTGATGGCGTCTATGATAGCGATCCGAGAACCAACCCCGGTGCGCAACGCTATACGACCGTCAGTTACGCTGAATGCATGCAGCGCCAGCTTTCCGTAATGGACATGGCTGCGTTTTCCCTGTGCGAGGATAATGATCTGCCTATCGTGGTCTTTTCACTCGCCAAACCCGGGAATATTCGAGCGGTTTTGCTGGATGACACCATCGGTACCATCGTCAGGAGGACCCCATGAGTATCAACGATACGCTCGCGACGGCCGAATCGAAGATGGCCAAGAGCGTCGAGGCGACCATCCATGAGTTTACGCTTATTCGGACCGGACGAGCCAATCCAACGATGCTTGAGCATATCGTCGTAACGGCCTACGGCAGCGAACTGCCCTTACAGCAAGTCGCCACGGTCACCGTACCAGAACCGAGGCAGCTGCTGATCACCCCGTTCGACCGATCGACGCTCGGGGCCATCGAAAAGGCGATTCTGAAGTCCGACCTGAACCTGACACCCGCCAACGACGGTCAGGCGATCCGGTTGAGCATCCCGCCGCTCACCGAGGAGAGGCGCAAGGAGTTCATCAAGACTCTGCATAAGAAGGTCGAGCTCGGTCATGCGGCTATTCGTAATGTGCGACATGAAGCCATCAACCATCTCAGAGCGCTTGTGAAGAACAAGGAATGCGGAGAGGACGATGAGAAGCGCGCCCAGGACAAGCTTCAGAAAACCACGGATCAGCATATCGGCCGAATCCATGAGGCGGCGAAGGTGAAAGAGCAGGAGCTGCTCGAGGTCTGAGCGTTACTTCGCCGTTGTCCGCCTACACCACCCCATCAGGCGATCGCCTCGATCCATCCAGCACCCCTGCCCCGCGCCATGTCGCGATCATCATGGACGGGAACGGTCGTTGGGCTCGTGCCCGGGGCAAGGATCGTCTCGAAGGCCATTGGGCGGGATACCGCACGCTCAAGCGCATCGTCTATGCGGCGGATGAGCTCGGTATCGAATATCTGACCGTCTACGGATTTTCGTCGGAGAACTGGAAGCGACCGGACATTGAGGTATCCGGCCTGATGCGGCTGATGCTGTCCGCCATGCGTGCGGAGATCGAGGAGTTGATCGCGAATGGCATCCGTGTTCGGGTGATCGGTCGCCTCGATGGGTTGCCGCAGGACCTCCGGGACGAGTTCCAGGCAGCGATGGTGCGAACCGCCCCGAACGGTCGTATGACCTTTACGCTGGCGATCAACTACGGCGGGCGACACGAGATCGTCGACGCGGTTCGCTCTCTTGCTCTCTCGGTTGCGGATGGGTCTCTGGCGCCGAGCGAGATCGAGGAGACAACCATACAAGAGCGGCTATATGCGCCCGAAACGCCGGACCCCGATCTGTTGATTCGCACCGCAGGCGAGATGCGACTGTCGAACTACCTCCTGTGGCAATCCGCCTACGCGGAGCTATGGGTTACGCCGACCCTCTGGCCGGACTTCAGCAGAGAGGACCTATCCGAGGCTCTGGCCGAGTTCGGCCGTCGCACGCGCAGGTTCGGCGCTGTTGTCGAGTAAACCAGAGGAACTACGCCCGCCCAAAGCAGGTAGATCGAGATAGGCGATTTCGTGTGATCGCCATACGGATAGGTTGGTAAGGCGCCCATGTTTCAAGCTCCACTCCCACCGGAATACATGCTCCTCGGAGCAGAGGAAGCCGCGCAGCGGATCCAACAAGCGCGCGCCGACCTCGGTACGGACCTGGTCATTCTGGGCCATCACTACCAGCGGGATGAGATCATCCGATGGGCAGACCATCAGGGCGACTCGCTCAAACTCTCCCAGCTGGCTGCGGCCGAGTCCAGGGCCAGCATGTTCGTCTTCTGCGGCGTTCACTTCATGGCGGAATCCGCGGATATTCTCACTCGGCCTGAGCAGATCGTGGTCCTGCCAAACATGTCCGCCGGATGCTCCATGGCCGATATGGCCCGTCTGTCGCAGGTAGAAGCTGCCTGGGAAGAGATCCATCGGACCGTCCCAGGCGCATCAGTATTGCCGGTAACCTACGTCAACTCCGCGGCAAACCTCAAGGCGTTTGTCGGCCGGAAGGAGGGCTCCTGCTGCACCTCCAGTAACGCCCGTAAGGTTCTGGAATGGGCACTGGCGCGCGCGACCTCGGTCTTCTTTTTCCCGGACCAGCATCTCGGGCGCAACGTAGCCGCGGCCATGGGGTTGGATGTGGAACGGGATATGACTCTGTGGGATCCCGGTCTCCCGCTGGGCGGCGCAACGCCGGAAAGCCTCCGAAGGGCGAAGATCATCCTGTGGAAAGGACATTGTTCCGTCCATCAGCGCTTTTCGGTGGAGCAGATCGAGCAGGCGCGCAGGGAACATCCTGGCGTTCACGTAATCGTCCACCCGGAATGCTCTCTCGACGTCGTCCAGGCTGCCGATATGAGCGGCTCTACCGAGTTCATCCGTAAGCAGGTCCAGGCGTCCGCGCCGGGATCCGTATGGGCGATCGGTACCGAGATCCACCTGGTCCGACGGCTTCAGGCCTCTCTGCCGGATCGCACCGTATTCTGCCTCGATCCTGTCGTCTGCCCCTGCTCCACGATGTACAGCATTCATCCGCGCTATCTTGCGTGGGCGCTCGAAAACCTGGCCCGGGGCACGGTCGTCAACCGGGTGCTCGTCCCCGAGCCTGATCGTTCGCAGGCACGGATCGCCCTGGAACGGATGCTGGAGATAACCTGAGGGCAGCAGGAGGCGGCTCCGTCGATTGGGGGCTTCTATTCCGGGCCAACATACTCGGCAAGCGACCTGATGATCTGATCCTGCACTGTCGTTGCCACGATATTGCGGCACCGATGGTTGTTCATCAGGATCGAGAAAACGAGCTCCTCCCCGCCGGCCGTCGTGACGTATCCCGAAATCGTGCTGACATTGGAGACATAGCCCGTCTTGGCCCGGCAGTTGTCGGCAGCCCGAGTGCCTTTCAACCGGTTCCGGAGTGTGCCGTCGACGCCCGCGACGGGCAGGGACTTGACGTAGTCGTCGGATCCGTTCCCGCGGCGCACGTGCCTTAATAGCTTGACGAGGTTGTTGGCCGTGAGGAAATCCATTCGAGATAGGCCTGAGCCATCCTGCATGACGAGCCCATCAGGATCCATACCGATCTCTGTGAACCACTTCATCACCGCAGCACGCCCCGCAGGGACGCTTCCTTCGCCTCCCCTTTCTGCGCCGATCGTTCGGAGAAGACACTCCGCTCCGAGATTGTCGCTGGGCTTATTGACGAGTGCGATCACCCTGGACATCGGCTCGCTTTCGAAGTGTGCGATCTCGATAACCCTGTGAGCCGGAGTCCGTCCGACGACAGCGCCGCCTTGCACCCTGAGGCCTGCGTTTCGCAGCAGCTCTACGAGACGTTGGGCGGCGTAGATGGGAGCATTCTCTACCGTTACGGCGATGGGTTTTCGATCTGCCTCACCGGCGTTCACCGCGATATGTCCTGATACCTCGATCAGATCGACGCCCAGATCACGATCGACCTCAACGCGCGAGCGAACTCCTTTCGCGGCGGTTCGGACACGGCTGCGCACTCGCGAGATCGCGGAGGTTGGCGATATTCGAACCGAGGCGGGCGCATCCAGGGCTTTGCCGGGAGTTACGAAAACCTGCAGCAGATTCCGGTTCAGATTCAGTCCTGATATCGGCGCCGAGTAGTAGTAGGGCATATCGTCCCAGGACCAGCCATATCCATAACGGGGTGATGTAAAGATGGTTCCATCTCCGACTACCCGCCCCGTGATCGTCCGTACGCCCGATCGCTTTATCCGCTCCGCGAGCGTCTTGAGCCCGGCCTCATCGAGGAACGGATCACCGCTCCCCTTCAGATACAGGTCGCCTCGGAGGACTCCGCCGGAGATCGCCCCCTGCCGTACCATGGCTCGCGTCCGGTAGCGATAGTCCGGCCCCAATACATGGAGAGCGGCGGCGGTTGTCAACAGCTTCTGGTTGCTCGCGGGCACCATCAGCAGATCCCCATTTCGTGCGTACCAGAGGTCACCGTTGGCCAGCGATTGGATCACGATGGCCTGTACACCGCCACGCAGCTGCGGTTCTGCTAACGCGGCATCTACCATAGCGATGATCGCGGGCTTGCCCGAAGCGGCTGTAAGAGGCGTGATCTGGCCCTCGGCTCCCCGAACAACAGCCAGAAGCGCGATCAGCAAGACGACTGCATCGCGCAGTACCCGGGGCTGACAGGTCCTCATGCTTCGATGGCCTCCATGATGTCCGGCGACTTCACGCGGGCGATCAGCGCGCGCTCATCAATAACCTCCAGGAAACTGCTGGCCGGAGCGCGGCTCAGCAGGAAGAGGAGATCATCCACCACCCACGCCTCTTCGTCCCGCAACGA
>JAANMX010002457.1_pt1 | contig 18324 bp, 14 predicted proteins | sample 7279681 | NCBI WGS metagenome assembly JAANMX01 (sample SAMN14094542, study PRJNA606508) | bioreactor metagenome | isolation source: A lab-scale SPAN reactor treating ammonium-rich wastewater day 351 | place: Ireland: Galway | collected 2018-01-01
GAGGTCGAACAGGCGCCCGACGGGTCCATCTGGGTGCTCACCGACGGCGACGGCGGACGCCTGCTGCGGCTCACTCCCGGGCGGTAGACCGGAGTTCGAGGCGGCGGCCCGCCGATCGCGGCAACCGCACCGGAATCGCCAGGGCGGCGATGCCGGCGAGCGCGGCCCAGGTGACCGCGTTGGCGACGACGGCGAATGGGCCGCGATCGGGCTGCCGGGACTGGATGTGCCACTGCGGCAGCAGGTTGCGGGCGGCCCCGGGCAGCAGGAGGTCGGCGCCCGTCCAATCGGCCCGATACGTGGAGAACACCTGGCGTTCGCCCGTGGCCACGTCGACCCAGGCGAAGGTGAGTGGCGACATCCCTTCGGCGACCAGCACGGTCGACGCGTCGCGCCACCCCAAGGCGTGGACGTCCTCGGACCACTCGGACCGCGACAGCGGCACTTCTCGGGCCGCCGGCACCGCACCGGAGACGTCAACCACCCGGAGCGAGGTCCGGCATCCGGCCCCCTCGGAGCAGGTGCTGCCGGCGACCGCAATCCGACTACCATCGGGCGACCAGCTGTTGGCGTCGAGTTGCAGGTGATGGTATCCGGGGCCGTCGAGTCCGGTGATCCGGCCTGTCACCCGGCCGTCCGCGGCATCGATCCACACGAGATCCGTCGTGTCCAGGTCGGGGTCGGGGCGGGAGTGGTGCTCGAGGGCGGCGATCCGGGTGCCATCGGGTGCCAAGGCGGCCACGCCCAGCCCGCACAGCTGCGGGAACAGCCGAAGCTCGCCGGTGACCAGGTCGATCAGACCCGGGTCGGAGCACGCGTTCGGATCATTGGGATCGCCGGAGGTGACCAGCACCGTTCGGCCGTCCTCGGTGACACTGACGGGGTGCAGTTGCCGATCGGCCGGGACGGGTATCGTCCGCCGGCTGCCGTCGCTCAGGGCCAGGACGGTGATCTCGGGCGCGGCACCCGTGCCGTAGATCAGGGAGCTGCCGTCGGGGGACAGGATCGCCGTGACCGGGTAGCCGTCGGCGTCGAGGGGGCCGTCGTCGCCGAGCTTCCGGTAGGAACTGCCGTCCGTGCCCAGCAGCACCACCTGGTACTCCGGCAGATCGTCCGGCCGGTTGACGTACATGATGCTCGCCCGGTCGATCCGGGACTCTGACAGCCGCGGCGTCCACCAGGAGTAGGAGACCTTGGTCGGAAACGCGGGCTCGGCGACGGGGCTGGACGGGATTCCCGAGGCGGCCACGACCGGGCCCAACTGCCAGAGCAGGACGCCCACGGCGACCGCGGTGGCAACCGCCAGACGGCGACGCCACCCATCGGCTCGGTCCACCGGGATCTGCGGCGACTGATGGCGGCTCCATTGCGGTGTGCTGATCGACACGATTCCCCCCGGTCTCGTATCCGCGAAGTATGTCGTTCCTCCCCGTCACCGCGCCAGGGTGCGCAGCGATTCACAGACGATGCGTGAAAAACTATGCACTGAGACGTTTGTTTGAAAGCTGTGTACGAGACGCGTCCACCGCCCTACCCTTGGCCCAAGCAGTGGTGCCAGCCCGCGACGTCGCGGCAGGCCCCGACACCACAAGGCTCACCGTCGAGCCAGGAGGAGCGCCCCATGAGCAATACCGACCCGTTGGTCATTGCCATCGACACGTCCACCACGTCCACCAAGGCGATCATCGTCGACGCCGGCGGCAACGTGCTGGCCCAGGCGAAGCAGGAGTTCCCGCTGAGCAACCCGCGGACCAGCTTCTACGAGCACGACCCGCTGGACTGGTGGAACACCACCAACGCCACCATCGGCAAGGCCGTCGCCGGGCTCAAGAAAAAGCAGCGCAAGCGGATCGCCGCGATGGCGATGACCCACCAGCGGGAGACCTTCGCTCCCTTCGACTCCGACGGTGTGCCGCTGCGCGCCGGCATCATCTGGATGGACGGCCGGGCCGCCGACCAGATCCGCCGCTACGGCACCCCCGAGATCCACGCGCTGTCCGGCAAGCCGGCCGACATCACCCCGGCGCTGTACAAGATGGCCTGGGTGAAGGAGAACGAGCCCGATGTGTTGCCCGAGGCCTACAAGGTGGTGGACGTCCATGGCTACCTGGTCTTCAAGCTGACCGGACAATGGGTCAGCTCGGTGGCCTGCGCCGACTCGCTGGGCCTGTTCGACATCGCCAAGCAGGACTACGACCCCGGCCTGCTGGACATCGCCGGCGTCCGCCGCGACCAGATGAGCGACCTGAAGAAGCCGGGCGAGGTCATCGCCGAAATCGATTCGGCGATCACCCACGCCTGGGGCCTTGATCACTCGATTCCGCTGGTGGCCGGCATGGGCGACGGCCAGGCGGCCGGCGTCGGCGCCGCCGCGGTCTCGGCCGACACCATGTACCTCAACCTAGGCACCGCCGTGGTGGCCGGCGTCCATGGCCCCGATTACGCCTACGGCAAGGCCTATCGCACGCTGGCCGCGGGCATTCCCGACTGGTACGACTTCGAGTTGCTGCTCAGCTCGGGCGCCTACCTGGCCACCTGGTTCCGCGAGGCGCTGGGCAACCCGGCGCTCGGCGCGCGTCCCGACCCCGAGCTCGAGGCGGGCGCCGCGGCGCTGCCGGTGGGCTCGCTCGGCCTGATCACCATGCCGTACTGGAACGCGGTGCAGACCCCGCACTGGGATCCGGTCGCCCGCGGCGCGATCGTCGGCTGGCGCGGCATCCACAAGCGGCCGGCGATGTACCGCTCGATCCTGGAGTCGATCGGCCTGGAGATGCGCAACGGCCTGGAGGGCCTGGAGGCCGATACCGGCACCAAGGTGACCCAGATCCGGGCGATGGGCGGCGGCACCCGCAGCCCGCTGTGGCGCCAGATCATGACCGACGCGATGGGCGTCCCGATCACCGCCTGCCTCGAGGACGAGATCTCCGCGATGGGCGCCGCGGTGGCCGCCATGTCGATCACCGGCGTGCACGGCGAACCCGACATCGCCGTCTACGCCGAGAAGATGGCGCAGTTCGGCGACACCACCGAGCCCAATCAGGAGAACTACGAGCTCTATGGTGAGGTGGCCGAGATCCAGAAGAAGATCTACCCCGCGCTGCGGGGAGTCGACGAGGAGATCCACGCCTTCATGGAGCGTCACCCCGGCTGAGCCCGCGGCATCCATCCCCTCCGATCAGGACCACCCCGAGGAGCCCGCACGTGCGTGCCTACATGTTCTACGGACCCGGCGACCTCCGGATGGAGGACGTCGAACCGGGCCGGCCCGGACCGGGGGAGGTGGCCGTCGAGATCAGGGCCGCCGCCACCTGCGGTACCGATCTGAAGAGCTACCGCCGCGGTCATCCCACGCTGTTCCCGCCGGGATCCCTGCCGGCCCGGTTCGGCCACGAGTTCGCCGGCGTGGTCACCGAGGTCGGCGAGGGTGTGACGAAGTTCGCGCCCGGACAGCGGGTGGTGGCGGCCAACACCTGCCCGTGCGGCTCCTGCTGGGCCTGCACGATCGGGCGCGAGTCGCTGTGCGAGAACCTGCAGTACCTCAACGGTGCGTTCGCCGAGCAGATCGTCATCCCGCGGGCGATCGTCGAGCGGAACACCTACGAGATCCCCGAGACCCTGCCGTTCGAGGCGGCCGCGCCGTTGGAGCCGTTGTCGACCGTCGTCCACGGCATGTCCGAGAGCGGTATCGCGCTCGGCGATACGGTGGTGGTCAACGGCGCCGGGCCGATCGGCCAGATGTACATCCGGCTCGCCCAGCTGCGCGGCGCCTCGGTGATCGCGGCCGACCTGTCCGAGGGACGCCTGGCGCAGGCCGAGGCTGCCGGTGCGATCGCCACCGTGAACCTGGGCGGCTACCAGACCACGGCGGAGAAGGCGGCGGCGATCCGGGCGGTCACCCCGCACGGACGCGGCGCCGACGTCGCGATCGAGGCGGTCGGACTGCCCGAGGTGTGGGAACAGACGGTGCAGTGCCTGCGTCCGGGCGGCACGGCGGTGCTGTTCGGCGGGCCGAAGGCCGGCTCCACCTTCACCGTGGACGCCGTCGCCATGCACTACCTGGAATACAAGCTGGTCGGCGTCTACCACCACGCCCCGCGCTACGTGCAGACCGCCGTCCAGCTGTTGTCCAGCGGGCAGTTCGACGGCATGACGCTGTGCACCGAGATCCGGCCGCTGGAGGCGCTGGTGGCATCGCTGGAGGACATGGCCGGCGGGGTCGGCAGCAAGTACATCCTGAGGCCCTGAACCGCGAAGGAGTGGAGAAGTCCGATGTTGTTGGAGAGCGAACGCGAGCAGGTCGTTCGGGCCTGCCGGACCATGCAACGCGAGGGCTTGGTGGTGGGCACGGCGGGCAACGTGTCGGTGCGGGTCGGCGACCGGGTGGCGATCTCGCCCAGCGGGGTGCCGTACGAGTCGATGACCGCCGCCGACGTGGTGGTCACCGACCTCGACGGGAATATCGTCGACGGGACGCTGAAGCCGTCCAGTGAGCTGCCGCTGCACCTGGCGGTGTACGCGTCCACGCCGGCCGGGGCGATCACCCACAACCACGCCCCGGCCTCGACCGCGCTGGGCCTGGTGGTCGACGAGATCCCGGCGTCCCACTACTACTCGGCGCTGTTCGGCGGCTCGGTGCGGGTCGCCCCGTTCGCGCTCTTCGGCACCGATCAGCTGGCGATCAACGTGGCCGAGGCGTTGCACGAGCGAACCGGGGCGCTGATGGCCAACCACGGCGCCATCACCACCGGGGCCACGCTCGACAAGGCGCTCTCGCTGCTGCCCTACCTGGAGTACATCTGTGAGATCCAGCTGCGTGCGATGGCCACCGGTGCGGCGGTCAGGCTGATCTCGCCCGACGAAATGGCTCAGGCCGTGACCGGAATGTCCACCTACGGCCAGCAACCACGAAAGGAAGACTGAGCATGGCGGTTATCACGATTCTCGGAGCCGGAGCGATGGGTTCGGCCCTCGCGACACCCCTCACCCAGGCCGGGTGGGAGACCCGGCTGTGGGGCACCTGGCTGGACGATCACCTGATCGACGCCTGCGAGGCCGGCAAGCCGCATCCGCGCACCAACGTGCCGCTGGCGCCCGGCACCCGGCTGTACCGCTCCGGGCAGATCGACGAGGCGCTGGCCGGCGCGGACGCGGTGTTCATCGCGGTGGCGTCCGTGGGTGTGCCGAAGATCACCGAGATGGCCCTGCACGCGATCTCGAAGGCGTCGGTGCTGCTGTGCACCACGAAGGGCTTCTGGACCGACCCGGACGGGCGGATCCAGCTGCTGCCGGACGCCATCCGGTGGATCGCCGCCGACAAGGGCGCCCTGCTGCCCCCGATCGTCGGCGTCGGCGGGCCGTGCAAGGCCAACGAGGTGGCCGAGGGCAAGCCGACCGCCACCATCTACGGCTCCCTCGACGAGAACTCCGCGATCCGGATGGCCCGCGAGATCTCCACCGACGTGTACCGGATCGAGCCGACCACCGACGAGGTGGGCGTCGAGGTGTGCGCCCCGATGAAGAACGTCTACGCGATCGCGCTGGGCATCGCCGACGGCCTGGAGGAGGGCACCGGCTTCCCGCACCACAACCTGAAGTCGGCGATCTTCGCCCAGGCGGTGCGCGAGATGTCGATCGTGTCGACCGAGCTGGGTGCGCGTCCGGAGACCGCCTTCGGGCTGGCCGGCGTGGGCGACCTCGAGGTGACCGGCCTGTCGGGCCGCAACAAGGTGTACGGCGTCCGGATCGGACGCGGCGAGGGCGCCATCGAGGCGCTGGCCGCGATGGAGGCGGCCGAGCAGACCGTCGAAGGCGTCCCCGCAGCCGGCCTGGCGCTCACCCTGGTGCAGCAGCGCGAGGGCCTGCTCGACCGGCTGCCGCTGCTGCAGGCGGTCACGGCGATCATCGCCGGGGCCGAGGATCCGGCGGCGCTGGCCACGGCCGCGGCGCTTCCGCCCAGGGTCTGAGGACCTGAGTCCTGGCGATCGGCCGGCCGGCTGGTGGATCCGGTCGGCCGGTCGCCTCGTTGTGTCGGTCGGGCCGGCCAGCGAATCAGCCCGGGTGGGCCTCGTCGCGTTCCAGGACGCGGGTGAGGGGCGCACCCACCAGGGCAGGGCTGCTGTCGGGGGTTGCCCAGATCCTGGTGCGCAGGATGTCGAGGAACGAGGCCGCGGCTCGCCGGTCGTCGAACTCCAGGTCGATCACGACGTAGGCGGCGTCGTCGACCGGCCGGCTGATGACGTGGCGACGGACGCCGGCGGTCGCACGCAGGGGACGTCGTCGCGGCCATCGATCGACTCGGGGCGTCCGGCCCGACCGACCTGCGTGAGTCCCGGGCGGCAGCGCTGGAGGTGCTGCGCAGGGCGATCGGGTTCGACTGGTACGTGTGGGTGCTGACCGACCCGGCGTCGGAGGTGGGTGCGGACCCGCTTGCGCTCGTACCCGACCTCGCCGAGCTGCCCGATCTCGTGCGACTGAAGTACCTCACGGATGTCAGCCGCTGGACGCGACTGGAGGCGGTCGGGGCACTGGGCGGCGACGCCGGACGGAGCCCGCTGTGGAGCCGGGCGCAGCGTCGGCACGGCGTCGCCGACGTCATCTCGGCGGTGTTCCGCGACGACTTCGGTTGCTGGGCGTTCCTCGACCTGTGGATGGACCGGCCCGCGGCGGCGGCCGACCTCGACCTGCTCGCTGGGCTGCTGCCGACCCTGACCGGGGCGCTCCGGCGCCGGCAGGCGCTCACCTTCGCCGAGGCCGCCCAGCCGCAACTCCCGGCGGCCGGCGCGGCGGTCGTCGTCCTCGACGAAGCACTCCGGATCGGCGGGCTGACGCCGGCGTCCCGGTCGTGGCTGGCGCGGTTGCTGCCACCGACCGGCCGTCCGGACGCCGTTCCGGCGGCGGCGCTCAACGTCGCGGCGCAACTGCTCGCTCGCGAGACCGGCGTGGACGATCATCCGGCGCAGGCGCGGGTGCACGTGTCCCACGGTCTGTGGATCACCCTGAAGGCCGCCCGTCTCGAACCCGCAGGCTCGATCGCCGTCAGCCTGGAACCCAGCACGCCGAGCGAGCGGCTGGATCTCTTCGCGCGGAGTCATGCCTTGTCGGCGCGCGAACGGGAGTTGCTCGCGATCCTTGCCGGGGGAGCGGACACCAGGCAGGTCGCCGGTCGGATGTTCCTGTCGGAGCACACGGTGCAGGATCATCTGAAGTCGATCTTCACCAAGACCGGCACCCACAACCGCCGGACGCTGTTGTCGCACGCGCTCGGCGTCAAGGCTGATTGACTGGGACCCGAGGCTGCAGTCGATCGAAGGAGATCTCATGGAAACGGCGCCCATCCTCGCCTGGACCCGCCGTGCAGGGCGAGCAGTCGGTGGCCGCCTACCGGACCTTCCGCGACGTCAGCAGGCCCATCTAGGCTCGCCTGCATGGATGCCTTGGCCGTGGAAGAGCGTGCCGCCATCGGGATGCTGGACTGGACCGTCAACGGCGTGCGACTCCGCGACCTGCTGGGCCCAGGATCTCCTCCTGCGGAGACGACCGGCATGGTTTCGGGATGGGATCTCGACGCCGCGATCCGAGGGCTCGATGGACTGGCAGAGGCGGATGCCGGCGAGTTCGACGACGGCCGAGCCGCGATTCTCGTCTGCGCGGAATGCGGCGACCTCGAATGCGGGGCGCTGAGCCTGAGAGTCCGGATCGATGGTGAGCTGGTGAGTTGGTCGGAGTTCGGTTGGCAGGTCCCGCGCGTGGAGGGTTTCGAACCGATCTCGGTACCGCTGTCTTTCACCTTCGCGGCGCCCGGCTATCGATCGCGGATCGCGTCGCTGAAGCGTCGGCTGGTGTCCACGTCGACCACGGTTCCCGGCGCGGGCAGACTGTGGTGGCGAACACCGGAGACGACCGTCGTCCACATCTGAGGGGGCCGAGCCGGACTTACCCTGACCCGATGATGGTCATCGTTCCCCGCGTGCTGGTGCCGGTCGGGGTTTGGGGCTCCTGCTGCGCGCGTATCGGCCGGGTGACGCGTCCGGGCGGCTACTGAGCCCGGGCGACCCAGGGGAAGCGGCGGTCGACCTGAGGGTCGTAGAGCGGGACGCCGAGGGCGTCCAGGGTCTGGATCGCGGGGTCCATCACGGTGAGGTCCTTGACGTTGTGGAAGGTCAGCACGACGAAGGTGCCGCCGGCGATCCAGACGTCGAAGGAGCCGTGGGTGGGGTGCGAGAAGTGATAGGTGTCGCTGCGCCGCCAGGTGCCGTAGACGATCGCCAGTTCGTCCAGCACCCGTTCGGTGTCCAGCGGTGCCACGTCGCGCACCCGGCGTCCCTTGATCAGCTTCAGGTAGGTGCGGCGATCGGCCACGCGGTTGCTGCGCCGGCCGTCGGGGTAGGCCCAGAACGCCAATTGATAGCTCATGTCACTCCAAGCGATGAACCGTCTTCAGGGGCGGCGCCGGACGGCGTCCGCTCCTAGGGCGAAATCTAGTTCCTCGGACGTGAAGAGGCCCGTTGCGACGCGGTGTTTCCGCTGTTCTTCCAGGACGCGCACCGCCCCGGCGGGCCTGGGCTCGGGAACCCAGACCAGCGGGGTCAGTCCAGCGGGTGCCGGCCCAGGGCGCCGACCAGGGCTGCGCGGTAGTCCTCGCTGGAGAATCGGGCCAGCTCGGCGCGGGCCGCGGCGATCCGGCTGGTGATGTCCAGCCGCTCACACGCCTCGGCGTTCTCGGGGTGCCCGGCGAAGCCCTCCAGCCGGTCGACCACCGCCTGGGCACGCCGGGTCGCCCACTGCTGCTTGGAATCCAGCCGCTCCGCGTACCAGTCGGACGCCAGCACGGCCTCGCGGTCGAACAGCCCGCGCAGCTCCGGCGAGTCGAGCCCGTGACCGCCCGACGTCGCCCCGAACGCCATGATCTCCAGCAGCGCCCGCAGCGGCGGGATGGCCAGCTCGATGGTGCCGTCGTCGAAGTACGCCTGGGCGACGCGGCGGTGGGTCTCGACGATGATGTCCAGGCTCTGGGCGTAGACATCCAGGTCCTGCAACTCGGGACGCAGCATCTCGGGGGTGAACACCACGTGCGGGTGCAGGAAGATCCGGCCGAAGTACTTGCTGGCGAAGCGCTGCGTCATCCGGTAGCCGAGCCGGCTGGCCCGGACCAGGTGGCCGTCGTGCTCGAAGTCCTCGACCCGCTCCAGGAAGCCCTCGGCGATCAGGTTCCGCGCCGAGCGCTCGTCGTCGGTCATCCGCGAGAACAGCTCGGGCACCAGCATCGAGATGTCGTGATCGACCCGGACGTTCGGTCCGACGTACCCGGCGCAGGACACCCAGCCGTCGTAGCCGGTCAGCACATACGACAGCAGCGCCGCGTTCAGGTCGATGATCGCCGGCATCGCGTTGAACGGGCCCTTGGTCAGCGCCCCCTCCGAGCCGGCGCCGGTGGTCGAGGGCGACTTCCCGGTCATCGAGCTGATGTACTCCATGAACAGCTCGGGCAGTTCCAGATAGTGCAGCGGGTTGAACGAGCACAGCGGCGGCACCGGGCCGTCCGGCGGGTTGTTGCGGCGTCCGGCGGCCACCACGTCGACCGGGATCGGCAGCGGGGCGTCGCTGGGCAGCTTGGCCGCCAGATGCATGGCCAGGTCGGCGGCTGCGGTCGCGGCCGCGTTCACCACGTCCGGACGCCGCTGCAGGTAGCGCGGGTTCTTCGACGGCTTGCCCTGCACCAGCCGCGGATTCGCCGACGACACCACGTAGGCCGGGCTGGCGTCGTCCGGCTCGTCGGCGAAGCGGGCCAGCAGCCGCGCCATCGGCCGGGTGAAGGCGCTGAAGGCGACCGCGTCGTCGCGCATCTCGCGGGCGTCGAACCGGGTCAGCGGCTCGAAGTTGGACAGGAAGTTGTGCTTGCCGGAGATGTCGAGCTCGGTCTGCTTGTCGTAGCCGCGGTGGATGGCGTCGTCCGGGCGCTGGAAGAGCAGGTTCTCGCAGTTCTGCACGTACTTGCGGGACAGCCCGATCACCGGCCCGGGCCGGGCCGCCAGATGTTCGGGGCCGACGATCGAGGCGGTGATGTCGTCCTCGGTCTGCACCTTCACCGCCGGGTTGAAGTCGTGCCGCAGGCCGAACAGCCGCCACGAGCCGTCGGTGTCGAAGCCGACGCGCAGCATGTTGACGTTGATCCGCTCGCCGTCCAGCCGCAGCGCGTTGCCCTGCCGGCCGTTCATGATGCCGACGGTGAAGTGGCTCCGCCAATCGGCGTGCCACTCGGGGCGATAGAACCGCTTCACCACGAAGACCAGTTCCTTGACGTGCTGCGGAATGCCCTCCAGCCAGGCGTTGTACTCGGCGCTGTAGTCGGCCTCGGACGGGGTGAGCAGCTTGATCACGCTGCCCATCGAGCGCTCGTTGGACAGGATCGGACGGGTGTCGGTGCCGCGCAGCGCCGGGTCGGCGAAGCGATCGGAGTGGTCGTGGGCCAGGATCGCCTCGACCGCCTCCAGGTCGGCCTCGTAGTCGGCCACGTAGGCGGTGCCGAAGATGAACGCGTCGGTGATCGCCTTGGAGATCTCGGACTTGCCGCCGCCCGAGACGGTGCACGGCTTGTGACAGGAGGTCACGGTGGCCACCGTGGCGATCAGGTCCCAGTGCGTGTGATCGGACGGTGACTGGGCGAGCTGCACCCGGTAGCCGTTGGGCCCGAAGTACACCTTGTCGGCGCGCAGCCGGATGGAGCGCTCGCCGGCCGGTGACTTCCACGACACGGTCATGCTGCGCAGCGAGTAGCTGGGCCGGGCGGGCACCAGCACGTGCTGGGGGTGTTCGAGGTCGATCGCGTGCCCCTCGGGCTGCCGGACGAAGCGCTCGGGGTTGCGGGCCAGGACGTCGTCGAGCCGATAGTCGTCGGTGGCCGATTCGTCGGTGTAGCCGCCGCCCAGGTTGTAGGAGGGGAACACCAGGGCGCCGCCGGCGTGCTCCTCCTCGACGTTGCCGAACAGGTTCGCCGAGTAGGAGATCTGGGTCTTGACCTCCTTCTTGCAGTAGCCGAAGTAGTTGTCGGCGATCACCGTGACCATCACGCCGCGGGCGTCCCGGGCGCAGACCTTGAACGCCTGCCCGTTGTTGTAGCGCTCGTCCGGCTTCGACCAGCACATGCCGTCCCGCCTCTGCCGGTCGGTGGCGGCGTCCACGTGCGGCAGGCCGAGGTCCTTCTTGGTCAGCCCGGTCAGGTGCGGGGCGAGGATCACGCAGCCGGTCGTCCCCGTCCAGGTGCCGGGGTCGAGCGAGGCGTCGTTCTCGGGCAGGTACGGGTCGCCGCCGTTGCCGAAGATGCCCTCGACGAAGTCGAGATTGGCGACCAGCCCGCCGGGCACGATGAAGCGGGTCTCCATCCGCCGCTCGGTCGCGTAGCCCGGCACCGCCGGCGAGACCAGCGGACGCAGCAGCAGCGAGACGAAGCAGGCGGCGGGATGGTCGGTCTTCGACAGGTAGGGCAGCACCAGGTCGACCTCGGGCGGCTCGAACGCCTCGGTGAGCAGCCGGGCGAAGACCGCTTTGGGAACGGCGATCTTGTCGTCGGGAATGGGCGATCCGCCCTCGGCGATGTGGAACACGCCGGCGGTGGTACGACGGTCGTTCGCCGGGTTGTGCAGGACGCCGTTGGCCAGCCGGTAGCTGGACAGCAGCGGCGAGGTGAACGAGTCGGCGTTCACCGGCAGGGACAGCGCCCGGGCCAGCCCGGCCTCGTCCAGCACCAGGGTGCGCCGCGGCAGCCGCGGGGCGTCGCCGGCGCCCTCGGGGAAGACGTCGGCCAGGTAGTCGTCGAGGAAGCCCTGGATGCGCTGGTCGGCGGCGCACAGCCGGTCGGACAGTCGCCGGCTGAGTTCGCGCTGGCGGGCCAGGATCGGCGCCACCAGTTGCGCGCTGGTGGCCTCCTCGGCCTGCAGCGGGACCGACAGCCCGATCAGGGCGAGGCGGAGGTTGACGGCGGCGGCGGAGACAGGGGACATGGTTCCCAGTCTGGGCGACGCGGTGAGACCTGTCAGCCGGTCCGATCGACGTCCCACGATTGTTACGCGGGTCCGGACAGGTCCTCCAGCAGGACGCGCATCCGGCCGACCAGCTCGGCGGTGGGCTCAGCACCCGGGGTGAACGGCTCCCCGACCAGGACCCGGACGTCGGTGTCGTGGTAGCGCCGGAGGATCACCTGCAGCGTGGCGGCCGTCCACTCCCGGTCGGCGCGGGTCGGCGCGCGCCGCACGAACGGCGTCCGCAGGGCACGGGCCGACAGCACGCCCCCGACCGCCAGCGGCACCACCCGCAGCCCGGCGACGTGCCGGACCAGCAGGTCGCACGAGCGGGACCAGCGGTACAGCGAGGCGATCGCGCCATCGGTCACCGCCGGGTCGGGTTCGATCGTCCCGGCCGGGAAGGTGAGCAGCGCACCGCCGGCCAGCAGATGCTCCCGGGCCAGCCGCAATGCGCCGAACGGGCGTCCGGGTTCGACCCAGATGAGCCGCTCGGAGACACCGGGCAGCGCGCGCAGGAAGGCGCGGTCGAGGGCGACCACCTTCAGGTCGGCCCGCGACTCCAGGGCGAGCATCAGGCTCAGCGCGTCGATCACCCCGGGATGGTTGGCGGCCGCCAGCACCGGCCCGGTGGCCGGGACGCGTTCGCGTCCGACGGTGGTCAGCGACCGGGCGAAGGTCGGGATCTCGGCGCGGGCGGCGGCGGCCATCCCGCGGGTGGCCACCAGGTCGTCGAAGGCGGCGATCCGGACGGCGAACCGCAGCGCGGCCGGACGCAGCAGCGCCCGGGTGGTGCGGGAGCGCTCGGGCAGATGGAAACCCCGTGCCAGGTCGTCGATGGTGGCCTCGGTGAGGGCCTCGACGCGCGCCCGATCGGGGGACATGCCCCGACCCTAACCGGCCTCACGCGGCGTCGGACGCCCCGGGCGCCAGCAACCAGTCGTCCACCTCAGCGAGCCAGCGGGCCTTGTCGGCGTCCGCGGCGAGGCTGGCCCGGATGCTGGAGCGGGCCAGGTCGGCGAGCTCGGGGTCGGTGAAGCCGAGCTCCTCGCGGGCCAGCCGGTACTGGTCGGTGAGCCGGGAGAGGAACAGCAGCGGGTCGTCCGCCCCGAGCGCCACGGTGGCGCCGGCGTCCACCAGCCGGCGCAGCGGCACGTCCGCGACCTCGTCGTAGACGCCGAGGTGCACGTTGGACGCCGGGCAGACCTCCAGGGCGATCCCGGCGGCCACCAGTTCGTCGAGCAGGGCCGGTTCCTCCGCGCTGCGGACGCCGTGCCCGATCCGGGTCGGGTGCAGGTGCGCCAGCACCTGGCGGACGTGGCCGGGTCCGAGCAGCTCGCCGCCGTGGGGGACGCCGGGCAGGCCGGCGTTGCGGGCGATCCGGAAGGCCGCCTCCCAATCCGACGTCCGGCCCACCCGTTCGCTGTTGCTCAGCCCGAAGGCGATCACGCCGTTCTCGCCGGCGTGCCGGGCGGCCAGCCGGGCGATCGTCCGGGCGTCCAGCGGATGCCGGACGCGGCTGGCGGCCACCACGATCCCCACCTGGACGCCGGTCTCGGCGCTCGCCCGCCAGGCCTCGTCCAGGATGATCTCCAGCGCCGGGGCCAGCCCGCCGACATGGGGCGCGTAGCTGGACGGGTCGACCTGGAGCTCCAGTCGGCGCGATCCCTCGGCGGCATCGTCCCGGGCCGCCTGGGCGACGATGTACCGCATCGCCTCCTCGCTGCGGACCACCTGACGGGCCATGTCGTAGAGTCGCTGGAAGCGGAACCAGCCGCGCTGATCGGGCGGCACCAGCAGGCCCTCGGTGTCCACCAGCGAGTCGTGCAGTGCGACCCCGGCCAGGTCGGCGAGGTGGCGCAGCGAGGCGATGCTCATCGAGCCGGTGAAGTGCAGGTGCAGGTGCGCCTTCGGCAGCGCATCCAGATCCCGCATTGACCGATGCTAGTGCCCCGGCGCCGGCCCGTCCTCGGGGGTGCGCTGCACGGTGCCGTCCGTGCCGTCGCCGCGCCGCCAGGCCACGACGAGCTCGTCGCGGGTGCCGAAGCGCACCAGGTGGCTGCCGACCACGCCCTCCCAGCGCTCCAGATCCTGAGCCTCCGAGGTCAGCTCGAGCAGCAGCGCGTCGGAGCCGAGGCGCAGTTCCAGCTGCGCGGTGGGAAAGGTGATCCGGCCGGTGGCGGACGCGTCGTCCCAGCTGGCCGGGACCTTTCGGGACATGTGTGCGGCCAACTGCTTGGCGTAGCGGGCCGGCCGGGTCGTGGCCATCGCCGCGGTCGAGGTCTCCGTCATACACCGAACCTAGCCGCTGGTCGCGCTTCCGCGGCGGGGCCGGTCTCATACCTGGGAAGGGCCTGAGAACGAGGCCCGCGGCTGATACCTTAGGTAAGCCTTACCTTGCTATCAGCAGCACAATCACCCCGGGGAGTGGATCCACCATGACATTCGGCACGGCCCGCGTCCGCCGGGCGTGGTGGCTGCTGCTGCTCCCGGTGGTGCTGGTGTCCTGTGCGGCGCCCGAGAGCGTACAGTCGCCCGCCGCCGCCGTGAACCGGACGGTGACCGACGTCACCGGGGCCGAGATCCAGGTGCCCGCCGACCCGCAGCGCGTGGTGCCGCTCAGCGAACCCACCCTGGACGCCGTGCTGGCGCTCGGCGTCACGCCGATCGGCACGGTCACCGGGCGCGGGCAGAGCAGCGTCCCGAACTACCTGGCCGACCGGGCCGGCAGCCTGCCGATCCTCGGCGGCATCGGGCAGCCCAACTTCGAGGCGATCGGCGCCGCCAAACCCGACCTGATCCTGGTCGACGGCACCAGCGTGAACAACAACCCGCCCGTCGTCGAGGCCCTGAAACAGATCGCCCCGGTGGTGTACACCGGCTACGCCGGCGGGGAGTGGCGGACCAACTTCCGCAACGTCGCCGCCGCGCTGGGTAAGGCCGAGCAGGGCGAGCAGGTGATCGCCGACTACGAGAAGCGGGTGGCCGAGGCCAGGACGGCGCTGCAGCCGGTCTCGGACAAGACCTTCTCGGTCGTGCGCTGGCAGGGCACCGCCCCGGCGCTGATCCTCAAGGAACTGCCGGCCGGCCAGGCACTGGTCGACCTGGGCCTGAAGCGGCCACCCGCGCAGGACACCTTCGGTCGCGGCCACTCCGAACCGGTGTCGCTGGAGAACCTCCAGCAGATCGACGCCGACTACATGTTCTTCGGGACCCTGGGCGGTTCCAGCGTCAGCAACCCCAACGCCGGCGGATCCGCCGGACTGGACGGGGCACGCACGGCGCTGGAGGCCGCCGAGCAGGTCCCGGGCTTCACCCGGCTCGCCGCCCACCGCAGCGGCCGGATCATCCTCGTCGACGGCTCGGCCTGGACCTCCACCGGGGGTCCGCTGCTGATGAACCGCCTGATCGACGACGTTCGCAAGGCTCTTGGATGAGCGAGAGGAAGACCATGAGAAGCTGGTTCGCGGCAACGCTCGCGTTGGCGCTGATGACGCTCGGGCCGATGGCCGGTGTCGCCGCCCACGCCGAGGAGACCACCGAGCCGACCCCGTCGGCCGAGGCCACGGCGTTCGCGACGGAGAAGCCGGCCAAGGACGACGCCGAGGAGCCGGCGCCGAGTGCGAGCGCCAAGGAATCCGCGTCCCCGAAGGCGACGGCGGCCCCAGCGGCGTCCAACACCCCGAAACCGTCGGCCAAACCGTCGTCCTCCGTTCGTGCCGCCCAGCCGGCGGCTGCACCGGACTGCGCCCCGACCGCATCGGTCGAGGTCGCCTCGTCCGCTCCGCTGGGCGGAAAGCTGCGGGTGACCGGGGCCGGCTTCTGCCATCCCACCGACGGCGGCTCCCGGATCGCGATCAAGATCGACGAGGGCGCGTTCAGCCGCCTGGACACCTCCGTGCACGGCAACGCGACCATCTGGGCGATCGTGGAGGCGGGACCCGACGGCACCTTCTCGGAGGATCTGCAGCTGCCCGACGGAACGGCCGCGGGCGCCAACGGTACCAGCCCGGTGTTCACCCTCGGCACGCACAGCCTCCGGCTGCTGACCGGGTCGCTGAAGACCGCGGACGAGGTTCGGACGCTGAAGTCCGCCGACTTCCAGGTGACGGACCCGAATCTGCCGTCGCCGACCCCGACCAGCGCGTCGCCGACCGCGACCAGTTCGCCGACGGCGACCACGTCGCCGACCGCGACCGCCTCGCCGACCGAGACGCCCTCGCCGACGCTGTCGCCCACCGCACCACCGGCCTGCGTGCCGGCGGTGACCCCGGCGACCGTGTCGATCGCCGGTTCGGCGGTGGAACTGGGCGGCACGCTGCGGGTCACCGGCAGCGGCTTCTGCCATCCCACCGACGGCGGCTCCCGGATCGCGATCAAGATCGACGCCGGCGGCTTCTCGCGGCTGACCACGGAGCTGCACGCAAACAAGACGATCTGGGCGATCGTGGACGCCTCGGCCACCGACGGCAGCTTCGACGTCCAGCTGCAGCTGCCGGACGGCACCGAGGCCGGCGCCAACGGTTCCTTCCCGGCGTTCACCGCGGGAGCGCATACGCTGCAGCTGCTGACCGGTTCGCTCAAGACGGTCGGTGAGGTCAGGGACACGCAGCGCACCCTGCAGTCCGACGCGTTCACGGTGACGGCCCCGACGCCCACCCCTACTCCGAGTGAAACCCCGACGCCGACGCCTACACCGACTCCCACTCCGACGCCGACCCCGAGCGAGACTCCCACTCCGACGCCGACCCCGAGCGAGACGCTGACCCCGACGCCCACGCCGACCGAGACGCCCTCGCCGACGCCCAGCCCGGGCCCGACGCAGACCTACACCGACCCCAACGACTCGTCGGTGACCTACACCGTGCCCACCTCGCTGCAGCGCGGCGAACCGATCGTGGTGTCGGGCACCGGCTGGCGCGCACCGATCGGCGTCGGTGACGGCGGCAGCGTGCTCGGCGTGCTGCTCGACGCGGCGGTCTCGGGCGACCCGAACACCGTCTACACCAAGCGCGACGTGATCAACCCGCTGACCGGGCTGGTGCACGCCGACAAGCGCCAGCAGGCGATCGTCCAGGCGTCGTCCGACGGCTCGTGGACGGCGACCATCCCGTTCCCGACCGCCGACAACGCACGCCTGAGCGACGGCAGCTGGAACGAGTGGACGGTCGGCTCCACCCACCAGATCCGGTTCCTGACCGGCTCGCTGCTGGCCGGTGACCGGGCACGCTCGCTGCCGGCGACCTTCACCATCACCGGGACCGAGCCCGTCGATCCCGCCACGCAACCGCCCGCCTGGGCGCACACGACGGTCACTGCCGGCGGCGCGACCGCCTGGGTGCAGAGCGAGGTCGCCACGGCCTCCGGCTCGACCATCAGGATCAAGGGCACCAACTGGACGGATCAGGCCGGCACCGGCGCGTCCACGGTCGCCCTGAAGCTGAACCGCGCCGGCGGCCAGTACGCCCGCACCGGCTCCGGTGTGGTCGCGCCGGGCGGGACTTCCGACCCGACCATCTGGAAGCTGCTGGCGCCGGCCGGGACGCCCGCCCACCCCAACGTGGTCACCATTCCGGCCAGCGGGAACTTCGAGATCGAGATCGACGCACCCGCGGGCCTGGTGGCCGGCCAGCTGCTCACCGTGCAGTTCCTCTCCGGTCGCTTCGGGGCGAACGACACCGTCCGCAACGTCACCTCCGACGCGCTGGTCGTCGGCGGCGTCCCCTACGTGGAGACCCCGGACGAGACGGACGTGACCTGCACCCCGACGTCCGGCACCCCGGTGGTGACCATCGTGAACCCGCGGGTCGGCCTGGGCGGCACCATTCGGGTCACCGGCACCGGCTTCTGCCACCCCGGTGAGAAGCGCGGCGGCTCGACCATCGCGATCAAGATCGACGAGGGCGCCTTCAGCCGGCTCAACGACACGATCCACAGCAACCGGACGATCTGGACGATCGTCCAGGCCAAGGCGGCCGACGGCACCTTCGACGTCGAGCTGCAGCTGCCGGACGGCACCACGGCGGGCGCCAACGGCCCCAGCCCGGCGTTCACCACCGGCGGCGGGTGCAGTAAGACCACCGCCGAGGCCGTGGCCGTGCAGCCCAGGGTGTCGGTCACCGTCACGGTCCATGTGCCGGGCTGTGCGGGCTCCAGCACCAAAGAGTCCCCGGAGGTGCCGGCAACTCCCCAATCATAGGACACGCCACCGGAAGCATGCAGGGTCAAGGCCTCCCCGGGGCAGACCACGGTATCGGGCCAGGCCCGGGCATCCACTTGGTCGATGCCCACGAACGCGCTGTCCCACACC
>JAANMX010002458.1_pt1 | contig 18322 bp, 11 predicted proteins | sample 7279681 | NCBI WGS metagenome assembly JAANMX01 (sample SAMN14094542, study PRJNA606508) | bioreactor metagenome | isolation source: A lab-scale SPAN reactor treating ammonium-rich wastewater day 351 | place: Ireland: Galway | collected 2018-01-01
TGCGCACCCCCACCCAACCTCCCCCACTGTGGGGGAGGAGTCGCTTCGGGTAGGGAGGGGTGGCTGAACAGTTGCCAAAAAAGGTAACTGCGCACCCCCACCCAACCTCCCCCACTGTGGGGGAGGAGTCGCTCCGGGTAGGGAGGGGTGGCTGAACAGTTAACCAAAAAGAGACGGCGCTCATCGAGCGCCGTCTCTTTTTGGGAGGGATTATCCACCCCACGTAAAGCCCCGTCGATTTGGCTGATTCATTGACGGATACTCCTCTTTCTCAATGGTTCTGGGCGTCAAACACACCTGCAAAACCGAGCAGAACAGATAAATCCATCAACCAGACCAAGTGGGCAGACCGTTGGGAGTGATCCCGCCATTGCCGTTACCGCTACCAGAGCCATCGGCCGCTGCAATCGAAATGCTCATCGCCGCCACCAGCAGAGCCGCCACAATTGCCATGCTAATTCGCTTCATCATCTTCCGTCTCCTTTGTGTGTGCTATCCGTACTATCCCTTTGTGTTCTTATCGACCGAATCAGGTTGGCCCCCTGGCATTTCGGAGCGAGTAGTACCGGAGTCCTATCGCCGTTTCGATGGCATTACTATACACCCATTTGTCAGTTTGTCGTTTGGGGTGAACTACGTAGATTTCTACGTATATTTACGTATTCGTCAATGTAAGGACGATTAACTAACGGTATATCCGCCAAAATACGTAAGGTTTGTGACGAATATGGGTGGCGGATGCGGCTTGATGACTATCGAAGAAATATTAAAGACAGTTCTCTATGCGACGGGTAGGGCCACGGGGGATGAAAAGCGGACGCAGATTTACGCGGGCACAATTGATCTGTGCTGATCTTATCAATTGTGCCCGTTCCTTTCCTGGAATGGGGAGGGGTAGGGTGGGGTGGCTCAACAGGTATGACGAGGTGTACGGAGAAAACGAAAGAGGCCCTGACCAGTTGCGGTCAGAGCCTCTTTATTGGTAACTGCTCACCCCCTCCCAGCCTCCCCCACTGTGGGGGAGGAGTCGATCCAGTTCCCTCCCTGGAATGGGGAGGGGTAGGGTGGGGTGGCTCAACAGTTACCTTCATTGATACGATATCAGGTTGTCAGTCCCCGGGCAGGTGGGGGGATGGGTGGGAGTAGCTATTGGCGGGTCTAAACAGGGGGTGCTGGATGCCTTCGTCATTCAGATAGGGAATGGCCTTGTCGGGATCGCTGCTCTCTGCGTAGTGATACGCCAGCGCTTCTGCCTGCTCTTCCGGCAACCAGAAGGTAGTATCCTTAATGACTTCCGCCACAAGACCGTGCAAGCGCTTGCGCTCGCGTTTGAGCAGAGTGGAATAGACGGCTTCCTGAATCAAAGTGTGCCGGAATGAAAATCCCAGCTCTGCTGTGCCCGCGTCTTCGCATAGAAACTGTCGCTCGGTCAAGTCGATCAGATGTTCCAGCAGTGTATCCACATTGCCGTTGTACAATTCGGCCAACAGACGCGCCGGGAAGGAGCGACCGAGGACGGCGGCCTGTTGCAGTGTACGCCGCTGTTCCGGGTTTAACTGATCAAAGCGGGCCAGAATTAAGCCACGCAATGTGCCTGGCACGCTGCGTATCAGCTCTTTGGCCCGGCTGGTGGCTACCCATTCATCGCTCTGATCAACGATAATCCCGCCTTTGTCCATCAACATCCGCACAATTTCTTCGGTGTAGAATGGGTTTCCCTCGGCCCGGGCGATGATAATTTCATTCAACTCTGCAATCGTTGGGGATGTCTGCTGCACCAATCGACTGACCAGCAGGTGACTTTCATCCACGGTAAGCGCATGGAGACGAATATCCTGAAAGGTGGCGGCCTTTTTCGCACAAGCCTCGACAATTGGTCGTATTGCTGTCAACCGTTCAAAATCTCGGGAGATCAGAATGAGATGGAGTGGGAGATCTTCACTCGTTTGGATCAGCTCGATGATGAAATCCCGCGAGACCGGGTCCACCCAATGCAGATCGTCAAAGACGAGTACATAGGGTGTGCGGCGAAAGACCGATAGAACCTGATGCAGTCTCTGGTTAATTCTGCGTTGGAAATCCTCTGTCCGCAGGTCAATACAGATATCTTGCATCTCTTCGGAAGGCAGCAATTCCAGAATATACAGCAGCGCTGGCAGAGTTTCCTTCTCTTCCAGAGAGTGTTCAGCCAGAAAGGCGCGCAACTGGCTGATCTGAAAATCGACCGGATCGATTTCCGTGATGTGGACAATGTTGCGAATCATCTCGGCGACAACCCACATGGGGCGGGAGCGGGCATAGGCAAGACAGTTGCCTTGAAAGTGGGGAATTTGCCGCCTGACCAGATCTTCGCAAAATTCGGCTACCAGTCGGCTTTTGCCCAGTCCGGCCTCGCCGGTGATGAGGGTAATTCTGCGCTGGCGCTGAGTGCAGACCATTTGCATGGCTGCGTGCAGCCTGCCTATATCTTCGGTACGCCCGACCATCGGTACACGCAGACCCGGCAGCCCCCGCACAGCCCCTGGTTGCTCGCGGACCTGAATGGGTCGATAGGCGCGCACGGGTTCGGAATACCCTTTTACTGTCAGGGGAGGCAGGGCTACAAAATTGAAGAGGGGTCTGGTGCGCTGGTAGGTGGAGAAACTGACAAGAATCGAACTGGGCTGGGCTGCGGTCTCCAGCCGGGAGGCCATATTGACTGTATCACCGATGACCGTATATTCCATATGCAGATTACTGCCCAGGCGGCCCGCAATCACCAGGCCCGTGTTTACGCCGATGCGCACCTGAAAGTCAAAATTGTGCTGGCTTAGTGTGCGCTGGCGCAGGGGCTGCAAAACCTGTAACATTTCCAGGCTCGAACGCAGGGCGCGTTCGGGGTCGTTTTCATGGGCAATCGGCGCTCCAAAGAGTGCGATCAGTCCATCACCCGTGAACTTATCGACGGTTCCTTCATATTTGTAAACGATATCGACCAACAGCCGCATGGCCTCGTCAATGATCAGATAGATGTCTTCGCTGTCCAGCCTGTGGCTGGCTGCTGTGAAATTGGTAACATCCAGAAAGAGAACCGTCACTTCCCGTTGTTCGCCGCTGGTGTAATTGGACGCTTCCACTTTGCTCGCCATTTCTGACGGCATAGGGGAACGAAATTGACCCAACAGATCTTCCCCAGTTACCTCTGTATGTGGCGGATCCTTGACACTCCGGGAAGACCCGTCCGCCGGAACTTCGCTGGTTGCAATCCCGGCAAGTGTGGTCCTGGGTGCTGGCTTAGTCGGTCGGGGTGCTGGCTGGATTGTCCCCGGCGCAACAGGGATAGCCAACCCACACTGACCACAGAAACGATGATCCGAAGGCAGTTGATGACCGCAACCCGTACAATACCGTTCTTCCGGTATACGAGTTCCACATTGTCCACAAAATCGATTGCCCCGGGCTACCATCTGTTTGCAGAGCGGGCAGGACGAACCTTTTTCTGCTTGCAGCACCTGAGCGCAGTGCAAACAAAATTTGACATTCGATGGATTAGCCGTGTTGCATTTTGGGCAGGTGTTCATGGGAACTTAACAACTCCTCGCGCAGAAAACCTGATACCTGTAAATCCTTACACCCAGGTATTACTATACATATGAAGACGCTAATGGACTGTGGCCCATTGGTACTTATTCGACCAGAGATTTCAGAAGCGGACAACTGACGGCTGGTCTATGAACTCACAGCCGTCTTGTCCGGGCGGTTGGTCACCAGCGGTCTGGAACGCTCCTGGTGTAGCTGTTGGAGGTCATAAGCGGCTCCGATATGGTTGAGAATCTTTTCTGCCCGGTTGAACTCGATCTCAGCCTCTGCAAAACGGCCTGTGGCGCAGAGCAGCCTGGCTGTTTGGGTGGCAACGCGACCGCATTCAATGGTGTCACCGGCTGTGGGCTGGGCGGCCCGGGCCAGTTTGATTGTTTCTTCGGCCCGGCGCAGATGGCCCTGCCGATAGAGACATTCGGAGACGACACGCCAGGCATCTGCTTCCAATACTGCGCTGCCACTCTCGGAGGCCAGCAATACCGCCCAGCGGGCACTCTCTTCCGCCTCATCCGGTGTTCCCCGCTCCAACAGAATGTCGGCCTGAACCCGATAGATTTCCGAGAGCAGGTCCTGGGCGTCAACCTGTTCCGCCCGATCTACGCTCCCGCTTATCATCCGTTGTGCCTGCTCCAAATCGCCGCTGATCTGCCGAATATGGCCGATACCGAGCATCGCGTTGGCGGCGTGATAGATCATTTTGAAGGTTTCCGCGACCTTCAAGCATTCCTGAAAATGTCCTTCGGCCTCTGCCAGCGTACCCTTCACCCGACCCAGCCAACCCAAATTATTGTGCATAATAGCGACCCCTTCCATATCGCCTAATTCTTGTCGCAGGAAGAGGCTGCGCTGGAAGTGATGTTTGGCCCGATCCCAATCCCCGTTTGCGCCGGTCAGGATAGCCAGGTTGCCCATTGTAGAGGCAACTCCCCAGGTGTACCCGACCCGTTCGCGCAATTCCAGGGCCATTTCTGTGTGGCGCACCGCTGTCTCCCGTTCACCCTGCTGGTAGGCAATCCCCCCCAAGAGATTTTCCGCGGCGGCCAATTCGCTGAGATCGTTGGCCTTCTCTGCATAGAGACGGCACAATTCACAGGTTTCTTTGGCCTTTTCCCATTGGCCCCGGCGGAAATGGGTGTAAGTCAGGTAATAGAGAGTCCGGGCTGCTTCGATTTGGCCGAGACGTTCGTCCGGCTCTTCCAGGGCCACCAGAGCCTGGCGGAAATGGTCATAGGCCGCTTCCGGGTTGCCCTGGAACATACTTGTCTGGCCCAGACGGCGAAAGATGCCCGCCCTGCGCCAGACAGCGAGCGTCCCCCGCTGGGCCAACACTACCCCTTCCTCCAGGGCAACCAGGGAGAGATCGTATTTTCCGACAAAGCGGTAGGTGTCACCGAGGCCGACGATTACCCGCCAACGTAGCTCATCGGGCACAACACCAGCGCTTTCGTGCAAAATTTCCCGTGCCCGGCGATAGTAGGAGAGGGCTTCGTCGTTCGCATAGCGGGCCTCCGCCTTCGCTCCCGCCAGGACAAGGTAACGCAACGCCCGGTCTGCCTCTTCAGCCAGAAAGAGGTGGTGGGCCAGCTCCTCGGCGTGCTCATCTGCTGTATCCTCCCATTCGGTTTCCAGTGTGTCGGCCACCTGCAGGTGCAGGGCCTTCAGCCGTACACGTAACATACCGTTGTATACAACGATTTGGGCTATGTGGTGGCTAAACCGCCACTCATCCGCCCCCCCTACAGTCACCAGGAGATTGCGGCGGGCCAACTCCTGCATATGCGTAGGGACGGGAAGAGCCGGGGCCAGCCTTTCCATCAGGTCCAGGGGGAATGGGCGGCCAATCACAGCAGCCATTTGGAGCAACTGACGCTGTTGACCGGGCAGGCTGTCTACACGGAAGCGGATCATCGCCTCCAGCGAAACAGGCAGGGGCAGATCGCTGAGACGTGTCGCTGGCTGAGGAGACCAGATGTTGCCCTCCTGGTGCAGGTGGCCCTGTTCAATCAATAAGCGGAGGAATTCTTCCATATAATAGGGGTTGCCATCGCTTCGCTCCAGGATGAAGCGGTGGGCATCCAGCGAGAGTTCGCCTGAGGGCAATAGCTCGCTGAGTAGCAGTTTGCTGTCATTCCGGGAGAGGCGGCTGAGGCTGATATGCCAATTCTTTGCTGCGTGGAGAGAACGGATGGTGTCCAGTTCCCGGAGTGGGTTCTCCCCATCGACGGGTCGATGGGCCAGGATAAAGAGCACGGGCATGGAGGCTACCATCTGGGACAAAAAAACGAGCAGGCTGGCTGACATAGGATCAATCCAGTGTAAGTCATCCAGCACCAATACCAGGGGTTGCTGTTGAACCATTCCGACTAAGAGGGTGCGCACAGCCACAAAGATTTGCTGGCGCAGCGCTTCGGGCACCAGATTAGCCAGCCGTTGCGCGTCGCTCCCGGTGGGTGGAATACCGCATAGCAGTTCCAGATAGATCTGCACATCGCTTTGGCTGCTTGTCCATCTCTGCAACTGTTGCTCCAGCCTGGCTCTGCGCTCGTCGGGTGATGCAGCCGAAGCAAAGTCGAATACATTTTGCAACAGACTGGAAAAGAGGGCAAAGGGCTGTTGGGCACTTGGCGATGTACAATGCCCATTCCAGATGTAAATCGCAGAATCGTCGAGTATATCGCCAAATTCATCCAATAGGCGGCTCTTACCGATACCGGCCTCCCCCTCCAACCAGATAAAACCGCTCTGGTTTTGGGTCAGTGCTTCTGTATGTTGGCGCAGTATGTCGAGAATCGGTCCACGGCCAACCAAACGGGTACGTCGTCTTGGCTTGGGGCGTATCTGGTCAACGGGTCTGCCGGGGACAAACTCAACGATCCGGGTAGAAGAATCGGCCTGGAACATCTCTGGCTGGGTTGAACGGCAGTGGTCGCTTGCATCTGCCAGCTTTGCCAGGGTGTCGGAGAGCCAGATAACAGCAGCGGGCGCGGCCTGGGCCAAACCTTCGGCCCGGGTGACAGGAGGACCCGTTACCACAAAGAGGGATTGATTCGAAGGATCGAGAAAACCCGCAATGGCGTCGCCGTGATCCAATCCTATCTGATAGCGCAAGGTTCCCCGGTTGCTTGCTATCATCTGGTCAAGATATTTTGCAATGGATTCAGCACAGCGTAGCGCGCGCTGGGGGCTATCCTCATAGACAGTGGGGGCCCCAAATGCAGCGGCCAAGCCGTGCGGATGTCGAATCAGATGACCACCGGTGTGTTGAATGATCTGCGCAACCGCGCCCAGCGCCTCGGCCATCTGACTGAATGCTTCTTCTTCGTCATTGCCATTTTCCTGATCGACGTTGACCCACAAGATGGTGACATAGGCCTTTTCCCCGCTGGGAAGCCCTGCGGGCCCACCGCCCAATCGCTGGGAAGGTGTTACCGAAATTCGAATACCACCTGCCGGCTCCAGTGGATCGTTGCCTGTAGCCCAGGGGTCATCGACAGTGGAATGGAAGATGAGCTTCTCTTCCAGTGAGCGTGCCCGGTGCAATTTGAGGCGTGCGCCCAGTTGCTCGAACTGGGCAATCGCCTGCCGTACCAGTTCGAGACTCTCCTGCTTCCAATTTTCTGTAACCTGCGCCTCCGTATGGATCATTCGCTCATACAAAAGCGCCATCTCCAATTGGGCGTTGGCCACCCGGTCCGGCGCGCTGCGTTCCTTTGCCAACTGCCGGGCGGTCTCCAGATGGTGTTCGGCCTTTTCAAATTCGTCCGCTTTGCCGTAAATGACGCCCAGAATGTGGTTGGCCTCGATCATCTCTGCCTGCATCTGGCCTTCGTTTGCCAGTTGCAGGGCTTGCTGGCCCTGATGAATGGCCTCGACAAAGTAGCTACGGTTGACAAAATCCCGGGCTGTCAATAGGTGTAAAATGATCAAACTGTCCGTATCGGCGCTCTCTTCATAGGCACGGGCCGCCTGAAGTTGTCGGCTTACCTCGGCTGCGTCCCCCATTTCATCGGCCCAGTCCCCCAGGGCCAGGTGGGTTGCCAATGCGCCGTAGGAATGGCTTTGCTGAAGGCAGAGTGCCAGACTTTGCTCCAGATGGTGATGCGCGATCTCCATATCCCCCTGGGCCATACGCAGATAGCCCAGATTGCGCAGGGAGATGGCCTGCTCAAAACTAAAGCCGTTTTCAGCCTGGATTTTGGCTGCCCGCTCATACCATTCGGTGCCAGCCGCCCAATGGCCCAGGGTCCAATGCAGGATGCCCAGGTTGGCACAGGCCACACTGATACCCCAGGCAAAGCCCTGGAGTTCATACATTTTCAGGCTGGCCTCTACATATGTGATCGCCTCGGAAAGGTTGCCCTGTTGCCAGGCAACGCCACCCATTGTGTTATAGAAACTGGACAGGGTGAAAGGCTGTTGATCGGGCCGTTCCTCCAGATATTGGAGCGCTTCCCGGGCCAGCCGAACGCTTTCGTCCAGATCGCCCAGACGGAACTGTACCCAGGCTTTGCGTTCCACAAGAGAGTACCAGAGTGGCGAATCCTTAATCGAAATCGCCAAGTTCAGCGCTTCTTTCAGATAATCATCGGCCACCGCAAAGTTGCCAGCGCGTTGGCTCACGTCGGCCAGCTCGCGTAAGGTCTCCAAAATCAGGGGGATTTCTACGTCCAGGACCTCTGGAAAGGTGCGCAAATAGGCATAACCGCTCTGCAGAAGCTGGCGCGCTTCTTCAAATTCACCAGACAATTTCAGCCCGCTGCCCAGGCCAATGTGTATCTGCCCATAGATACGGGAAAAGCGTTCCGGTATCGAATCGAACAGCACCAGCGCCCGGCGGTAGAACTGGATCGCGCTTTCATAGGCGCTGCGACGGGCCGCATTTTGTGCCGCTGTGACCAAAAAAGGGATGGCCCGCCCCGGTTCTTCGCCGTGACTGTAGTGATAGGCCAGGGCTTCGGTGCGCTCGTCCGGGGGCAAAAACTTGCCGTCGTTCAAAGCCGCGGCCACCGCACCGTGAAACTGGCGGCGGGTACGGTTCAGCAGCGTCCCATACACAGCTTCCTGGATCAGCGTGTGACGAAAAGAGAAGCCGATTTCGTGCTCCAGGGGTTCTTCAATCAGGAATTGGCGCTCTACCAGCTCGGCAAGCAGATCAAAGACACCTTCTTCGCCCGTATGGAGTAATTGCTGCAACAGGGGCATCGGGAAGGTGCGGCCTATGACGGCGGCTATTTGCATGGCATGGCGTGGTTTATCGCCCAAAGCATCAAACCGGGCCAGAATCAGCCCCGTCAGTGTTCCAGGCACAGTGCGCATCAGTGCTTCCGCGTCGATTGTTTGCTCCCGGTCGCAGATCGCCCCCTTTGCATTTTTCTCTTCCACGCCTGCCTTTCCTGCCTCAATTTGGTCGAGAAGCATACGCACAATTTCTTCGATATAGAAGGGATTGCCCTCTGCCCGGCGGGCAATGTGCTGATGGATGGCCGGTATCTGCACGCCCGCCTGGGAGAGTAGCTGGTCTACGAGCTGATATTCCTGCTCTGCGTTTAAGGCTTGCAGCTGGATGTCCACGCTCCAGGTTGTCTGCTTTTCCAATAGCGCGATGATCGGCTGTATGACGGTTGTGCGCTCGTAGGCTCGGGTGATCAGCACAAAGAAGATGGGCAGGTCGCTCGCTGTGCGCAGCAGTTCTATGGCAAAATTGCGGGAAGCAGAGTCAATCCAGTGGATGTCTTCCAGAATAAGGATGAGTTCGCGGCGGTGTGCCTCGGCCCGCACCATTTGATGCAGCGCTATGTGGGTCTGTTGTTGCAGCATTGCTGCATCCATCATCGATAACCGCGCGCTCAGCTCTGGACTTGGCTGCTCCACACCCAAGATGTTCAAGATGTACGGGGTCAGCTCGTTTGCCTGCAAGCCCAATTTCTGCAAATAGTCGCGAATTCGTTCCTGACAGACAAGCGCTGCTTCGTTGTCGGAAAGCTGCAGAATGTCGCGCAGCATACTACCTAAAATCCAGAAGGGTGTAGAACGCGTATAAGCCAGACAACTGCCCTGATAAACAGTCGGAGCGTGGGGTAAATGGCGGCGAAATTCGGATACCAGACGGCTTTTTCCCAAGCCTGCATCACCGCTGACCAAAGCAATACGACATCTTTGCTCTTTCTGCACCTCCGCCCAGGTCTGCAATAGTTCTTCCAGCATATCCTGGCGTCCCACCATCGGCACTTGCAGCCCAGCCAACCCCCGCACCCGCTCTGGATTGGCCCGCAACCCCGTGGGGCGGTAAGCCCGAATCGGTTCGGGCTTGCCTTTGACGTGGAGAGGTGGCAAAACCTGAAAATCGAAGAGGGGGCGCGTGCGCTGATAGCTGGAAAAGCTGACCAGTACTGTACCCGGCTGCGCCACCCCTTCCAGCCGGGAAGCCATATTAACCGTATCCCCGATGACCGTATACTCCATATGCAGATCGCTGCCCAGGCTGCCGGCAATGACTACCCCCGTGTTGATACCGATGCGGATCTGAAAATCGACATCGGCGAAGGTATGGCTGCTCTGGCGCAGGGTAATCATCTGTTCCTGCATGGCCAGGGCCGCGCGCACGGCCCGTTCCGGGTCGTTCTCGTGGGCTACGGGGGCGCCAAAGAGAGCCATCAGCCCGTGGCTGGTAAATTTGTCCACATTGCCTTCGTACTGATAGACGATCTGCACCAGCAGACGCATGGCCTCATCAGTGAGCAGATAGATGTCTTCGCTGTCCAACTCCTGGCGGGTGCTGTTGAACCCCGCCACGTGGGCAAAAAGGACCGTAACCTCCCGGCGCTCGCCGGAAATCAGTGGAGCTTCACTTTTGATTTTGGCTGCCAGCCCATTGGGCATGAGTTGGCTTAGGAGATCGCTGGTGACTTCTTCCTGACCCGACAAGGAATTGTTCGAACTGCGGGGGGGTGGCACGCTTTCGCCGGAGGGGGATAGGGCCTGGGATTCGGAGTCTGGTCCGGTTTGCATCGTCTGCTGCAAAGCCGGGTCTGGAGAATGGACTGGGGCCCCGCATTCGCCACAGAAACGGCTGCCCGGCACAACGGGATGACCGCACGCGCTGCAACGGGCGGGCGCGTTGCGCGGCTGCCCACATTGACCACAGAAGCGACTGGCGGCTGGCATCTGCGCTCCGCAACCAGAACAGCGCTCCTCTGACTCCTCCTGGCGAAACGGAGCGCCACAGTGACCGCAGAAGAGCGAATGGTCTGGACTGCTAAAATTGCACGAAGGACAGTGCATACTGATTTGGCCCTCGGTGGTTTGTCGGGTAATGGCGCACTCTGGTAGAATAGTGCTGTTTGTGGCTGTGGTTTGGAATACACCGACAGGTTTTATTATCAGGAATGGCAGTTAAGGATTCCATTGGCAATAAGTATCAGAATTAATGTTGCGTTTTCTTGCCTTTAGTAATTCTTTTGTTGTCGTGTGGTCTGTTTGCCTGTACTGCCCATTCGTCGACTGTTTCAGGACTAGTGCTGCCTCTTGGAGTGGACAGAGAGCCATAGCCGCATTGGTATTATCCAGACAATTCAGATAGAGAGAGTATAACTCAATGAAAGCAATGCTTTATACTGACCGTATGGACCAGGCCGTTTCCGTATTGGACGATGTACGGATTGTGGAATTTGGCAGCACCAATCACGCCCAGGACAGCCAGGTCCGTCTCTACTTCAAGACGAAAGCGCTGAATGCCACCAAAACGATGGTGGAGCTTCATCGGGATCAGAAGATGACCATCAAACTGGAAGATGGGCGCACAGGGAGCGCATTGCTCTCCCATTCCAGCCTAGACAGCGAAGGCAACGCGGTTGGCGTTCTGCGTATGTTGGGAGCGTTGCGCTGAGCTACTCGCCCCAACCTTTCCATACCCAGTGGTTTGACCTTTTCCTGATAGAATTGTCCAACTGGCGCTGGGGCTGGCGCAATTTGGTCCTGACCGGGATGGTGCTGCCGCTCTTTGGGATGCTGCTCCTGGGTGCGTTTGCCAGGGACTTGGGCGCGAACGCGCTGGCCTATGTCCTGACGGGCAATCTGGTGATGGGTCTGCTCTTTGAACATCAGGGCAAGCTGGCGAGCCATTTTGCCTTTCTCAAAATGGCCGGCAGTCTGGATTATTTCGCCACCCTGCCCATCTACAAAGCCCTGTTGGTGACAGCCGCATCCGCTGCCTTTTTTTTGCTCTTTCTTCCTTCCCTCATTGTTTCCCTCTTCGGCGGCGCGTGGATTCTGGGTATCGATCTCCACATCCACCCGCTGGTGATAATAGTCGTTCCTATTTGCGCTTTGCCTCTGGCCGGGTTGGGCGCGCTGATCGGTGTCAGCTTTCGCACGCCCGAAGAAGCTATGTCCATCGACCGGCTGCTGGTGATCACAATGTTGGCTATGGGGCCTGTCCTCATCCCGCCCGAGCGGCTGCCCGACTGGCTGGTGACGCTTGGCTATGCCAGCCCGGCCACCTATGCGGCTTCGGCTTTGCGCCAGGTTCTCCTCGGCCCGGTGACCCAGCGCCTGTTGTTGGATTTGGGTATGCTGATCGCTCTGATTGGGGCCAGCTTCTGGCTGGCCAACCGCAAAATGGATTGGCGGGTACGCTGAGAAATGCTACCTGTTGACAATCGCTTTCACCTCTTCAATACCCGCACAATGTCGGGCGTTCATCCTGGCAGCCGCACGGCCCAGAGCTATTTTGTGCATTTGCAATCTGTGAATGGCGATGAGAATGTGGAAATTTGGTCCCGGCTGCTGGGCGGGGGCAGCGAAGATGGATACGCTCTGTATGCCCAGGCTGGCGATGGGTGGAGCGAGCAGCCATTAGCACAAATTCCCGGTGGGATGGACGAAGACTTTTTTGACCGGCTGAGAGAAGCATTGGCGGTCGCAGGCCATAGGCCATTGACCTGCGGAGGCTGTCGCTGGTGGTCTCGTGTCCAGCAAACCGCCAACCCGGAGGGGCTACCCCTGGGGCTTTGCCGGCAGGGCGGGATGGATGAGGGAAGTCCCAATCTGCGCTATGCCCAATCGGCCCTGGCCCTGGAATGCCCCCACTGGCAAGAGGGGCTGCAAGAGGATGAACTGCCTCCTTTTCCTTCTGCCCAGGCCGCGCAAACAGCAGCGCCAACCGGCTGGTGGACGGGGCTGCGCAATCGCCTGACTGGAAAGGGTAAGACAGCGCGCCCCCAACCCGCCCCAGACGCTCTTGTCGAGCGCAGCGGCGTGGGGGCAGGCACCGAACGCTGTCTGGCTTGTCATGGCCGTATTGCCAATTTGGGCGCGCTGACCCTTGCCACGGCCAGCGACGACAGGCGGACGGTCAGCATCTGGCGTTGTCGGCTCTGTCATAGCTTTTATTTGAACGATTGGATCGACCGTTGGGAACGGCTGGATAGCCTGGAAACAGAGGAGAGCTATTACCGGCTTGCTCCCAAAGAGGCGTTTGATCTGCTGGCCCTCTTTGGGGAGACCAGCGGCGGTGAACATCCAAAGGATCGGCACAGCCGCACCTCCCAGCGGGATCGGGTGGATGCCTTTCTTACCGACCGGCCCCGGCTGCTTCATCAGTTCCGCCAGGGGCGTTGAGACTTGAAATGAACAAAGATTCGCAGCCTATTGAGAACCCACCGGCTACGCTGGAACTGGAGAGCCGCCCGAGCGTACTGGTGGCTGCCCGCTACGACAATCTTCCCTTTCCCAACATCGGTCCTGTACAGGAGATTGCCCTGGATTTGGGCATCACCGCCAAAGGGGGCGCTGTGGTGGTGAAAGGGCTGGTCTTTCAGGGCTACAACGGTCACCAGTTGCTCTTTGAACAGCGCTGGCCCGCCCGCATTATCAGCCAGCGCACAGGCGAAGATGACTTGACGGTTGGCGCTGGCACGGGGCTGGCCCTGCGCAGTCTGCAATTTCTGCTCCACGCCTACGAGCCGATCACCCATTTGGATGTGACCGCCGTGGCTCAGCCCGTGGCCGGTGGGCCAAATGTGCAGGCAATTTTGCCCATTCCAGTCACCACCCACAGCCAGCAGACAGACCTGCACTTTCCCCTGGAAGGTGTGTGGTGGGCCATTCAGTCCGGGGACTGGAGCGACTACCACAAGTCAGAGGTATACAGCCAGCCCTATGCCATCGACTTTGTAAGACTGGGGCCGGACAACCAGATGTATGCGGGCAATGGGCGCTCCCTGACCGATCACTATAGCTGGGATCAGCCCGTCTATGCCACTGCCGGCGGCAAAGTGGCCTATGCCACCTTTGATATGCCCGATATGTTGCCTGGCGCTGTGCCGGATCAGGCCATTCTGCGCGGGGATATGCGGCGTATTCTGGGCAACAGCGTGGCTGTCAGCCACGCCAATGGCGAGTTCAGCTACTACGCCCATTTACAGCAACTCAGCCTGGCCGTCAACGAAGGCGAAATGATCCGCCGGGGCGCGCTGATTGGCCGGGTGGGAAACAGCGGCAATTCGCCTGGCCCCCACCTGCACTTTCATGTGATGAATGGCCCCAATCTCTTTATCGATCAGGGGTTGCCAATGCAATTCAGCCATTTCTGGGCTGCCGGGCAATTCTATGAAGAACCCACAACCATCCCAACCCGGATGATTGTCGTCGGGCCACAACGGGAGTAATTGCTCACCCCCACCCAACCTCCCCCACATTGGGGGAGGAGTCGATCCAGTTCCCTCCCTGGAATGGGGAGGGGTAGGGTGGGGTGGCTGATCATTTACCAACGGGATGGATAGGAAACGGGGCGCGGAACTGTAAGATCGCGCAGGCTGACTTCGACATTTCCCATATTTTGATTTGTCATATGCCCTTTTGACTGGAGAACTTTATGAACGCAAACGGTATGCCACCAGAGGATGATGGCGAAGACTTTGAGATGAATACTCGCCTGACCGATGAACTCTATGAGGAGATGGAAGATAATGTCATCGGCGAGAAGGTGGTGGGCTTGGCACTCTGGGAAGAGTCTCTGGCGGACGACGAAGAGAACCGGCCAGAGGCGGATGAACGCCAGGTCTTTGATCTGGACCTCTATTTGGAGAACAACCTCTACTTTGAACTCTACGGTGTCCTCTTTTTCACCGATCAGGATGGAGACCCCTTGCAAGGGTTGGACCGGATTGGTACAATAGTGGCGGAGTTGACGGATAAGGGTGTTTGGTTGGATGATATAGCCGCTACCGAAGAGGATGAGATGGTACTTATCCTGAGCCAAAACCACGAACCGAAGCTCTATCTTAGCGTGGGCGGGTGGACTCTTAACGAGTGGGAGACTCTGCCGGATGAGGAGTAGCAGGTGGAAGATGGCGGGTGGCGGGTGCTATACTCAGTAGAGCGCAATGCGGACCGGTGACTATTTTTGGATACGTGGAACGAATGTAACCTACACTTTTTTACTTTTTATCAGCAGCCCAATCGGGCGAGGAGAGAGCAATGGCAGCAATGAGTGCAACAAAGTCTGGCGGCAATCTCTGGATTGCGTCATTGGCCGCAGCTATCGTCACCGCCGTAGTGGCGGCTGCGATGGTCTATACAACCGGAATGGCCGTCGTGCCCGCCCTGCTGGGTCTGCTGATCGGCGCAGCCCCCATCATCGGGTATGACCTGGTACGCGGGGGATTTGGCAGCAACTGGAAGCCTGTGATCGGTGGTATTGTCGGCTTCATTCTCTTTGTCGCTGCCATCTTCCTGCCCGGCGAAACCTTCGGCATCGTCGCTGCGGTGGCGGGCCTGCTCTCCACCCTGCTGATCTGGCCGATTGTCGTGGGCGCTATGTCTCCCAGCCACTCGATTGGCAAACTGTGGATCGCCAGCCTCCTGGGCCTGATTATCGGCCTGGCCGTGGTCAGCGCGGTGGCTGGGCAAGACCCCAACAGTTGGCTCAAGACAGCCGGTGTGCTTTTCTTTGCCTGCTGGGGCGGAACAGTCGGCGCGGCTCTCTCTGCCTGGTCCAAATAGCCCGGCAGATAGCGCCTCTATAGTGTGAACCGTAGAAACGTGAAACGTGAAGCGTGAGAATGTGGAGTCTTCTTGCGCGTCGCGTTTCACGTTTTCTGATTGTGCCTGAATTCGCTCAGAAGTTCGACTTTTTCCCAAAAGTCGAACTTCTGGTGCTTTACGTCTGAGACAGCTTTATGCTTCGTGACTCGGCTACCTTAGAAGATGTCTATCGGCTGGCTCTGCCCCCAGAGACCCGGATTCTCGTGGGGGCCGAACACCTGCGCCGTCCAGTCAGCTGGGCGTGTAGCCTGCGCCCCAGCCCGCCCGCCTTCCCAAACCTGACAGGCAACGAACTGGCCCTGGTGGATATGGACGATCTGCGCCAGTTGGATTCCCGGATGCGCCTGGACCGGGTGGTGCAGAGCCTGCGCCAGGCCAGAGTCTCGGCTATTGCCGTGCGCGGCCCTGTGGCCGACAATACAGTAGTTGTGGCCGAGCAGGAAGGAATGCCCCTTTTTCACCTGCCCGAAAGCGTCTCCCTCTTGGAAATCGAGCGCACGATTATCCGGCTGATTGTGGACAGGGAAGGCTACATCGCAGCCAGGGCCGCGGATTTGCAGCGGGAATTGACCCAAATTGAATTGGAGGGAGGCGGGCTGGCGACGGTAGCCCATCGGCTGCATACTTTTGCCCAACAGCCCGCACTCTTTCTGCGCGAAGATGGGCAACTCTCTGCCCTGGCCGGTCTGGAACATCTGCCCGAACACCAGCGCCACCGGCTGCTGGCGGGCATACCCAACCCGACCACCCTGCGCACTTGGGCCGCCTCCCAACGGGCCGAGAATCTGGGCCGGGCAGTCGGGATAATTAAAATGGCCGACCCCACCTATCCCCAGGCCGTGATCAGCGCCATTATTGCCGGAGACCGCCTACAGGGATATTTTCTTCTACTCCGCTCTGGTGAGCAGGTTAGCGGTGATCCCACAACCGTAGAGACACTGGCAGCCCGCCAGGGCGCAGACACGGCTGCCCTGGAATGGAGCCGTCAGAATGCAGTAGGCGAACTGCGGGAGCGGATGCAGGCTGCATTTGTGGATGATCTGCTGGCAAACGAAGTGGCGGATGAACAGGCTTGGGTGCAGCGGGGCGACTCTCTGGGCTATGATTTGACCAGACCCCACACAGCCTGGCTGGTGGACGTGCAGGATGGGTCCGAATGGCAGGGGACACTGGCTCAATTTCTGAATGGCCGCAAAGAAGCAATACCCATCAGCCGCCGAGGAGAAGGCGTGCTGCTTTTCTGGCCCGGTGACAATCCAAAAAGCGGGCGAAATTTCAAGACGGAAGCCAGCGAATTGGTAGGACAACTGCTGGCGGCAGCGCCCCGCGCCCAGATTATCATCGGTATTGGCCGTCCGGCTGTCAGCCCCAGCGAATGGCTGCGCAGCCTGCAACAGGCCCGGGAAAGCTGGCATATGGGCAAATCCTGGCAAGCCTCGCCGGTCACCTATTTTGGCGATTTGGGTCTCTACCAGCTACTCACCGCGCTCTCCAGCAACCCGGAAGCAGCCCGCTTTTTCCGCAAAACCATCCGTCCGCTCATCGAACACGACGAAAACCGCAACGCTGAGCTGGTGGACACCCTCGACGCCTTCTTCTACTGCCACGGCAATCTGAGCCAGACCGCCGTACGTCTGCACATCCACCGCAACACCCTCACCTATCGCCTGGAACGGATTGCAAGCATCACCCGGCTGGACCTGAATGATCCGGATGCCCGCTTTTCCCTGCAACTCGCGCTCAAATTGCGACTCGTTCTACGGGGCAACCGCTCCTTTTAACGCAAGAGTCCGACTTTACGATAAAGTCGGACTCCTCTACGGTCAAGCCGTTATCCGGCTCTCCTTTGCTTGCAGCGCAATGGTTATCTGCATCAGCAACTGCTCACGGCTGAAGGGCTTGTCTACGTGATAGACATCCGGCTCTTCGATGAAGCGGCGCAAGTCCATCGACACCGAGCGATCCAACGCAGTAACAAAGATAATCGGAATCCCCGCGGTTTGGGGATTGGATCGCATCTGTCGGGCCACTTCGATCCCGGACATATCAGGCATCATCACGTCCAAAGTCACAATGTCGGGCAAGCGCTGGGTAATGCGTTGCAGGGCGTCGCGCCCATTGGTCGCAGTTTGGGTATCATACCCGGCGCGCATCAGCATCGCGCTGACCATCCGACAGAGCAACGGTTCGTCGTCCACAACCAGGACATAGCCGCTATTGGCTGTGCCGTTTCCATTCTCTAATACACCCGGCATAATTGCTCCCAACTTATATTTGCAATTTGTTTCGCGTCTACCCTCGGTTGACAAGTACATCATATACAAGATAAGAGGCGAAAAACAATGTGCAAATGGCTGAATTGAAGCGCTCCATTGGGCGGCGGTTTGGGATATTGTAAACTGTAGGCCCTTCTTTTGCACTTATTGATCAGGCCACACGACTGGCTGACACCGATAACGACGAAAATATTGTACGTCGGACTGTTAGTCCGACTGGCCTGTTCTGCCACAGGTCGGACTGACAGTCCGACGTACGAATGGCTATTTTCACATCAGTTGTACACGAGGAAACACACCCATAATCAATGAAAATCAGAACACAGATTGCGCAGATTTTCGCAGATTGAATCCGTGCGAATCTGTTCTTTCCGTGTCCATCCGTGTTCTATTTTCAGAACAGTTGTACACGAGGAAACACA
>JAANMX010002463.1_pt1 | contig 18282 bp, 19 predicted proteins | sample 7279681 | NCBI WGS metagenome assembly JAANMX01 (sample SAMN14094542, study PRJNA606508) | bioreactor metagenome | isolation source: A lab-scale SPAN reactor treating ammonium-rich wastewater day 351 | place: Ireland: Galway | collected 2018-01-01
GCCGGAGCAGTCGCGGGCTCCGGCGCCACAGCAGCCTTCGCGGGTTCCTGCTTGACGGAAGTATGCTTGGCTTGCTTGTCGTCCGCCGACTTCGATTCCGAAGCGTTTTCCTTTGAAGCGGCGGTTTCGGATATTGGCGCGGACGGCGCTTCGGCGGCAACCGGCTTTTCGATCCGAGGCGGAGCAGGCGCGGGAGTTGCGGCGACGGCTGGCGCGGCTTCGGACTTCTTTGCCACCGGCGCGGGTTTGAGATCAACCGTCGAAGGTTTGGCCGTCTGCCCGGCCCGCTCCGCAATCGCCTGCGAGGCTGGCGGCGAAGTTTCAGCCGCCGCCTTTCCGGCGGAATCGGCCTGCGGCCGCGCTTCGGTTGACGCGAGCGGCGCAGGCAATATCGGTTTGCCGGTCTGCTGAAAGCCGATATCGACGATATAGTTTTTCTCCTCGCGAAACGAATGCACATCGACATCGCCGATCAGTTTGACGTCGATCCGCGAGCCCTCGCCTTCGACCTTCTGCGCGATCTGCTCGACATTGGCTGGCGCCATCAGCTTCATATCCGCCAGATCGAACGTCAGCGCCGGCCTGAACAGCAGCACAAGCTTTTGTTCGTTGAGCGCCGAGGATACGCCAGCGCCGTCGGGCAACTCGAAAACATAACGCACAAAGGTCGGTTGTACCGAGGCGCGCACGCGAACCGGCGGCCGCTTCTTCGCCGCTTCGAGGCTGCGCTGTTCACGCAAGGCGCGCTCGGCCGCGCGGGCGCGTTCCGCAAGTTCCCGAACCACCTCCTGCGGCAATCCCGGCGGCGGCCCTTTCCAGCCGTCAGGCATCAGATCGATGAATACGCGCTCGCCGGCGGTCATTGTGTTGACCGTGACGTTGCGCGCCAGCGCCAGACGAATGGCCGAACCGTCCGGATCGCGGCGCGCCGAAGCGACATAATCCGGCACCGCGACCGAGATCCTGCCGACGGGAATATCCACCGGCCGCTTGAATCGGATCACAAGAACGGCGCCCGCCACCGTCACCTCGGAGTCGACGTCATCATTGAGCTTGAGGACGAGGCGCGCAAAACCGTCCGCTGCCGAAAGGCTCGCCTCTCCGCGGATCGCCTGCGCGCGACTTGCATCAGGAAACGCCGCGGTCAGCAGAAGGGCTGTTACAAGTACCGGAACAAAGCGCCAAAGCCGTCGCGCGCAGGCGCGCGCAAGCGCATGATCCCGAAAAATGGAGAACCGGTTTTCGGAGGAGATCATGCTCAATCAAAATATTAGGGCTGGAGTCTGATTCAACGCCGTTGAATCAGACTCCAGCGACCAACATCGAGCGGCAGTCGTCCGCGCCATTCTCAGATCGTCTCTCGACTCGAATCCAGAACCGGACGCTTCGCGCACCGGTGGGACCGAACACTAGGAGCGCGACATTAAGGGGCTGTTAAACAAGGATACTAATTGCGCCCCTGTGGCGTCGGCCTGCCCTCGATCTTCGGAAGATTGGAGGCAGAGGTCGTGCCGCCGCTGGCCTGACGCGCCAGTTCAACCGTCAATCGCTCCGCAGCTTCCGGCGACATCTGCCCGAGAATGTCGGACATCTTGCGCGGCGCGATCTTCGAGGCGATCTCGAACAGCACCGGCATTTCCAGCCGGTCAAACACCTTGGCCGCTTCCTTCGGCTTCATGTTCTCGTACATCGTCACGAGACCCTTGAAGCGTGCGATCTCGGCCTCGTTTTTCTCCGCGGTCGCGGTCGCGATCCGTGCCTCGATGCCCTTCATCTGCTCGACGCGACCCTGGATACGCTGCTCAGCGGCCTTCAGGAGACTTTCACGAATGTCAATTTCCCGGGCGCGCGCTTCGAGCTCTTCTCGCCGGCTCTGAAGGCGCTCAAGAATGGCCCGCTCCGATGGCGAGACAGTCTGGCCCGGCTCAGGGAGCGTGATCGCACCCGCCTTCGCCGTTTCTGGCGTTCCGACCGCAGGCTTGGCTTCCTCGTTCTTCGCTTCATCCTTCGCGGCATCGTCCTTGCGGGCGTCGCCTTTCTTCGCCTCGACAGATCCGGTGATGTCGCCCGCATCCGAAGCCCGTCCCGGAAAATTCAGGTTCTCCTGCGCCCAGGACTGACCGGCCGAAGCCGTCTGCACTTCGAAGACATAGCCGCCGTCGATCACGAGTCCCGCGACCTTGAGCACCGCGAGGCCGAAGATCGCAACCACCACGATGGGAATGACCCGGATGTCCCTGAAAGCACTCATGCAGCGAGACCGTCTGCCCTTCTGCGTTCGGAAAATGCACGCGCCGCGGCTGCGACGGAGCGGGCATCGCTCGTTACGGCCTCCGGCTCCGGAGCCGTGGGGGTGCGCGCCGCAAGCGCGATCCTGGAAAGCCGCCGCATGAGAGCGTCGCCCTCCGCCAGTTGCTTCGCCAACTGACGTGACAGATCGGTCGCCGCGGCGATCTGGTTGCCGAGATTGTCGTTGACGTCGCGCACGGTGTGCTTCAGCCCGCCGATGGCGCGCTCGGCGATCTCCGTCGCCGTGATCAGTTCGCTGATCGTCGCCTTCAGCGACTGTTCATCCGACCTCAGCCGCTTCAGCCGCTTGTTCAGCAGCATGCAGTAACCGATGGTCAGAACGAGAAGAACCGCGACAAGACTCTCGATCGCTAGTCCGAAAGAGTGGTTCATTGGGCCTCCATCATCTTGGTCTGCTCGTCCGCTCTCTCGAACATGGCGAATGTCGTGCTTGGTTTGCGCAAATGCCGCGATACGCGAATGGCGACGCGATCACCGACCCGTCCCATGCGGCCCTCGGTGAGCGTCACGCTGCCGCACCGCACCGCCACCGACGCATCGGGACGCATTTCAAGCGGGAGGGTATCGCCGACCTTAAGGGTCATGAGCTGCCTGAGCGGGATTTCGGCTTCGTACAAAACGGCGTCGACGGCGATCTGTGCCTGCGCGATCTCGGTGGCGAGGTGGCTTTCCCAGATCGGGTCACGGCCGAACTTTTCGCCCATGAACATCTGCAACAGAACGTTGCGGATCGGCTCAATGGTGGCATAGGGAAGCAGCAGTTCGATGGTGCCGCCGCGGTCTTCCATGTCGATCCGCAGCCGGACCAGAATAGCCGCATTGGCCGGGCGCGTGATCGCCGCGAAACGCGGATTGGTTTCGAGGCGGTCGATCGAGAACGACACCGGCGAAAGCGGCCGGAACGCCTGCTCGGCGTCGGCCAGCACGACCTCCACCAGCCGCTTCACCAGATTGGTTTCGATCGTCGTATAGGGCCGGCCTTCGATGCGGAGCGATGACTGGCCGCGACGGCCGCCCAGCAGGACGTCGATCATGGAATAGATCAGGCTGGAATCCACCATCGCCAATCCGAAATTCTCCCACTCCTCGGCCTTGAACACGCTGAGCACCGCCGGCAGGGGTATCGAATTCAGGTAGTCGCCGAAGCGGACCGAGGTGATGCGGTCAAGCGAGACCTCGACGTTGTCGGAGGTGAAATTGCGCAAGGAGGTCGTCATGAGCCGCACCAGGCGGTCGAACACGATCTCCAGCATCGGCAGGCGCTCATACGACACCATCGCGGAGTCGATGATCGCCCGGATGCCGGAATGGTCGTCGAGGTTGATCTCGCCGACGCTGAAGCCGAGCAGGCTGTCGATTTCCTCCTGCGACAGAACCCGCTCGCCGCTGTTCTTGCCGTTGCCGAAATCACGGCCGCCGTCGTCGACCATGGCGGCCCATTGCTCCGCCATCGCCCCCGTGAGCTCATTAGCGGCAGCGGACTTCGCGGCTTCGGCCGGATCCTCCGAGTCGAGCGAGGCCTCCCACTGAGCTGCGATTGCATCCTGATCGATCTGGTCGCTGTCGTTCGCCATGATCCCATTCCGGCGCAAGAGTGTGATTCCAACTGCGTTGAATCAGGCTCCGGCCTTAACTTTCTGATCGAGCATGATCTTCAACGAAGAACGCTCCAGCGCCCCGTACCCTTCAAACGAACCTCGGAAAACCGAAGGACGCCAGCACGCCTCACTGGATGACGACTTCCTTGAACAGCACCGCATTGACATGATCCGGCGAGAGCACTGTATTCACCCGTCTGGTCAGTTCTTCCTTCAGGCGGAACAGCCCCGCTGAACCGTTGAGATCGCTCGGACGCAGTTCGCGCATGTAAGTCTGAAACAGATCGGTGACGCGCGGCAGCGCCGGCCTGATCTTCTCGACCTGCGGCTCCTCCTTCACCTCGAGGACGAGCTTCAGCTTCAAATATTGCACCCGCTCGCCGGGCGCGCCCACCAGATTGACCAGCATGTCCGGGACATCGACGAAGGAAGGCGGCTTCGGCGGCGGCGCCTCGGCGTGCTGTTCGCCGCCGGAATGGTGGAACATGAAGAACCAGATGCTCCCGCCGGTGACGAGGAACAACGCAGCGCCGATCGCGGCGATCAGCTTGAACCTTTTCCTGGCCGGCGGCGCGTCTCCGTCCGCCGCTTTTCCCGTCTGATCATTCTCCGCCATCGTCAGCTCGCCCTTTCACCCAGGGTCGGTCCGATGCCGCCGAGCAGGCTGGATACGCAGAACAGATGCTGCCGGCGCACACGCGCCCTATTGCCTTGACACTCGCATTCCAAATCCGAAGTTCGTCGCCTCCCCGCGCGAAAAATACGGAGAACTTCTGGGCTGCCACACTAGGTCCGCAATGGTTAACGGAACCTTTCTTTTAACCATGACTAGGAAGATTTTGCCGGGCCGATATGGTCAACAGCACCTTAATTGCCGGCTTCTCTCCGGGATCATCTTTAGTAAGCAGCTGATAATAAACATCTTCCGGAGATGGCACGCATTTCGCTACCCCTTTCCCCGAACCGGAAGGCTTGGGAGAGCCTGAAGGTTCGATCGATCCGGTGCGGCGGCTTGGGAGAGCTTCCTCAGACGGATCCCCAAGGGGAGAACCACCGATGGAGAACACCCTCCTCATCGGACTGTCGCGGCAGATGATGCTCGAACGGCAGATGGATGTCATTGCGAACAACGTCGCTAACGTCACCACCAACGGTTACAAGTCCGACCATTCGCTGTTCAACGAATATCTTATGCCGGGCGCGCATGAAGACAACTTCGTCGGCCGCGACCGCCGCTTAAGCTTCGTCCAGGACCGCGCCACCTTCCACGACTTCGCCGGCGGCCCGACCGAGCAGACCAAGAACCCCCTCGATGTCGCCATCGACGGCAACGCGTTCCTGGTGGTGCAAACGCCGAACGGCGAGCGCTACACCCGCGACGGCGGATTGCAGATCAATGCGCAGGGCGAACTGGTGACGGCCGGCGGCCATCCGGTGCTCGGCTCCAACGGCCCGATCAGGTTTCAGCAGACTGACCGCAACATCACGATCTCAGATGACGGCACCGTAACCGTGATCGAGGGCATCAACAACGCGACCAACGCAATCCGTGGCAGGCTGCGGCTGGTCTCCTTCCCGCAGGTCCAAAGGCTGGTCAAGGAAGGCTCCAACCTCTACGCCGCGGGCGAAGGCAACTCCGCCCGGCAGGATACGCAGGCGCGGATCAATCAGGGTTTCATCGAGCGCTCCAACGTCAATGCGGTGACCGAGATGAGCCGACTGGTCGAGGTGTCCCGCGCCTACACGCAGATGGCGACGCTATTGCAGCAGCAAAGCGACCTGCAACGATCCGCCATCGAAAAACTCGCCGACGTTCCGGCATAAGGAGTTTCAAATCATGCGCGCTCTTTACACTGCCGCGACCGGAATGGCGGCCCAGGAACTGAACGTCCAGGTCATCTCCAACAACATCGCGAACCTGCGCACCACCGGTTACAAGAAGCAACGGGCCGCATTTCAGGATCTGATCTACGATCACGTCCGCCGCGTCGGCGCTCAGGCGTCAACTCAGGGCACGATCATGCCCGTCGGCATCGATCTCGGCGGCGGCGTGAAAACTGTCGGAACGCCGCGGCAGATGAGTCAAGGCACGCTGTCCCAGACCGGCAACGATCTCGACATCGCCATTCGCGGCGAGGGCTTCTTCAAGATCCAGATGCCGGACGGCACCTTTCAGTACACGCGCGACGGCACGTTCCAGATGGACAACATGGGTCGCATCGTCAATGCGCAGGGCAATCCGGTGCAGCCGACGATCACGATCCCGCAAAACTCCGCGGGCATCACCATCAACGCGCAGGGCCAGGTCTCGGTGACGCTGCCGGGGCAGACCACTCCGACCGTGCTCGGCCAGATCAGCCTCACCCGCTTCATCAACAAGGCGGGCCTGCAGCCTGTCGGCGACAACAATTTCAAGGAGACGCCCGCCTCCGGTCCTTTCCAGGACGGCATCGCCAATCTCGACGGCTTCGGTGACATGCAGCAGTCGAACCTTGAGCAGGCCAATGTCGAGGTGGTGTCGGAAATCTCCGACCTGATCGCCGCGCAAGGCGCCTACGAGATGAACGCCTAGGTCATCAGCGCCGCCGATCAGATGCTGCAATCCGCAGCCGCACTGTTCCGCTAGAGCGTGATCCCGATCAGTGGAAACCAGCTGGACAGGATCATGCTCGATCAAAAAGAAGAGAGGCTGATCATGGCCGTTCGCCCTTTCCTCGTCGCCGTCGTCGCCGGCCTGTTGCTGGCGGCGTCCGCTCCGGTGCTGGCGGGCAACGACGCGGCTGCACGCCGCGCCGATTTTGCAAGCGCGTTCCACACCGCCGCCGCCATTCCGGCCCCCGTGCTTCGCGGCCGTGTCGATATTACGGACGAAATGGTGCGGATCGGAGACCTCGTCGACAACGCCGGCGATGCAGCACAGATCGCGATCTATCGCGCTCCCGATCCCGGCACCACCGGCACCCTGCCGGCCGCCCAGCTGCTCGACGTTCTCCGCGCGCATCAGGTGATCGGCGTCGAAACTCACGGCATCAGCAACGTCGCGGTGACGCGGCTCGCACGAACCCTCGATCCCGACGACGTCGAATTGCAGATCGCGGTCGCGCTCGAACACCGCAACGGGCTTGGCGACGCCAGGGATATGCTGCTGACTTTCGATAAAGACCTCAAAGCTATCCATCTCGATGCCGCGAACAATGGCGCGATCACTCCGGTGGTCACCCGGTTCGACCCGCGCAGCGGCCGCTTTGATGTCACGCTTGAAGTCGCAAACGACTCGGGCGCGGCCCCAACCCGCCTCCGCTTCACCGGCACAGCCGTGGAGACTATCGAAGCCGCCGTGCTGGCTCGCGATGTCGACCGCAACACGCTGTTGAAATCTTCCGACATCGTCATCGAGCGCCGCCCCAAGGCCGAGATCGGCAACAATGCAGCGACCCGCGACCGCGTCGTCGGGATGCAGACGCGGCGGCAGATGCGCGCCGGCCAGGCGCTCCACGGCATCGACCTGACCAGGCCGGACCTCGTGCAACGCGACCAAGCTGTGACCCTGATCTATCAGACCGCGGGAATCTATCTCACCGTGCGCGGCAAGGCGACCGAGTCCGGCACGGAAGGGGACGTCGTCAGCGTTCTCAACCTGCAATCGAACCGCACCATATCCGGCGTCGTGGTCGGGCGAGGCCAGGTGTCGGTGTCGCCCGCCGCTCCAGTCGTCCCGCACAAGCTGGCGAGCGTCGAGCCGGCGGCGGAGGCGACAGCCTCGTTCTCCGCCGGGAACAACGCGCCCGCATCCTCGAAAGCCGAGTAACGTTCATGTTGAAGCTCGCGTCCCTCAATCGCATCGTTCTGACCGGCATGTTGCTGGCGGCCGCCGGCCTCGCCAGCGGCTGCTCGTCGATCGATCGCCTGTCGCAGATCGGCGAGTCACCCAAGCTGACCGCGATCGACAATCCGACCACGCAGCCCGGATACAAGCCTGTGCAGATGCCGATGCCGAAGCCGGAGACGGTGTCCTACAACGCCAACTCGCTGTGGCGGAACGGTTCACGCGCGTTCTTCAGGGACCAGCGCGCGGCGCGGGTCGGCGACCTCCTGACCGTGACCGTGAACTTCACCGACAGGGCCAACATCGCCAACCAGACCCAGCGCAGCCGCGTCAGCAAGGACGATTCGGGCATTGACGATTTCGCGGGCGCCAAGCTGTTGGGCGCGACCGCGCAAAAGGTTCTTCCCGGCCGGCTGTTGACGACCGATTCCGAGTCGCTGAGCGACGGCAAGGGTCTGGTGCAACGTCAGGAGAACCTCCAGACCAGCGTCGCCACGGTCGTCACGCAAGTACTGCCGAACGGCAACCTCGTGGTCGAGGGCAAGCAGGAGATCCGCGTCAACTTCGAGATCCGCGAACTGATCGTCGCCGGCATCGTGCGACCCGAGGATATTCAAAGCGACAACACCATCGATTCAAGCAAGATCGCGCAGGCCCGCATCGCCTACGGCGGACGTGGGCAGATCACCGACGTTCAACAGCCGCGCTATGGTCAACAGGTCATGGACGTGCTGCTGCCATTCTAGAGCATGATCCCGAAGCTCCCCGCCGGATCGCGAACCCAGGCGCGAGACGGCGACGACCCGGCGATGCACGCAGCGATGCCGCGCACCGTCGGGGATGCGGCCTCCGGCGGCTCCCCTGCCGGAGGCCGTGTCTATCTGACAAGCGCAAATCACGCACCGCTCGCTGAGGAACAGCGAAATGTGATGAACAATGATCTGCGCGCGGCAAGTTCGATAGCTATATATCCGTGATGTTCCGCAAACCGAGCGCGTCGGAGCGTCCATGAACCTCACCGTCCACGTCCTGCTTGTCATCGCCGCCTGCGTGATCGGCTTGTCTGACACCGCGCAGGCCCGCCATCGGCACCGCCCTGTCTACATGTTCATGCCTTGGGCGCCCGTCGTAACGCCGATGCCTCCTCCGCGACTACCCCTCGTCGACACCGGCGTGATCAATCAGCCCGGCGTGCCGAACACATCGCGGCCTGGAACCATCGGCACCGGCGCCCTGCCGAGCGGCCTGAAAGGCGATAGCCCAACCGCGCCGGGATTTCCCGGCTGGGTCGGACGGGATTAGACTCGCATTCGCTCCACATTGTCACGACCCGGCATACGAACGCCGGAATCATTTGCAGGAGCTTTTACCGCAACGGGATACAATGCTTGAACCGAACCCACAGGAGTTGCGGTATTGAAATCCGATCCCGATCTTCAGCACCGCGACGCGCTGCTCCAGACCGTGCTTCGCGACTACTTTGCGTCCGACAACGCAGCGATCCTGCACACCATTCGTTCCGAGGCCGAGTATGTCGATCTTGTCTCCGGCACGATCCTGCTGCGCCAGGGCGACATCAGTAACGACGTGTACTTCGTACTCTCGGGGCGGCTTCACGCGTTCTCGGAGACCGAATCCGGCGCGCGAAAAATTCTCGGAGAGATCGGGCGCGGTGAAACCATAGGCGAACTCGCGCTGTTCACCGGCGAACCGCGCTCGGCAACCGTCGTGGCGGTGCGCGATACGCTTCTGATCAAGGTGACGCGTGCGATGATCGAGCGGACGATCCTGCAGCACCCGGAAATCGAGATGTCGATGATGCGGGTCGTGATCCGGCGATTCCGCCAGCGCGAACGCGAGCGGCAGGCGCCGCTGGTGCCCGTCAACATCTGCATCCTGCCGATCACGCCCGAGCCGGATGCGACCGGTTTCGCGCGAAGCCTGCGTAACGCGCAAGCTGCTGAGGCAGGACCGGTGGCAATCATCACCGCCAACGACGTCGCCAGCCACTTCGGCGCTCAGGATCACCCGCCGGAACAACGCAACGACGCGCTTGCCGGCTATATCGACGACATCGAAGCTCGGAGCCGCGCGGTGTACCTTGCGGCCGACGGAGGCGACACCGCATGGACCCGGTTTTGCCTTCGTCATGCCGACGAGGTGCTGTTGCTTGCCGACGCCGGCCACGATCCCGGCCTCTCGGCTGTCGAGCAAGCGTGCCTGTCGCCGGCCGCTCCCATTTCGATCGCACGGCAGACGCTGGTCCTGCTGCACCGGACTGATACGAGAATCCCTACCGGTACGACGCGCTGGCTGAACGCACGGCCGGATGCGCGGCACTTTCACATTCGCCCGGAGCGCCCCGCCGACATGGGCCGCCTCGCCCGCATCGTATCAGGACGGGCCATCGGCCTCGTGCTGTCGGGCGGCGGCGCGCGCGGCTTCGCTCATGTCGGCGTCATCAAGGCGCTGGAAGAGGCAGGGATTCCCGTCGACATGCTGGGCGGCAGTTCGATCGGCGCGGTCATGGGGATGGTGCTGACGCTCGGGCGCAACGCGGACGAAGTCGCGGCCGCCGTCCGAAAGGCGTTCCTCGAACATCCGAGAGGCAACGTCACCGGCGACTACAACTTCATTCCGCTGGTGTCGCTGATCAAGGGTGCGCGCACCCGAAGCGCGATGACGCAAGCCGTGCGCGATGCCACCGGCCGGGATGCGATCGACAGCGAGGATTGCTGGACCACCTTCTTCACCATTGCATCAGACTTTTCGACCGGCAGCGAAGCTGTCCTTCAGCGAGGCGACCTTACCCGCAACGTCGGCGCAAGCTATGCGATTCCCGGCGCACTGCCGCCGGTCTTCGTCGGCGGACACATGATGTTTGACGGCAGCACGTTCAACAATTTCCCGGTCGACGTGATGGCCCGGCTCGGCGCCGGCCGCATCATCGGCGTCGATCTCTCGGTTGACCGCGAGCAGTTATTCGACATTGACGATGTGCCGGGGACGCTCACCTTGCTGCGCGACAAACTAAGGCCGCGCGCGAAGCGGCGCTACCGTCTGCCGAGCGTGCCCGAGACGATGCTGCGATCGTCCTTCATCACGTCGATCTCCAAACAGAAGGAGATGGGAAAGTTCACTGACCTGTTGTTCCGGCCGCGGATCACCGACGGTCGCCTGCTCGACTGGAGCCGCTTCGAAGAGGTGGTCGCCGCCGGCTACAGCCAGGCGAGGGAGGTGCTGGCGAGCCTGAGCGATGAGCAGCGGAAGATGTTCGGATGAGGTTTGATTGAATCGTCGTGTCCGGCTTATGCCGGGCATCCACGTCTTGAAACGTGAACCGGATCAAAGGCGTGAATGGCCGGGACCATAGGTGAGTGAAGCGGCGCCGTTCTTCGAACGGCCATTCCCGGCAACGGCGCGTTGAAACGCGTCATCGCCAACTCAGCCTGTTCGAGAGCATGACCCCGACCCGAAGGACCGCGCCGGAGCATCGGCGCAACCGCCCTACTCGTCCCGATAGATCTTTTCCCGCTTTTCGTGACGCTCCTGGGCTTCGACGGAAAGCGTCGCGATCGGGCGCGCCTCGAGCCGCTTCAACGAAATCGGCTCGCCGGTTTCCTCGCAATAGCCGTAGGTGTTGTCCTCGATCCGCTGCAAGGCGGCGTCGATTTTCGAGATCAGCTTTCGCTGCCGGTCACGGGCGCGCAACTCGACCGCGCGGTCGGTTTCCGAGGACGCGCGATCGGCAAGGTCGGGAAGGTTGACGTTTTCTTCTTGAAGAGTCTGCAGCGTCACCTTCGATTCGCGAAGAATCTCGTCCTTCCATGCTAGCAACTTGGCGCGGAAATATTCGCGCTGGCGCTCGTTCATGAATGGCTCTTTCTCAGAAGGCCTGTAGTTCTTCAGCTTTTCCAAATGCGTTCCTGCTCGGTGAAAACGCCGGGTGATCCGGCTGCGGCGAGCTTATATAGCGGCCGTTTGTGACAAACAATATCGTCGTCCCGAAGTCCACCCCGGACAGATCCAGCTTCCGCTTCTTTCCTTCCCAATGACAGGGAACCAAAATCCTCGATACGTATTAGTCCTATCGCTTCGAGGTTCCATTCCGTTCGCTGCTTCAGAATTGCCTCGCCTTGGCGAGTTCCACCTCGACGCGCAGTTCGATCTCGGCGAGAACAGCATCGAGACCGGTGTCGCCGGAAGACGATTTCAGCTCACTCGCGGCGGTGCGCAGCCGGGTCACGATTGAGGGATCAAAGTTGCCGGAAAGCAGCCCCATCTTGAGATCGTCGAGCACGTCGAGAGCTCCCCTGCCCCGCCGCACCGAGCGCCTGCGCCGCTCCACCGGATCTTCCTCGACACCCTGCAACGCCAGCAACGCATCGATGGTCGCCGTCGCCTTCGGTGCGGCCGCGGCCCTGCTTTCCGTTGCGGAAGCCATGTCCGGCAGGGAAAATTCACTTCCCCCCGTTCGCCGCGCGGACGGGGCCTGCGTTCCCGGCGTCGCGCCGTTCGCTCCGTAAATTCGCATCGATCGTCTCGCCCGGATGTGGTGTTCAACGAAACCTGCCCACCGTCTAAGGCCGGGCCAACGCCGGCCGACGGAGTGCGCACCGGATGATCCGGCAGGAGAAGCGTGGCCCGTTATAGTTAACGAAGCGTGAACGCCCGGCAAATTTTGCCGACAAGGGCAACTTCGCCGCCCCGCTTCGCGCTCACCCCCAGCGACCCGCACTGAAAAACCAAATAAAATCAACGCAACGAGCCAACCATCACGTTGGCACGGGTCTCGCATGGTTAACGGCGAATAACCGTCATGGGGAGTGACGGGCAGCCCAACCTGACCTCAGCGGGGAGCAGAGGATGTCTGGCCTTGGTTTCACGGGCGTCGTCCGGATCGCCGTTGTGGCGCTTTTGGCGCTGGCGTTCTTCGGAGCCCCTGCCCATGCGACCTCACGGATCAAGGACCTCGCGAACATCGAGGGCGTGCGACAGAACCAGTTGATCGGCTACGGCCTCGTGGTCGGCCTCAACGGCACCGGCGATACCCTCAACAACATCCCTTTCACCAAGCAGTCGCTACAGGCGATGCTGGAGCGCATGGGCGTCAACATCCGCGGCGCCACCATTCGAACCGGCAACGTCGCGGCCGTCATGGTGACCGGCAACCTGCCCGCCTTCGCCACCCAGGGCACCCGCATGGACGTCACCGTCTCGGCGATGGGCGATGCCAGAAGCCTGCAAGGCGGCACCTTGCTTGTCACGCCGTTGCTCGGCGCCGACGGCAATGTTTACGCGGTGGCGCAGGGTTCCCTCGCGATCGGCGGCTTTTCCGCCGAAGGCGCCGCCGCGAGCGTCACCAAGGGCGTGCCGACCAACGGGCGCATCGCCAACGGCGCCATCGTCGAGCGTGAGATCGAATTCGCACTGAACCGGATGCCGAATGTCCGGCTGGCGCTGCGCAACGGCGACTTCACCACCGCCAAGCGCATCGCCGCCGCCGTCAACGATTTCCTCGGCACCAAGACGGCCGAACCGATCGACCCGTCCACGGTGCAGCTCTCCATCCCGGCGGAGTTCAGGGGGAACGTCGTCGCGCTTCTGACCGAGATCGAACAGTTGCAGGTCGAGCCGGACATCACGGCCAAGATTATTATCGACGAGCGCTCCGGGATCATCGTGATGGGACGCGACGTCCGCGTCGCCACCGTCGCGGTGGCGCAGGGCAACCTCACCGTATCCATTTCCGAAAGCCCGCAGGTCAGCCAGCCCAATCCGCTGTCCAACGGGCGGACGGTGATGACGCCGCGCACGGACGTAGGCGTAACGGAGAATGGCAACAAGCTCGCGCTGGTCAAGAACGGTGTCTCGCTTCAGGAACTTGTCGACGGACTCAACGGTCTCGGCATCGGGCCACGCGACCTGATCGGCATTCTACAGGCGATCAAGGCGGCAGGCGCGATCGAAGCCGATATCGAGGTGATGTGATGGATACTCACGCTGTCAATGGTCTGCTCAGCGGCGCTTATCGCAACGCCCAGCGCACGACGCCAACGCTGAACCGCCGCCCGGATCCGCAGCTCGCGCAAGCGCTGGAGCACGTCTCTCCGCAGTCGATCGAGAAGGCGAGAGCGACATCAGAGGATTTCGAGGCGATGTTTCTCAACTCCATGTTCTCGCAGATGACAACCGGTCTGAAAGGCGAAGGCCCGTTCGGCGATACGCCCGGCACCGGCGTGTGGCGCTCGATGCTCACCGAGCAATATTCCAGATCGTTCGCCAAGGCTGGCGGCGTCGGCATCTCCGACGCGGTGTTCCGCACCCTGATCATGCAACAGGCGAACCAGACCTCGCTCCCACCGAAGGAAGCCGCATGACGCCGCAATCCAGGAACCCGCAAGAGTCCCCTCTCCTGCCTCCCGTATCGACACCAGCGGACGCGCGCAAGCTCGCTGACGACATGCTCGACATCATGAACGCGCTGCTCGCTGTCATCGAGCGCGAGACCGAGTTGGTGCGCGCCGGCAAAATCCGCGAAGGCATGGCGCTGGAGAGCCGGAAGACAGAACTGTCGCGGCGTTACGTAGACGCCATCAGGCAATTCAAGGCCAGTCAGGCCTACATGACGCAATCAGCGCCTGATCTGCTCACCGCGCTGCAACGCCACCACGACACATTCCGCGCCATGCTGCAGGTGAATCTCACCGTGCTCGCGACTGCGCACGCGGTTTCCGAAGCAATCGTCCGCGGCGTCAGCGCCGAGGCGCAGCGCAGCGCCACGCCACAGACCTATACGGCAAGCGGCCAGCGCAGCGCGCCCTCGCGTCAGCACATGAGTCCGATCGCGGTCAGCCGTTCGCTGTAACGCCCGCGGAAAGCGGCTGCTTCGATCCAGCCCCATATTCCAGTACGATTTAGTTCAAACTCCAGCGCTCCCGACAACACCCCATTGAGGACGTTCTCTAACCCACCGTTGAGAGACAAGCGTTAGGCTTGCGATCAGAAGGGGGTTGGGATTTGACTCGAAGGAGGCCGGGAGTCGACCATGAGTGCGGATTTCAGTATCAAACCTATCGGCACGCCGGTCGCGGCGCCGGTCGTTCAACTGGCGAGCGCAGCCGCCAACGATACCGTGGCGACGGAACTTCCGCCGAGCCAAAGCGTCACGGCGGCGGACATCAGCACGCGCAGCCGCAACGACCTGCAGACCTCACGCGAAGCGCTGTCGCGTCAGGTGGTGGTCGATCGTGACGCCGCCTCGGTGGTTTACCAGGTCGTCGATCGCCGCACGAGTCTTGTCGTGAAGCAGTTTCCCGAAGAAGCGATGCTGCGGCGACGCGCCTACTTCCGCACGCTGGATCTGATGAACGCGGAGCGCGACCCCCCGGCTGCCACTGACCGGCGCGCCTAGAGTCTTTATGTTTTGGCGCGTTTTCTTCACGCGAACCGATATCCATCCTTAGGGCTCAAGCCCGAGGACATGCTTCGCTCGAAAACGCGATAGAGCTTTTCCGCTTTGAAGGCCAGCTCTCAGCGCTGATGAACGTAGGCCGTCTCAAGGGTGCTTGCGCCGGTCGCCGGATCGCTCATGACGGTGCTGACCTGCGCGGTGCCGGCCTTTGTCAGCACGAATTTTGAATCGCCGACCCGAAACCCGTTATTCTTGATCAGGACTTCCTGATACTTGATCGTGGTCCCGTACTGATACTTGGCCTTGGCGCGAAATCCGTTGACGTTCGAAATCGTTATGGAGAACGGTTTCTGATTGGCGTACTTGCCGCTCCACGTCCCTTCGAAAACATCGGGATCGACGTTGACATACTTCCCGGTGGTCAGGCTGACGTTCTCGCCGACCGTTCTGTAATTCGATGCCAGGATGTTCAGGACGTCGGCCAATGATCCGGCTCCGTCTGTAACCGCAGGAATTACGCCCGCCCGGACAGACCGGCCGCGAGATTGCAGTTGATGTCGATCAGCGCCGTCAGCTTCGCGGGGTCGGGATTGAGCTGCATGTCGACTGTCTGCTTCATCACGAAAACGCCGATGTTGGCGATATTCTGACGGACTTCCAGCGGCTGCGGATTGCTGTCGCTATCCGCTGCGCTCATGAAGATCGACCACAAACGGCGATTGAACAGCAGTGCCTTGTGCATGTCGTTGTCAGGTCCATCCCACTTGTCCTGGACCTCCCGAAGCTGCCGCGCCGCCTTCAGCAAAGCCTGCGCCTCGATTTCACGGGGAGACGACGAAGTTTGCGCCGTCCTGGCGTAGGCTTGAGCAGCATTCGACATTTAAATCCTCGGGAAAAAAGCGGACGCGCGAAGTTCTGCACCGCCATATGTCTAGCAGCGCCGCCTTTAAAATAGGTTACCCCACATTCTCATATGCGTCAGAAAAATGACGAACGAACGCAGCGGATTCCGCAAGCGCGCCACCGACCTCGTTGCGAGCATGGTTCTCGATGCGCACATTCGCCAAAGCAGTCGCGAAGCGAGAATGCAAATTTCGAGAGCGAACTCGACAACCTTCATCCTGCCGGGGTTTGCGTCATCAGCGTAGCAACTGCAACACGCTCTGCTGCGACTGGTTGGCCAGCGCCAGCGCGGACACCGCGATCGACTGGCGGGTCGCCAGCGCCTGGCTGTTCGCGGCTTCCTCGTTGGTGTCGGCAAGCGTCAGGTTCGACGAGCCGGTCTGAAGCACGTTGATCAGGTTCTTCGAGAAGTCCTGACGGATCTGCACGATCGACAGGTTCGAGCCGAGCGTCGACGCCTGCGTGCGCAGGGTGGTCGATGCGCTATCGAGGCTCGCGATCACGTTGTTAGCCGAGCCGTTGTCCAGGAAGTCGACGCCGACCGTAAGACTCGTCAGTCCAAGACCAGCCGCATTCATGCTGGCGCCGGTGATGGTGAGCGTGGACTTTCCGCTCTCGTTGAAGATGAGCTTCAGCGTATCACCGCCCAGCAGGTTGATGCCGTTGAACGACGCATCCGCCGCCGTCGTGTTTATTTGCTGAATGATGTTGTTGTACTGATTGACGAGCCCGGCGCGTGACGCCTGAACCGCCGGATCCTGAACCGGTGCGCCCGCGACAAGGCCGTTGAAGGCATATCCCGCGCCGGCAGCGGTCCCGCCGATCGCACCGATGGTCTCGGCCGCAGCCTCGTTGGCGGTCGAGATTGTGATGACGCCGGCTGAGTTGATCGTGGCCTGGAGATGGTTTGAGGCAAGCTGCGCGTTCAGGTCATTGAGGGTTCTGACGGTCCCGTTGGTGCCGTCGCCGAACGTGATGTTGGTCGCGACGCCGTCGCCGGTCGGCCCGATCGTCAGCGTCTTGCCGTCGAGGTTACCCGCGCCGCCACCACGCGCCGTCGTCCCCGCGGTGAGGCCGAGCTTTGCGAGAACTCCGGCCGGCGTTGAATCCGTCAATGTAAGGTCATGAGCGATGCCCGTGTTGAGCACGATCTGCCCGCCGCCGTCGACCGTCGATGCCGTGTTGGTGTTGCCGTGCAGCACGTCGATCACGCCGAGTAGCGAGTCCAGGGTCTGGTCAACGCCGATCGTGATATTCCCGGAGGCATCGGCGGCCACCGCGCCGGAAGCAACAAAGGTGATGGTCTTGCCGTTGACAGCGAAGCTCTCACCGGCGGCGGGGCCGGTCGGCGTCGCGACCGCGCCGTCGGTCAGCGCACTGATCAGGGTGGCGCCGGTCGCCGCGGCGTTGGATGTGCCGGTCCTCAGCGCCGCGCCGGGCGTCGCGGCGGCATTCGTGAACGGTGTGGTGCCTCTGAGATCGAGCGCGGTCGCCCCCGTGACGGGAAGGCTTTCGACCGACGATTTCTGCGAATAGCCGACCTGGGATTGCAGAACCTGATTGGCAATCGACTTCGCCGTGTCCACCAGCTTCTGCAACGAGGTCAGGCCGGTGTTGGCCGCCTGCAGCACCTGAACGCCGTTGCCGATGCCGTCGAGCAGGTTGCTGATATCGTTGGCCCTATTGTCGAGCGCTGCGGCCGTGAAATAGTTGGTGGGATTGTCGAGGGCGGTGTTGACTTTCTTGCCGGTGGCCAGACGGTGCTGCGTTTGCGCCAATAGATCGGCGGTGGATTGCAGCGAGAGCAAATTCTGGCGAACGGATGCCGAGAGAACGATGTCGGACATGTCTGGCCTTCCCTGACGTATGCGGACGCCAGCTCGCCACGAGAGCCGGTTCCCTGGTCGGAAAGGTGAACAAGACGTTTTAATTTATGGTTAACGGCAGATTAATCCCCGCTTGATCGCTGCGGCCAGTCAAGGAGGCAGAAGCCAGCCTCATACACGGTCGGCCTGTAAAGCGTTTTCTGAGCTCAGGCTACGGAATGCAAGACAGCTTAGGGGCTTGGGCAAAAACGTTGACCATGAAGTTCAAGAGCACGCCTCGTCGCCTTACGGGTGACTTTCCTTGTTCTTTCAAGATGTCATGAGCAGACGCTGATAATCCGGCTCAGAAAACTGGACTGAGCCGCCGACAAAAGAAAACGGCGGGGGTTCCCCCGCCGTTTCGTC
>JAANMX010002464.1_pt1 | contig 18273 bp, 13 predicted proteins | sample 7279681 | NCBI WGS metagenome assembly JAANMX01 (sample SAMN14094542, study PRJNA606508) | bioreactor metagenome | isolation source: A lab-scale SPAN reactor treating ammonium-rich wastewater day 351 | place: Ireland: Galway | collected 2018-01-01
GTTGTTCAGTTCGTGGCTGATCACGCGGATCACCTTCTTCCACGTCTGCACTTCCTGCCGCCGCAACTCGGCGGTGAGCTGGCGCAGCAACACCAGTTCGTGGATGCGGCCGTTGAGGCGGAAGCTGCGCCGCGACAGGTGGTAGATGTCCTCGTCGTCGTCGCTGCCGACGGTGAACATGCCGTCGCCGCCGCGTGCGAACGCATCGCGCACGGCAGGGTCGGCATCGGCCAGCAGTTCGTCGAAGCCGTGGCCCTCCAGCCGCTTGCCGCTGCCCAGCATGCGACGCGCGGCCAGATTGCCCAGCACGATGCGACGGGACGGATCCACCAGCACCATCGCCACCGGCGTGTTCTGCACCATGGTGTCGAGCAGCAGCTCGCGCTGCACCAGCGCCAGCCGCTGCTCGCGCAGGACGTCGCCGAGGGCGTTGTGCGCGGCCACCAGCTCGCCGAGATCGCCGGCGCTGTCCCAGCGGATGCCGAAGCTGTAGTCGCCGTCGCGATAGCTGGCCACGGTGCCGGCCAGCGCGCGGAACAGCGCCCGCGCCGGGCGCAGGGCGCGGCCGATGGCATACACGCTGAGGCCGCCGGCGAGCGCGGCGGCCAGCGCGGCGGCGGCCCAGGGCAACAGCCAGCGCGCCAGCACGACCGAAAGCAGCGCCGCCAGCGCGATGCCGACGGCGGCCAGCAGCAAGAGCCGCAGCGAAAGTGGCAGGGTGCGCAGCGCGCGCATCAGCCGCGGTCGATGCCGAGCCGATCGAGCCGGCGGTACAGCGCCTGCCGCGACAGCCCCAGCTCGGTCGCCGCCTGCGCCAGCACGCCGCCACTGCGCGCAAGTGCGGCTTCGATGCAGGCGCGATCGGGCTCGTCGCCGGCGGCCGCTGCCGCGGTCGTTGCCGCGGGCAGGGCGAGATCGGCAGCGACGATGGTCTCGCCGCGGGCCAACAGCGCGGCGCGCTGCATCACGTTGCGCAGCTCGCGCACATTGCCCGGCCACGGGTGTCGCTGCAGCGCGCGTTCGGCGTCTTCCGCAAGGCGTTTGCCAGGGGGCAGGAAATGCCGCGCCAGCGGCAGGATATCGCGCGGCCGCGCCGCCAGCGGCGGGACGCGCAGCTCGATGCCGTTGAGCCGGTAGAACAGGTCTTCGCGGAACTTCCCTTCGGCAATCAGCGCCGGCAGGTCGGCATTGGTGGCGCTGACGATGCGCACCTGCACGTGGCGCTCCCGGTTGCTGCCCAGCCGCGCGAAGCAGCCGGTCTCCAGCACCCGCAGCAGTTTCACCTGCCCGGCCAGCGGCAGCGTGCCGATCTCGTCGAGGAACAGCGTGCCGCCGTCGGCAGCCTCGAACTTGCCCTCGCGTGGCTTGTTGGCGCCGGTGTAGGCGCCGGCGTCGGCACCGAACAACTCGGCTTCGATCAGTTCGCCTGGCAGCGCACCGCAGTTGAGCGCAACGAACGGTCCTTGCGCCACCCGCGAATTGGCATGCAGGATTTCGGCATAGCGCTCCTTGCCGGCACCGTTGGGGCCGGTGATCAGCACCGGGATGTCGGCGCGCGCCACCTGGCAGGCGAGGGTGAGCGCGGCTTCGCTGGCGGGGTCGGCGCAGATGACCCCGCGCAGGTCGTATTCGCGTTCCAGCGCGGTGCGTCGCTGGCGCTCACCGGCATGTGCCTGCGCCAACTGGCGACGGTTTTCGTCCAGCTCCAGCAGGTTGTTGATGGTGGTCATCAACTTGCGGTCATCCCAGGGCTTGGCCAGGTAATCCGCCGCGCCGGCCTTGATCAGATCCACCGCGGCTTCCAGATGCGTCCATGCGGTCAGCAGGATCACCGGCAGATCCGGATGGGCCTGCCGGATCTGCCGGAACAAGGCCACGCCCTCTTCGCCGGAGGTGGTGTCGGCGACGAAGTTCATGTCCTGGATCACCAGATCCACCGGCTCGCGCGCCAGCAACGCCAGGCCCTCTTCCGGGGAAGTGGCGCAAAGGGTGCGCAGGTCGTGCAGAGACAGCAGCACGTCCAGCGCGGTAGCGACCGCCGGGTTGTCGTCGATGATCAGGATGGTGGGCATGCGCGGATTGTAGTGGCCGGATCAGGCCGAACGTGTGGCGATGGCCGGAGGCACCGACGCTGCACGGCGGGCCGGGCCGAACACGGCAACCTGCCCCAGCAGCCACAGCGAGACGGCACCGATCGGCAGATAGTGCAGCGGCAGGCGCGGCAGTTCGTACTTCGACATCAGCAGCTGGTTGATGGCGTAGGCCAGCAGCATGCCGAGGAGGATGCCGACCGTCGCCAGCAGGAAGTTCTCGGTCTGGAAGTAGCGCAGGATCTGCGTCCGGGTGGCGCCCAGCGCACGCCGCACGCCGATCTGCTTGGTGCGCTGCTGCACCCAGAAGCTGGCGAGGCCGATGATGCCGAGCGCCGTTACCACCAGCAACGCGGCGATCACTGCCGCCAGCAGCCAGGCCATGCTGCGATCCTGCTGGAAATAGGCGGTGCGGGCATCGCTGATCGTGCCTTTCGCGATGACCAGCACGTTGGGTTCATTGCGCTTGAGCGCGGCAACGGCGGCGTCCAGCGCTTCGCCACGCCGCGCGGCGGGCACGCGCAGCAGATAGGCCATGCCGGGGGAGTATTGGCGGATCGGGAAGATCATCGAGTAGGGGCCGCGTTCGAAACCGTTCGGCCGGACCAGTTCCTCGACCACGCCGATCACCGGGGTTGGCGCGCTGCCCCAGCTGTAGAACGTCTTGCCGACCGCGTTTTCGCCGGGGAAGAGTTTTTCGGCCATGCTGCGGTTGATGATCGCACCGGGGATCTTGGCTTCGTCTCCCGATTTCTGCAACACGGCGAGGTCGCGGTACTCGTCCGGGGTGAAATCGCGCCCGGCGATCAGGCGCAGGCCGAAGGTTTCCAGCAGGTTGCCGTCGTCCATGTAAACGGCGGCGTTGAGGGTGCTGATCTGCTGATCATCCTTCAGGCGCACGCTGCTGTTGTTGCTGTTGTCGCCGAAGGGATACTGGCTGGTGGTGGCGATCTGGCTCACCCCCGGGATCTTGCGCAGCACGTCCAGATATTCCTGCATGACGGACTTGTTGATGGCGTCGTCCTGCGACAGCTGGCGCAGGCTGGCGGCCTGGATGTACAGCAGTTCGTCCTCGGCGATGCCGCTGTTCATCTGCATGCGGTCCATGCGCTGGCCGATCAGGAACAGCGCGTTGCAGACGATGGCGCAAGACAGCGCGATCTCCAGCACGATCAGCGCGGCGGCGACCTTGTGGCGCATCAGGGTGGAGAGGATGGGGCGGATTTCCATGGGTGTCTCCGTCTGGCTTGGAGTCTGTTTCCCTCTGGGCGAGGGACTTGGGTGAGGGGGCGGGGAAGATGCAGGCGTTCAAGCGGTGTCGATTTCGCCGAGCCCTCATCCGGCCCTGCGGGCCACCTTCTCCCGGAGGGAGAAGGGAAGGGCCGGGTCACTGCGTCTTCAACTGCACCGCTGGCGTGATCTGCATCGCCCGCCACGCGGGCAGCAGGCCGGCCAGCAGGCTGGCGAGCAGGGCGAGGGCGAAGGTGGTCAGCAGCATCCTGCCGTCCAGCGTCGCCAGCGCTGCGTAACTCACCGGCTGCTGGCGCACGGCCCACAGGCCGAGCAGGGCCAGCGCCAGACCCAGCAGGCCGCCGGCCAGGCCGATGACGCCGGACTCGATCAGGCACTGCTTGAAGATTTCCCGCTTCGATGCGCCCAGCGCGCGGCGGACACCAATCTCGCCGCTGCGGCGCAGGAACTTGGCCAGCAGCAGGCCCACGGTGTTGACCAGGCAGACGAGCAGGAAGCCGAACGCCAGCCACACCTGCAGGCGCACGTCGCTGGGCACCACCTTGTTGTATTCCATCAGCGTCATCAGGTCGCGCAGGCGCACATTGGTGGGGCGCTGGAAGCGTCCGGCGGCGCGCTGCTGGTCGGAGTAGTTGCCGAGATAGTTGCGGTACTCGCCGGCCTTGGCGGCGGAGTCCAGTTCGACCCAGTACTGAACCCAAGCGCAGGGCGCGTTGAGCGAGCGCGTTTCGCCGCCGGAATCGCCCCAGCAATTGGTGCTGCCGCGCGTGCTCATCTTCAGGTCGCGCGACGTGGAGAACGGCACGAACAGGTCTTCGGTCGCGCCGTACTGGTCGTTGTAGAGATCCCAGAACTTCGGCGTCGGACGCCACTGGTCGAGCACGCCCACCACGCGGAAGTCGTTGCCGTCCAGGCGCAGGGTCTTGCCGATGCTGTCCTTGCCGCCGAACAGTTCGTCGTTGAGCTTGCGGCTGATGATGGCGACGCGCGCGCGCGCCTCGTCTTCCTTCGCGTTCCAGCCGCGGCCGTACTGGAAGGGCACGTCGAACATCGGGAAGAAATCGGCGGTGGCGGCGCGCGCGTCGATGATGCGTGGGCTGGCACCGGGCGTGCCAAGATCGAGCACCGCGTTGCCGCCGTTGGTGATCGTCTGGCGCAGGCCGCGCTTCTGCTTGAGCAGGGTTTCGGCATCGAAGCGGGTCAGTTGGTCCGACGGCTCGTCGCCGGGGCGGTAGCCCTGCATGCTCTCCGCATCGAGCTGCACGTAGAACAGCCGGTCGCTCTTGTCCGGCAGCGGGTCGCCGGAGAGCACGTGGAACACGGTCAGCGTGGTCATCGATGCGCCGATGCCCAGCGCGATCGCCAGCACCATCAATGCGGTCAGCGCCCTGTTGCGCTTGAAGCTGCGCAGGGCGAGGTTGAGGTAATAGCCGAACATGGCGGTGTCCTCAGGCGGTGGCGGCGGCGTGGTGCGCGCGGGAGATCGCGGACTCCACGCTCAGGTCGGTGGCCATGCCGTCGACGATGTGCACGTTGCGCTGCGCGCGCGCGGCCAGCTCGGGGTCGTGGGTGACCATGACGATCGTGGTGCCCTGCTCATTGATGTCCTCCAGCAGTTCCATCACGCTGCGCGCCATCTGCGAGTCGAGGTTGCCGGTGGGCTCGTCGGCCAGCAGCAGGCGCGGGCTGCCGGCCAGCGCGCGGGCGATGGCGGCGCGTTGCTGCTGGCCGCCGGAGAGCTCTGCCGGGTAGTGCTTCATGCGCGAGCCAAGCCCCACCATGCCCAGCGCGTCCTCGATGCGCAGTTTGCGCTCGGCCGCCGGCATGCCGCGGTAGCGCAGCGGCACGTCGCAGTTGTCGAACAGGTTGAGGTCGGGGATCAGGTTGAAGCCCTGGAAGATGAAGCCGATCTTCTGGTTGCGCAGGCGCGAACGGGCGCTGTCGTCCAGTCCCTTCACGTTGACGCCGTCGAGTACGTAGTCGCCGCCGCTGAAGTCTTCCAGCAGACCGGCGATGTTGAGGAAGGTGGTCTTGCCCGAGCCCGAGGGGCCGGTGACGGCGACGAACTCGCCTTCGGCGACCTGCAGGTCAAGCGCGCGCAGGGCGTGGGTTTCCACCAGTTCGGTGCGGTAGACCTTGGTGACTTGGCGCATGTTCAACATGGCGATGCGTCCTTGAGAGGCGTCAGAGAATGCGGAAGTGGCTGCGCGCCGGTTGCGCGGGCAGGTAACTGGTGGCCTGTGGGGTCGGCCTGCGGTAATCATTGGCGGCGGTGGCCAGGATCTCTGTGCTGAAGATCCGGTGTTGATGCAGCCGCAGTGGAATGGCGTCGGCGAGTTGTTGCGCGGTCCAGCGGAATTGCGATGGCAGCGATGTGAAGGCGTGCATGGCTCAGTTCCCGGAGATGCGGACGCGGTCCGCGTTGTCGAACTGGTCGCTGCCGGAGACCACGATGCGGTCGCCCGGTTGCAGACCGGAGAGGATTTCCACGTTGGACAAACTCGATGCGCCGGTGCGGATGGCGCGACGCACGGCACTGCTGCCGTCCACCACGTAGGCCGCGTTGCCGCCGTCCTGCTCGACGAACGGGCCGCGTTCCACCATCAGCACATTGCGGCGGGTATCCATCACGATGCGCACGGAGAGCCGCTGGTTCTGGCGCAGGGCCGGCGGCTGCTTGCCCTGCGCGAAGCGCACGCGCGCGGTGACTTCGCCGTTTACCACCTCGGGCGAGACCGCGGCGATCTCGCCGGCGTACTGCGCGTTGTTGGCCGAGATCTGCGCCGGCATGCCGATGCCGAGGTCGCGGGCAAAGCTTTCCGGCACCTTGATCTCGATCTCGAAGCGGCTCAGATCCACCACGCTCAGCACCGGCCCGTTGGCGGTGACGCTGGTGCCCTGCGGTACCTGCACCTGGCCCACCTGGCCGTCGAACGGCGCGCGCAGGGTCAAGGCCTCGACCTGCCGACGCGCCTCCTCGACCACCGCGCGCTGGCGCTGCGCCTGCAGCTGCTTGTTGCGCGCATCCAGGCCGGCACCGGCGCCCTGCAGTTGGGAGTCCCGGCGCGCGGCGGCCAGGCCGATGTCGGCCTTCTTCATCAGATCCTGCGCGCGGGCCAGGTCGTTCTGCGGCACCGCGCCGCCATCGAAGGCGCGCTGATAGCGTTCGAGGTCGCGCATCGCGGCCGTCCGTTCGACTTCCGCCTGATCCAGCGCGCGCTGCGCGTTGGAGCGGGTGATCCGCGCGTCGAGTACGGCGCGGCCGGCTTCCGCCTCCAGGCTGGCCAGAGTGGATTCTTCCTGCACCAGCTTGCTGCGCAGCTCGGGGCTGTCGATCACCGCCAGCGCCTGATCCTTGGTCACCTTGTCGCCGGCGACAATTGACAGCCGAACAGTGCCCGCGGCGATGGCGTAGAGCGTGGGGCTGTTGGCGGCGATCACCCGGCCCTCGGCGCTGAGGTCACGCACCAGGTCGCCGCGCGTCACGGTGGCGATGCGGATGCGTGCGGCGTCATACGAACGCCCGCCGCTCAGCCAGCTGGACGCCACCCAGCCGGTCAGCGCCAGCAGCGCGATGCCGCCGCCGATCGCGAAGGCGATGTGCTTGCGGTGGAACCGGCGCGACGAGGTGGCCACGGTCTGGTCTTGGCCGGCGGTGTCGCGAATGCCGCGGCGGGGCTGCAGGGAATCGGGGGCGTTCGGCTTGTCCATGCCCTCTCTCCAGCAATCCGTGTGCCAATCGCAAGCGATTGATTGTGTTTGTATTTTTCTGTGCAACGGTGTCCGCACGGACGGTATTGCCGTCCGGTGCGGACGGCGACACTGCCGTTATTCCCGCCTGCGCAGGGATGACGGGCCTTGGTGTGTTGGCGTTGGCTTAAACTGGGCATTCCTCTATTTCCAGAGCAAGCCCAGCATGTGCGGAATCGTCGGTGCCATCGCCAGTCGTGACGTGGTGCCCCTGCTGGTGGATGGCCTCAAGCGGCTGGAATATCGCGGCTACGATTCGGCCGGTATTGCCGTCGTGACCGGCGGCGACGTGCGCCGCGTGCGCCGTACCGGCCGCGTCGCCGAGATGGAGTCCGCCGCGCTGGCCGAAGGCTTCGATGCGACGCTCGGCATTGGCCATACCCGCTGGGCAACCCACGGCGGCGTCACCGAATCCAATGCGCATCCGCACATCAGCCACGGCGAGCTGGCGCTGGTGCACAACGGCATCATCGAGAACCACGAGCAGCAGCGGCAGCGCTTGCAGGCGCTGGGCTACGAGTTCACCTCGCAGACCGATACCGAAGTGGTGGCGCACCTTATCCACCACCACCGCGCGCAGGGCAGGACCCTGCTGGGCGCGCTGCAGGCGGCGGTGAAGGAACTGCATGGTGCCTACGCGCTGGCAGTGATCGACAAGCGCGACCCGTCTACGCTGGTGGCCGCGCGCATGGGCTGCCCGCTGCTGGTCGGCCTGGGCGAGGGCGAGAACTTCGTCGCTTCCGACGTGTCCGCCATTGTCTCTGCGACGCGGCGGGTGATCTTCCTCGAAGAGGGCGACACCGCCGTGCTGACCCGCGACGGCGTGCAGGTGTTCGATGCGCAGGACGCGGAAGCCGCGCGCGAGGTGCACGTCTCCGACGTGTCGCTGGCTTCGCTGGAGCTCGGGCCTTACCGCCACTTCATGCAGAAGGAAATCCACGAGCAGCCGCGCGCCATCGGCGACACCGTGGAAGGCATCCTCGATGCCGGTGGCTTCGACGCCGCGCTGTTCGGCAAGGACGCGGCCGACGTGCTGGGCGACGTGGAGTCGGTGCAGATCCTTGCCTGCGGCACCAGCTATTACGCCGGGCTGACCGCGCGCTACTGGATCGAGGAGATCGCCGGCATTCCCTGCGCGGTCGACATCGCCAGCGAATACCGCTACCGCAGCGTGGTGGCGAACCCGAAGCAGCTCATCGTCACCATTTCGCAGTCCGGCGAAACCCTGGACACGATGGAGGCGCTGAAATACGCCAAGGCGCAGGGCCAGCAGAAAACCCTGTCGATCTGCAACGTGCCTGAAAGCGCCATCCCGCGGGCCAGCCGCCTGGTGTTCTACACCCGCGCCGGTGCGGAAATCGGCGTGGCCTCGACCAAGGCCTTCACCACCCAGTTGGTGGCGCTGTTCGCGCTGTCGGTCATGTTGGGCAAGCTGCGCGGGCGCGTGGACGCCGCGCGCGAGATCGCACTGCTGGACGACCTGCGGCATCTGCCCGGCAGCGTGCAGCACGCGTTGAACCTGGAGCCGCAGGTCGCCTCATGGGCGGAAAAATTCGCGCCGCGCCAGCACGCGCTGTTCCTCGGCCGCGGCACGCACTATCCGATCGCGCTGGAAGGCGCGCTCAAGCTCAAGGAAATCTCCTACATCCACGCCGAGGGCTATCCGGCCGGCGAGCTCAAGCACGGCCCGCTGGCGCTGGTGGACACGCAGATGCCGGTGGTGGTGATCGCGCCGAACGATGTGCTGCTGGAGAAGGTGAAGTCCAACATCCAGGAAGTGCGCGCGCGCGGCGGCGAGATGTTCGTGTTCGCCGACGCCGACAGCAGCTTCAGCGAGTCCGACGGCGTGCACGTGATCCGCACCCCGCGCCACGTCGGCATCCTGTCGCCGATCGTGCATGCCATCCCGGTGCAATTGCTGGCCTATCACACCGCATTGGCGCGAGGCACCGACGTCGACAAGCCGCGCAACTTGGCTAAGTCGGTGACGGTGGAGTAAGCCAGCCGGCTTGCTTTGGATCAAGGCCCGCCGTCTCGGCGCGGCCTAGGCTGGCGTGCCGGTTGTCGGTGGTTGCCGAGTGCTTTCATGTCGCATCGCGTGTTGTCCTGTGCGGGATGCCCGCGATGAGTGGCGTGATCGCCGCCAGCTTGATCCGTGCCAAGCGCGATGGTCGCAGGCTGGATGCCGCGCAGTGGCAGGCGCTGGCGCAGGGGATCGGCAGCGGGGAATGGAGCGACGGCCAGATCGGTGCGCTGGCGATGGCCATTGCCTGGCGCGGGCTGGATGCGGACGAATGCCGCGACTTCACCTTCGCCCTGCGCGATTCCGGCCGCTGCCTGCGCTGGAGCGACCTGCCCGGGCCGGTGCTGGACAAACATTCCACCGGCGGCGTGGGCGACTGCGTGAGCCTGGCGCTGGCACCGCTGCTGGCGGCCTGCGGCGGCTTCGTGCCGATGATTTCCGGGCGCGGCCTGGGTCATACCGGCGGCACCCTGGACAAGCTGGAAAGCCTGCCCGGCTATGACGTGAACCCCGATCCCGCGCGGCTGGCGAAGGTGGTGCGCGAGGTCGGCTGCGCGATCGTCGGCCAGAGTGCGGATCTGGTGCCGGCCGACCGCCGGCTGTACGCGGTGCGCGATATCAGCGGCACGGTGGATGTGCCCGAGCTGATCGTGGCTTCGATCCTGTCGAAGAAACTGGCAGGTGGCGCGCAGGCATTGTTGCTGGACATCAAGACCGGCAGCGGCGCGCAGACGCCGGACGTGGCCGCGGCCGAAGCGCTGGCGCGGCGCATGCAGGCGGTAGCCGAAGGCAGTGGCCTGCAGTTGGCGGTGATGTTCAGCGACATGGGCCAGGTGCTGGGCGCGGCCGCCGGCAATGCGCTGGAGGTGCGCGGCGTGCTCGACCTGTTGGCCGGGCACCCGCACTGCCCGCGGCTGCGCGCGCTGGTGCTGGCGCAGGCCGCAAGATTGCTGCAGCTGGGCGGCATTGCACAGGACGAGGCCGATGCGCTGTGCCGCGCGGAACGCGCGCTGGCGAGCGGTGCAGCCGCCGAGCGCTTCGCGCGGATGGTGGCGGCGCTGGGCGGGCCGGCCGATGTGTTCGCACATGCGCTGCCGCAGGCACCAGTGCAGCGCGCGGTGGCGGCGCAAGCGGCCGGCTTCGTCGCCGCCATCGACGTGCGCGCGCTGGGCGAGGCGGTGGTCGACCTCGGCGGCGGTCGCCGCCGGCCGGACGCCGCGATCGACCCGACGGTGGGGCTGGAGGAAGTGGTCGGCCGCGGCCAGTGGCTCGATGCCGGCGCGTCGCTGGCGATCGTGCACGCGCGCAGCGAAGCTGACGCCGAACGCGCGGCGGCGCAGCTGCGGGCGGCGTTCACGCTCGCCGAGGTGCCGCCGGCACAAGCGCCGCTTTGGCGCTGGCTGCAGGGATAGCGCGCGATATCGCGGCCATGGGCCGCTCCCACAGGTTCCCGGGCGCGGTGTCGCGGCCATGGGCCGCTCCAACAGGCTCCCTGTGGGAGCGCGCCATGCGCGCGATTTGCATGAGCCGTCAGCCGAAATCCAGCGGCGTCACGATGGTGTTTCCGGAAAGCGGAAGCGGTACGGCAGCAGCGCCGCGGCGCTGACCTCGCACCATTGCCCATCGGGCTGGCGGAAGCTCACCGCAGCGTCTTCGCCGAATTCCACCAGCGCCTGCCGGCAGCCGCCGCAAGGGGAAATCGGCAGTGTGCAATCGCTGGCATCGAATGCGATCACCGCGATCGCGGCGAGCTGGAAAGCGGTGCCCTCGGCCTGCACCGCGGCGGCGATCGCGGCGCGCTCGGCGCAGTTGCCCAAGGTGTAGGAGGCGTTCTCGACGTTGCAGCCGAGATAGACATGGCCTGCGGCCGAGCGCAGGGCGGCACCGACGCGCAGCCGCGAATACGGGGCATAGGCGTGTTGTGCGGCCTGCAGTGCAAGGGTGCGGAGGGTATCGAGGTCGGACATCGCGGCGTCATCGAACAGATGGCCACGCATGGTGGCATGCAGCGACCAGCCGCGCACGGGCGCGGCGTGGCGGATCCGCGTGCGCCGCGCCGGCGGCCACGCTCTATCCTGCGCCGCAACCGATCCGATCCGATCACCGCCGGAGACGCTGCGGAGTCCGGTCGGGAAAAGGCCCGGCATTGCTGCCGGGCCCCTCGCATCCCTGCGCGCGTCCTTGCGGCGTCGCCTCCCTCAGTTCATTGCTGCGGCTGCCAGCGCAGGCTCAGTGCGTATTCGCGGCCGGGCTGGACGTACCAGGCGCTGGTTTCGTAGCGCTTGTCGAACAGATTCACCACGTCGGCCTGCAGCGTCCAGTCGCGCGCGAAGCGCCACGACACGCGGCCGTCGAGGGTGCCGTAGCCGCCCACCCGCAGGCTGTTGGACACATCGTCCCAGCGCGCGGCTTCGCCGATGGCGGAGAGGCCGAAGCCCCAGTTGCCGAACGCGCGGTCGAGGTCGATCCGCGCGCTGCGGCCGGGGCGGCGCGCCAACGCCTTGCCGTGGTTGAAGCCACTGCTCTCGTTGCGGGCCTGCAGCCAGCCCAGCTGGCCGCGCAGATCCCATTCGCCCAGCGCCAGCGAGCCGGTCAGCTCGACGCCGCGGATGCGCGTCTGCTCGACGTTGCCGGGCTTGCCGAGACTGGCGTCCCAGGCGATCAGGTCGTCGATGCGGGTGTGATACGCATTGGCCTGCACCTGCCAGCCGTCGCCGCTGCGCACCAGTGACAGTTCGCTGCTGCGCGACTCCTCCGGGCGCAGCAGCGGGTTGCTGTAGCCGGGGTAGTACAGCTCGTTGAAACTGGGTGCCTTGAATGCGGTGCCGTGGCTGGCACTGATCCGCCAGCCGGCGGCGATGTCCATGCCCCAGGCGATGCCGCCGGTGGCGTGGCTGCCGAACTGGTCGTTGCGGTCGCTGCGCAGCGACAGCTGCAGGTCGTGCGCGCCGAATGCGCCCTGGTACTGGGCGAACACCGCGCGATTGCCGCGTGCGGCGGTGAACGGGGACCACGGGTCGACGATGGTGGCGCGGTCGCGCAGCCAGTCGAAGCCGGCCGTCACCAGCTGGTCCTGCGCCACGGTCAGGTCACCCTGCAGGCTGGCGCTGTCGCGGGTGGTGACGAAGCGGTTGCTGAAACTCTTGTCCAGGAAGTTGCTGGAATCATCGCTGTTGCGGCCCAGCGTCAATTTCACCTGCACGTCTTGCGACGGCGCGTAGCGCACGCTGCCGCCCACCGTCTGCTGGACGATGTCGGAATTGTCGACGTAGTCGCCGTCGTAGTCGTTGTGGCCTTCGGCGCGGGTGGCACGGGCATCGAACTGCCAGGCATCGCTGGGCGCGAAGTCGGCGCGCAGGCTGGCGCTGCTGTTGCGGTAGCCGTCGCGATCCAGGTGGGTGCCGGGCACGATGAAACAGCCGGCCCCGGCCCAGGTGGCCGGGTTGTAGGTGCCCAGGCAGGCGTTGACGCCGTCGGTGCTCTGGTGGCCCACGTCCACGCCCACGCCGCCGCGCGCGCCGCGCAGATCCACGCCTGCCGAGGCTTCGCGCAGACCGTGGCTGCCGGCGGCGATGCGCCCGCGGCCGCTGATGCCTTCGCGCTCGCTGCGACGGGTGAAGATCTGGATCACCCCGCCGATGGCATCCGCGCCGTACAACGACGAACGCGGGCCGCGCACGATTTCGATATGGTCGATCTGCGACAGTGGAATGTCCTGCAGCGAGGTCAGCCCCGAGGTGGGCGAACCCACGCGCACGCCGTCGATCAGAAACAGGGTGTGATCCGATTCGGTGCCGCGCAGGAACAGCGTGGACAGCTTGCCCAGCCCGCCCTGGTTGACCAGGGTGATGCCGGCGCGGCCGCGCAGCAGTTCGGGCAGTGAGCGCGCGCTGCTGGCGTCGATGGCGGCGCGGTCGATGACTTCCACCGCTGCCAGCGCGGCATCCACGGTGGTGGCGGTGCGGGTGGCGGTGACGATGACCTTGTCGAGGTCGGTGGCGTCGTCGCCATGCGCCAGTGCGAGGCCGGGCAGTGCCAGCGCCAGCGCCAGCGGGCTGAGGCGGAGGGCGGTGTTGCGATGGAGCTTCATGTTCGGTGGTTCTCCGGCGCGCACGCCCGCGCGCCCTGGGATGGTGGGCAACGGCGAGCGAGGGAAACCACGGACACAGGCGAACGCAGGCGCACGCGCGGGGCCGCGCGACGCCCTCCGCATCGCCATCAGACTTGCCTGAGGCCGGTCTCCGGGCTCGCGCGCGGCACATCCCTCGCGGGATGTTCCCCGCCGGTGCCTTCCCGTGCGCATGCACAGTGGCCGATGCCGGCGTTGTCGCGCTTACCGTTGCGGGGGCAGCGCCGGACTAGAGGCGCGTTCGCGCTTCGTCACCGGCTTCCCGTTTCAACCCGCGGAGCACTCCGCAAGGTCACCTCAAGCGCGGGCATTGTAGCCTGCCGCCGCGGGCGCGCCACTTGTCGCGGGTCAATCGGTCGTGCCGCCGTGGCGGTCGTCGTCGAACAGCGCAAACGCGGGAGCCGCCGTTTCTTCGTGGAGGGTGGTGGTCACCGGCGCGGCGGCGGGGCGTCCGCGCGGCGGCGGCAGCTGGGCGATGGCGGCTTCGGCCGCCTGCACCAGCTCGCTGCGGCGCGCCTCGGGGATTTCCTGCCAGTGGCAATCCAGCAGCGCGCCTTCCAGCGCGTACAGCAGGTTGAGGCTGGGTTTGAAGCCGGCCCGGCGCACCTTCATGTAGGCACCCACCGCACCGGCCTCGGCGAGGTCTTCCAGCGTGCGCAACCCGACCTGGCGCAGCCAGGCGGCGGACTTCGGGCCGATGTTGCGCAGCTTCACGTTCATCCAAGCGACTCCAGGAATGCCCGGGCGATCGCCTCCAGACCATGCTGGTCTTCAACGGAAAACCGCGCGGGGATCGGACTGTCGAGGTCGAACACGCCCAGCAGCGTCTCGCCCTGGTGCAGCGGCACCACCAGCTCCGAGCGGCTGGCCGAGTCGCAGGCGATATGGCCGGGGAAGGCGTGCACGTCCTCGACCCGCTGGGTCTGGCGGCTGCTGGCGGCCGCCCCGCAGACGCCCTTGGACAGCGGGATCCGCACGCAGGCCGGCAGGCCCTGGAACGGGCCGACCACCAGCTCGCGGCCGTCGAAGAAGTAGAAGCCGACCCAGTTCAGATCGGGCAGGGCGTGGTAGACCAGCGCGGAAAGATTGGCGGCATTGGCGATCCGGTCGGACTCGCCGTGCAGCAGCGCGCGCGCCTGCGCCAGCAGCTGGGCGTATTGTTCCGGCTTGCTGCCGGTGAGGACGGTGGCGGTGAAGCTCATGCCGGCGAGTGTAGCAATGCCCGGCGCGATGATTACCATGCACGGCCCAGACCCGCGCGGAGCGCCGATGTTCTCGATCTACGTCAGCGGCACCGATACCGGGATCGGCAAGACTCTGGCCAGCTGCACCCTGCTGCACGCGCTGCGCGCACGCGGCCTGCGCGCGGCAGGGATGAAGCCGGTGGCCAGCGGCTGCGCGCGGATCGACGGGCAGTGGCGCAACGAGGACGCACTGGCCCTGCAGGCGGCGGGCGCGTCGGGACTGGCCTATGCCGACATCAATCCGTTCGCGCTGGAACACCCGCTGGCACCGGAGCTGGCGGCGCGCGATGCCGGTACGGAGGTGCGGCTCGCGCCGATCCTGGCCGCGCACGCGCGGCTGGCGGCGGGGGTTGATGCGATGGTGATCGAGGGCGTGGGCGGCTGGCTGGCACCGCTGTCGGCCGAATTGATGCAGGCCGACCTGGTGCGCGCGCTGGAGCTGCCGGTGGTGCTGGTGGTCGGCTTGCGGTTGGGCTGCCTCAACCACGCGCTGCTGAGCGCGCGCGCGATCGTGGGCGATGGCCTGCCGCTGGCCGGCTGGATCGGCTCGCAGGTGGATCCGGCGATGGCGCGGGGCGAGGACAACATCGCGATGCTGCGGCAACGCCTGCCGGTGCCGTGCTGGGGCGTGCTGCCGCATGCGCCGGACGGCGCGCCGGCGGACTTGGCCCGGTATCTGCAGCTGCCGGAAATGGGGTCAGCGTGAAGTTTTGCGGACGTGCAGCGCCGACCGACCGCGGCCCATCGCCGCAAAATTCACGCTGACCCCATTTCCCTTCTCTCCCGCAAGCGGGAGAGGGAAAGGCTGGAAAGAAAAACGCCCGGTTGCCCGGGCGTTTTTGATTCCAGCGCGATCAGCCGTGCTGCGGCTCCGGCAGCGCCGCAGCGTCCGCGCCGACCGGCGGGACGTGCGCATGCTCGCGGGCCAGGTACAGGTAGAACGCCGGCAGCACGAACAGGGTGAACAGGGTGCCGATGGTCATCCCGGAGGCGATCACCACGCCCATCGAGAACCGCGAGGCGGCGCCGGGGCCCTTGGCCATCAGCATCGGGATCATCGCGAACACCAGCGCCGCGGTGGTCATCAGCACCGGCCGCAGGCGGATGCCGGTGGCTTCCTCGATCGCCTCGCGCTTGGACAGGCCCTGCTCGATCTGCAGCTTGTTGGCGAACTCCACGATCAGGATGCCGTGCTTGGAGATCACGCCCACCAGGGTCACCAGCCCGACCTGGGTGTAGATGTTGATGCTCATCCCGGGGAAGGCCTCGATCCCGGAGAACGACAGCACCTGCGCCGCCAGCGCCAGCACGTTCAGGGTCAGCAGCGCGCCGCAGATCGCCATCGGCACCGTCAGCAGCATGATCAGCGCGTCGCGGAAGCTCTCGAACTGCGCCGACAGCACCAGGTAGATCACGATCAGCGCCAGCGCCAGGGTCACCAGCATCGCCGAGCCTTCCTGCTTGAACTGCCGCGACTCGCCGGCGTAGTCCACGCTGTAGCCCTGCGGCAGCACCTCCTTGGCGGCGGCATCGAGGATCGCCAGTGCCTCGCCCTTGGTGACGCCGGGGCGCGGGGCGAAGGTGATCGACACCGCGTTGAGCTGCTGGAAGCGCTTGAGCGACTGCGGCTGCGCGCTTTCCTTGAGCGTCACCAGGGTCGACAGCGGGATCAGCCTGCCGTCGCGGGTGCGGGTGTAATAGTTCTCCAGCTGCGCCGCGTTGAGGCGGTCGCTGCGCTGCACCTGCGGGATCACCCGGTAGCTGCGGTTCTGCATCGAGAACAGGTTGGAGTAGCCGCCGGCCAGCATCGCCGACATGTCGGCCGCCAGCGTGCGCATGTCGATGCCCAGGGTGGCCGCCTTGTCGCGGTCGATGTCGACCTCGATCCGCGGCTTGTCGATCTTCAGGTCCTTGTCGAGGAAGATGAAGCGCTTGCTGGCATAGGCCTTGGCAAGGATCGCGTCGGACAGCTCCGACAGCTGCTCGAGGCTGCCGACGCCGCCGACGATGAACTCGCCACCGCCACCGCCGCCGCCGGCGCTGGGCAGCGAGGGCGGCACCATCGCGAACATGTTGAGGCCGGTGATGTTGGCGAAGCCCGGCTGCAGCGCCTGCTGCAGGACCTGGTTGGTGGAGCGCGTGCGCTGGCTCCACGGCTTGAGCACGAAGCCGGCCATCGCGCTGGGGCTGGCGCCACCGCCACCGCCGCCGAAGCCGCCGTTGAACAGGAACGCGTCCTCGATCTCGGGCACGGTGCCGGCGATCTTGCTGATCTCGGCGGTATAGCGCTCGACGTAGTCGAGGGTGGCGATCGGGTCGGCGCTGGCGACGCCGAAGATGAAGCCCTCGTCTTCCAGCGGCGCCGGCTCCTTGGGCGCGCCCATGTACAGGAAGGCGCAGCTGACCAGCACGATCAGGCCGAACCCGGCGACCACCGCCTTGGTGTCCATCAGGCCGTGCAGCTTGCGCTTGTAGCCGTGGTGGAGCTTGTCGAAGCGGGCGTCCAGCCACAGCTCGAACTTGCCCTTGGGGTGCTCGGGGTCGTGCGCCTTGAGCATCTTGGCGCTCATCATCGGGGTCAGGGTCAGCGCGATCACGCCCGACAGCAGCACCGAGCCGGCGAGGGTGAAGGCGAACTCGGTGAACAGCACCCCGGTCAGCCCGCCCTGGAAGCCGATCGGCAGGTACACCGCGATCAGGGTGGTGGTCATCGCCACCACCGGCCAGGCCAGCTCGCGCGCGCCGCGGATGGCGGCATCGAACGGGCGCATGCCTTCCTCGATGTGGCGGTGGATGTTCTCCAGCACGATGATCGCGTCGTCGACCACGATGCCGATCGCCAGCACCATCGCCAGCAGGGTCAGCAGGTTGATCGAAAAGCCCATCAGCAGCATCAGGAACATGCCACCGATCATCGACAGCGGGATCGTCACCGCCGGGATCAGCACGCTGCGCAGCGAGCCCAGGAACAGGTAGATCACCACGATCACGATCAGCAGCGCTTCGATGATCGTGCGGATCACTTCATTGATCGCGTCCTGGATCGCCTCGGTGCTGTCGTAGGGGATGGTGGCGTCCAGGCCCTGCGGCAGCTGCGGCACGATCTCCGCGTCCCAGACCTTGCGCACCGCCTTGATCACGTCCAGCGAGTTGGCGTCGGGGGCGACGTAGATGCCCATGAAGGTGGCGTTGTCGCCGCCGCCGATCCGCACCGAGGTGCCGTAGCTCTCCGAACCCAGCACCACGTCGGCGATGTCGGCCAGGCGCACGATGGCGCCGTCCTGCTCGCGCACCACCATCTTGCGGAAGTCATCGACGCTGCGCAGGTCGGTCTTGGCGGTCATGTCGATCGCCACCATCTGGCCCTTGGTCGAGCCGACCGCGGCCAGCACGTTGTTGGACTGCAGCGCGGCGCTGACGTCGCTGGCCGTCACCTTGAGCGCGGCCATCTTTTCCGGCTTGAGCCAGATGCGCATGGCGAAGGTGCCCGCACCGAGGATCTCGGCGCGCTGCACCCCGGCCACGGTCACCAGCTTGGGCTGGATGACGCGGGTCAGGTAGTCGGTGATCTGGTTGTTGTTCAGGGTGTCGCTGGCGAACGAGACGTACATCGCCGCGATCTGCTCGCCCTGCTGCAGATCGATCACCGGGTCTTCCGACTGCGGCGGCAGCTGGCCGCGCATCTTGTTGACCTTGGCGCTGATCTGGGTCAGCGCCTCGTTGGGATCCTGATCCAGGCGGATATAGGCCTGGATCACGCTCATCCCCGCCGAGCTGGTCGAGCTC
>JAANMX010002465.1_pt1 | contig 18271 bp, 18 predicted proteins | sample 7279681 | NCBI WGS metagenome assembly JAANMX01 (sample SAMN14094542, study PRJNA606508) | bioreactor metagenome | isolation source: A lab-scale SPAN reactor treating ammonium-rich wastewater day 351 | place: Ireland: Galway | collected 2018-01-01
GCCTTCACGTCAGAGCTGCCGTTGGCATCCTCACTCCTCAAAATTTGTAAAGATGTCCCCAGGCTGAATCATCTCATTCCGAATTCTGCAACACTCTCAGCACTTCACCGCGTGCTTTTCTCACATGCAGTTCCCACAAGCGATCATCGGATTCAGCCATCGTTTCCTCCTTCCACAAAGGGCAAATTCCCGGTTAACACAGGAAGAAGCGCTTTCATCACTACCTGTCAAAGAGTATACTATAGACATTCAGATAAAGATTTGCAGATTCTCCCTGGACAACTATACGAATCACCAGAGAGAATGCCTTGCAAATCTTTATCTGAAAAACTATATATTCAAACAGAAAAGGGGAGAGCGTGCCAAGTTTGTTCAATTTCTTATCCGCGCAAATCCGCTCAATCCGCCTAATCCGCGTTCTACCCTTAAATCCGTGTCAATCCCTCCCATCCGTGTCCATCCGTGTACTTCTTTAAGGAGCTTCCTATGAAACTCGGTCTTGGCCTCTACCGCGCCCTGCTGACGCCGGAGAATCTGCGTTTTGCCCGGCAAGCTGGTTGCACCCACATTGTCGCCCACCTGCCCGGACACTTTGTGCGGGACGGCGCCAAAATCATCACATCCGACAACGCAGATGCGGGCTTTGGCATCTCCGAAGCCGACGATCCGATTTGGACCTACGAGGGACTGCGTGACCTGAAAGTGCTGGTGGAGTCGGAAGGGCTGGTGCTGGAAGCGTTAGAGAACTTCGCGCCAGCCCACTGGTACGACGTACTCCTGGGCGGCCCCCAGCGGGACGAGCAGATGGCCCACCTGAAACAGATTGTGCGGGATTTGGGGCGGCTGGGGATTCCCACAATGGGCTACTGCTTTACAGTAGCAGGGACGTGGGGGCGCAGCGAATCCCCCGCGGCCCGGGCCGGCGCGCGTTCGGTAGGATTCCACAATCCGGCCCAGCCGCCTATCCCCGGCGGAATGGTCTGGAATATGATTTACGATGTGGATCGCTTCAACGCCGCGGACCCGGCGGATGTGCTGCCGCCGGTCTCGTCGGAGGAGGTGCTGGGGCGGCTGGAGGGCTTTCTGGCTGAAATGCTGCCCGTGGCCGAGGAGGCGGGCGTGACCCTGGCCTTCCACCCGGACGATCCGCCCCTGCCCACTCTGCGCGGCGCCGGGCGGCTGGTCTATCACGGGGATCACTTCCAGCGGGTGCTGGACCTGCACCCCAGCCCGGCCAACGCCATCGAGTTTTGCGTGGGGACAATCAGCGAAATGCCGGGGACGGATGTCTACGAAACAGTCGAGCGCTACAGCGCCGCGGGCAAGATCGCCTACGTCCATCTGCGCAATGTGCGGGGCAAAGCGCCCGACTACCGGGAGATGTTTATCGACGACGGGGATACGGATATGCTGCGGGTACTGCGCATTCTGCACGGCAACGGCTTTGACGGGGTGCTGATCCCCGACCACACGCCTTTGCTGGAATGCGCCGCGCCCTGGCACGCCAGTATGGCCCACGCCCTGGGCTGGATGCGGGCGGCGATGACGCTGATTGAGCAGGAATAGCGTACGTGCGGAAACGTGAAGACGTGAAACGTGAGAGTGCGTGATGACACCTCACGTTTCACGTCTTCACGTTTCTGCACACAAATCGTGGCTGCGCCACCTTATGCAATACGCAATACGCTATAGCCTCACCTCTCGCCCCGTCGCTGCGCTCTTCAGCAGCCCCTCCATCATCCGCTGCACCTGCCAGCCGTGGCGCAGGGGCGCGGCGCAGGGTGTGCCGTCCAGAATACTGCCGATGAAATGGGCAGCCACATTGTCCCAGGCCAGCAGATTGGCGTTTTCGGGTACATCAATGGTGACATTCTCCTCTTCGTCCCCATTCATCCGATAGACGGTGAGGGGGCGCAACTGCGCGCCAGCCTCTGTACCAAAGAGTTCGATGTTCACTTCGCCGGGCTGGTGGCTGGCCCAGAAGCTCTCCACCTGCAACCCCGCGCCATTGGCAAAACGGATGAAGCCGCCGCCGTAATCATCCGCCGCGAATTTGCTGTAATAGTCGGGCGCGGGGGGTGTGCCTTTGCCAAAATAGCCTTTGCCCAGCGGCCCAAACTTCGCCCCGGCAACCCCAGTCACGCTGACCGGTTCGGGCATCCCCAGCAGCCACCAGGCCGAGTCCAGCACGTGAACACCCATATCCCGAAACGCGCCGCCCCCCTTCAAAATGAAACCCGGACTCCAGGCGGGAATACCCTGGCGGCGGATGCTGCGGGCCCGGGCGTAGTAAATTTCGCCAAACTCACCCCGCTGGCTCATCTGGCCCAGATGCTGCACGCCCACGCTGAAACGGGTGGAGAGGGACATCATATTCACCAGACCGGATGCCTCGGCCACATCGACCAACTCTTTCGCCGGACCTTCGCCGTCGGCCAAAGGTTTGGTGACGAGGACGTGCTTGTCGTGGCGCAGGGCTTCCATAGCCACAGGCACATGAAACTGGTTGGGCGTGCCTACAAAAACAGCGTCGATATCGCTGCTCCGGCACATCTCTTTGTAGTCGGTGAACATCTGCACCGGTTCGGGCAGGTCTGCGGCAAACTCCACCATCCGCTCTTCCAGCAGATCGCAGAGAGCGACGACCCGCCCACGAGGATTACGCGTGATGGCCAGGGCGTTGGCCTTTCCAATGCCCATCCCGACAATGGCAACACGAACTTCTTGCATGGCTATTCTCCTGTGGCTAAAGTCATTATCTACAAACTATAGCAGAATGCGATAAAAAAGTTGCAGGCCCGTCGGACTAACAGTCCGACCTACGACGGCTATTTACACATCTGGGATCAGCCCTATGCCGTCCCGTATCTCTACGGGCAGGATTGGGTCCGCAGCGAAAAGTGGGGGTACATCCAGCCCCAGGCGCTGGTAAAGAGCGGGCGGTACGCTGATGTCCGCCAGATAGAGTTGACCAACCGCGGGTCGGGCCGGGGCTGTCAGCAGACCCGCTTTGGGCAGAGCCAGCGTCATTGTGGCAGTGGCGTTTATGTGGGGATTATAGAGCTGACCGCTGTTGCTGTCCAGCCCGCTGGGTGCGTCCAGGCTCAGGATGGGGGCGATGTTGCTGTTGGCAAGCGAAATGAGCGTAGCCGCGTTGCCCGTTGGGTTGCCCTGCAAGCCATAACCGATCAGAGCGTCAATAATCAGATCGGCCGGGGGAAGTTCCCAGCCATCTTCTGCCCAGGCCAGGGGCGCATCCATTGCCGTTAAAATAGATAACTGGTGAGCCGGTACACCCCGGTATTCCTCGGGTCGGTGGGTGAGCAACAATTGCACCCACGCGCCCCAGTTGAGCAGATGGCGGGCAGCCACCAGCCCACCGCCGCCGTTATTGCCTCGACCAGCCAGCACCACCACAGGCCGATCGGCCACATCCCCATCTAAAAGCCGTTTGGCAAGCAGAGCCAGATTGCGCCCGGCATTTTCCATCATTTGTAGCAATTCAATGTGATATTCCACAATCATCAGCCGGTCTACTTCTACCATCTGGGCTGTGGAGAGCGAGGGCAATGTCAACATAAAAGTCCTTTCAGAGGGGGTGAGAATAGAAGCAGCGCGGTCATCACAATCAGCCCCGGCATTCCCGCCACTAATCTTGCCTCGTTACTCACATTTCGTAGGTCTGGCCGAGCAACTGACACATATACCGTCGATCTCGCGCTGGTACGAAGTAGCCGTCCCTTTCCAGCCCCCGGCGCAGCTACCTGTCGATAGATACCTGTTCAGCTACCCAATTCTACCCCTCCCCATTCCAGGGAGGGAAGTGGAACGACTTCTCCCCCACAGTGGGGAAGGCTGGGAGGGGGTGAGCAGTTACGTCGATAGCTTCAGTGTACCACATCTGACAGATGCGCAGGCAACCATTTCATCTGCTGGCTCCTTGGGAACCCAGGAGATCAGGAATCAACCGCCCGGATCAGCAGGGAGGCGCTGGGTCGGTGGCAAACCGACGTCTAGCCTGCCAGGAAGGGAACTGGAGCGACTCCTCCCCCACGGTGGCGGAGGTTGGGAGGGAGGGAGCAGTTACCCCGTAGCAGACGCCGAATTGACTCGGCAGGCGCATCTTACCCCGATTTTGGGATACACCCCCTGTCATCCGTTGCGGTTGAAAACTAAGGCAGAATCGGGTATGATTCCCTTGCCAGACTATCTTAGGGAAGTGGAGGAATATGGCTGTTCCAGTTGAAGCAAACCTTCGGTTCGGCTATTCCAAAGGATAGAATATCCGACCAAAGTCCCCGGCACGTTCAGTCCTGGCGAGTCAGTAGGGCCTGTTCCAGCCGTTGTTGAAACGTGAAACGCGAGGTGTCGTCACGTACTCTCACATTTCACGTCTTCCCGTTTCCCCACGCAAATCGTGGCTTCGCCACCTTATACATTACATCTATCGATCGGGCCACCGTCAACGTCCTGCAGATGAATCGTTCTGGGCTTGTCAATTTACGCTGAGCGCTCTACATCCTCGGCAAACATCCTCCAGAATTCCTATAGGATTCAAACGCACTACGCACTACACAACAGACTTATGGCAACCATTGAACTACGGCAAGTTGAAAAGAAATTCGGCGAGGTCTTCGCGGTCAAACCCCTGGACCTGACGATTGAGAACGGGGAATTTGTCGTGCTGCTGGGGCCGTCGGGCTGCGGCAAGACAACGACCCTGCGGATGATCTCCGGGCTGGAAGCGACGACCGGCGGGCGCATTCTCATCGACGGCAAGGATGTGACGTGGAAGCATCCCAGCGAGCGGGACATCGCCTTCGTCTTCCAATTGTTCGCGCTCTATCCCCATATGAGCGTGCGCCAGAACATCGAATTTACCCTGGAAGCCCAGAATGTCTCCCCCGCCGAGCGCGCCCAGCGGGTGGGGGATGTGGCGAAGCTGTTGGAGATCGAGCATCTGCTCAACCAGCGGCCCGGTGGGCTGAGCGGCGGCGACCGCCAACGGGTGACACTGGCCCGCGCCCTCGTCCGACGCCCTGCGGCCTTTCTGATGGACGAACCCCTGGGCGCGCTGGACGCGGACTTTCGCCACACAATGCGCGCCGAGATCAAACGGCTGCACCTGGCCCAGCACGCCACGACCGTCTACGTAACCCACGACCAGATCGAAGCGATGGCGATGAGCGACCGCATTGTGGTAATGTCTGCGGCCGAGGTTCAACAGGTGGGCACGCCCCACCAGGTCTACCACAACCCGGCCAATCTTTTCGTGGCCCGCTTCATCGGCAGCCCCGGTATGAATCTGGTGCCAGGAAAGGTGGCGAACGGCGAGCTACTGCTGCCTGGCGGCCACCGCTATACCCTGCCCGAAGCCTGGCGCGGGCCGCTCTCCCAACTGTCCGGCGACGACGCCATTCTCGGCTTTCGCCCGGAAGCAGCTACTGTCCGCGAAGAAGTCCGACTTTTTCCGAAAAGTCGGACTTCTGCCGAGGATAGCCTGACCGCCGAAGTCTACGCCAACGACCTGCACGGGGCCTACGCCGTCCTCCATCTCTCCCTGGACGGGGAGAACCCGGAAACTGTCGTCCACGTGCGCGCCGACCGCTTTGTGTACCACCCTATCGGCCAGACGGTCCGCTTCAACCTGAACCCGGCGATGGTGCGCTTTTTTGATCCAAAGACGGAAAAGGCGATTTTGACAGGATGACAAGCTGACAGGGTGGCAAGGTGAGGGAGTGAGAATCCGTGGCAATCCCTCCTATCCGTGCAAATCCGTGTCCGTTTTTTGCAGGAGGAATGTGTGGCAAATGTAGAATTGCGAGCCATATCCAAACGCTTCCGCGGGGTGACGGCCCTGCGCGATGTGAGCTTTACTGTGGCCGACGGCGAGTTCTTCGTCCTCCTCGGCCCGACCGGTGCGGGCAAGACGACGACCCTGCGCGTCATCGCCGGGCTGGAAAAGCAGGACGCCGGCAGCGTTCATTTTGACGGCGAGCCGATGGACAGCCGCTCCCCCGCCGAGCGGGATGTGGCCTTCGTCTTCCAGCAATACTCCCTCTACCCGACAATGACCGTCTTCGACAACCTGGCCTTTCCCCTGCGCTCGCCCTTGCGCAAACTGGGCAACGACGAAATCACGCGCCGGGTGACGGAAGCCGCCGAGAAGCTGCGCATCAGCCACCTGCTCCAGCGCAAGACCGAGCGGCTTTCCGGCGGCGAAATGCAGCGGGTCTCCATCGGGCGGGCGATTGTGCGCCAGCCCCGGGTCTTTCTGATGGACGAACCCCTCTCCAATCTGGACGCCAAACTGCGGGAATCCCTGCGGGTGGAGTTGGAGCACATCCAGAAGAAGCAGCACAGCACCACCCTTTTCGTCACCCACGACCAGGTGGAAGCGCTGACCCTGGCCGACCGCATCGGCGTCCTGCGCGAGGGGAAACTGATTCAGGTGGCCGCGCCCCGGGATATCTACGACAAGCCCGCCAACCTCTTCGTGGCCCAGTCTGTGGGCACACCCCGTATCAATCTTTTCCCTGCCACTTTCAGGGATGGGAAATTGCGGGTGGCCGACAGCGCCATCGCCCTCTCCCTGCCCGGCAATGGGTTGCCCGCCAACCTGACGCTGGGCGTGCGCGCCGAAGATGTGACCCCCGGCCAGGGCGACCAGCGGGGCGAGATCGCGCTGGTGGAACCCCTGGGCGTGGAGACGATACTGCACATCCGCAGCGGGGACGTGACACTGCTTTCGATGGTCTCCGGGATGACCCAACACCGGCTGGACGAGACGATCTCTTTCGGGATTGACCGCGAGCGACTACACTTTTTCGACGCCAAAGGTGATAGAATAGGGTAGTACATTCTGCCAGGATGCCAAATAGAAAGGAAATCGCCCTATGCCTGTTGCCGCAGCGGATACCCAAGAACAGCTTTTGTTGGATATTGTGCGCGTGCTGTCGCCGGATCGAACAGAGCAATTGATCGATTTTGCCCGGTTTTTAGAGGCGCAGCTTCTCAGGGAAGAATTGTTTGGCGCAGAGATCGAGAATGAAGTAGAAGCAGACAATGCCCGTTGGGATGCGCTCCTGTCCAGCGATGACGGACAGGCAATGCTCAACAGTCTGGCCGATGAAGCCCTGGCAGAACATCGGGTTGGCAAAACAAAGCCGATGGTATTTAGCACCGATGGACGGATCGTGCCTGGATGAGATCGTTCACGACCGCGCAATTCTGGAAGCTCTATGCCGCGCTGCCAGAAGATGCGCAACGACGGGCAGACAGAGCCTATGAATTGTGGCAGCTCAATCCCCACGCCCACGGCTTATATTTTAAGCGGGTAGGCAGGCAGCGTCCGGTCTATTCTGTCCGTATTGGCCTGGACTATCGAGCGCTTGGTATTCTGGAAGGTGATGAGGTCCTTTGGTTTTGGATCGGCCCTCACGACGAATATGACCGCATGCTGAAACATTTGTAGTTCGTAAAGAAAAATATGAATCCAGAACATTTCGAAACTGTTATCGAAAAAGCAGACAGCAAAGCGATTATCCGCTTGCCCTTCGATCCCAACGCTGTGTGGGGAGAGAAGGATCGCCACCACATCACCGGCGCGGTGAATGGCTGCTCCATCCGCGGCGCGCTGGGACAGGACGCCGACGGCTACTTCCTTTCCCCCGGCCCAGCCTGGCTACGCGACATCGGGCTGGATGTGGGCGCGGCAGTCCAGGTGGAACTGCGGCCCGAAGGTCCACAAATGGAGCAACTGGCCGACGATATCACCGCCGCCTTAGAAGCCGAACCGGAGGCACTGGCCTTCTTTCAGGGGCTGGCGACCTTCTACCGCAAGGGCTATCTGCGCTGGATCGACGCCACTAAACGACGACCGGAGTTGCGCGCCGAGCGGATTGCGGAAGTGATTGGGCTGCTCAAAGCCGGGGAGAAGCAGCGATAGGGAGAGAAAAATGATTCAAGTCGCTTTGCCAGAATTAGTCGTAGAGAAATTACAGGCCGTCGCGGATCGGGAAGGTAGCGAGCTGGCGGATGTACTGGCCGAGGCCGTCGAGCAGTATATTGCCCTTTCACCGCCTGTCAGAGCGCAGGCGGATAAAACTGATATGCCTGCCTGGAAGGTCAGGCTGGAAGAACAGAAGCGTCGGATCGACGCAGAACAAAAAAAGTACGAAGCACAGCATCCCGAGCTGTTTCAGCGGTATGCGGGTCAATATATTGCAATGTATCAGGGCGAAGTGGTTGACAGCGGTGTTGATGACGCAGAATTGAGCAGACGTATCCGGTCCCGTTTTGGCAACACGCCGGTTTTGATCACGCCGGTATTGAAAGAACCAATTCAGACATTTGTTGTGCGCAGTCCGCGCCTGGCACAGGAATAACCGCGGTGATTCAACCCTATTGGAACGCTTATTTTCCACCTTTCCCGGTGTTGGATATGGAAATTGCCACCCCGATGGAGACTGACTGGATTGGGCCATTTACAATGTTCGTCGATAGTGGGGCTGACATCACAATCATCCCAGAAACTTTTCTCGAAGATTTGGAATTGCCCATAGAGCGCACCGCCCGTATCCGCTCTCAATGGCGTGCTGGCCCAACCGTAACCATTTACCGAGCCGATGTTAGAATCGCAAATCTGATTTTCCCTGGTGTTAGAATTGCTGGCGATCCGCTCGGAAGAGACGCGGTGTTGGGACGGGATATTCTCAACTTTCTTGACATACGCCTCGATGGACCGGCAAAGCAACTACACCTCCTGACTCGATGAAGGCGCTGCGTAAATGACCATCAAATTCGGCGCAAGCACCTGGATTTGGACATCCCCCCTCACCGACGCGGACGTGGCGCGGCTGGCCCTCCACGCCGCGGAGATGGGTTTCGATCTGCTCGAACTGCCTGTGGAAAGCCCCGGCGACTTCGATTACGCCCAGGCCGCCCGCATTCTGGACCAGGCCGGGCTGGACCGGACAATCTGCGCGGCGATGGGGTCGGACCGGGATTTGATCCACCCGGACGCGGCCATTCGGGAAAATGGACTGGCCTATGTCCGCCACTGTATCGACGCCGCGGCCACAGTGGGCGCGCAGAATGTGGTTGGGCCTATCTACTCGGCGGTGGGGCGCACCTGGCAATCCACCGTCGCCGAGCGGGAACGGGACACGGAACTGCTGGTGCGCCAGCTCTGCACTCTGGCCGCCTACGCCCGGCCCAAAGGGGTTGTGCTCTGCATCGAACCCCTCAACCGTTTCGAGACCAGTTTCCTGAATACCGTCGAGCAGGCCATCCCCGTCATCGACCGGGTGGACAGCCCGGCCTGTGGCCTGCTCCTCGACACTTTTCATATGAATATCGAGGAACGTTCTCTCGGCGCGGCCATCCGGGCCGCGGGGGATCGGGTATACCACTTCCACGCCAGCGAGAATGACCGGGGCACACCCGGCGCGGGCCACGTCCCCTGGCAGGAGGCCGCCGACGGACTGCGGGCCATCGGCTACCGCGGCCCCGTCGTCATCGAGACCTTCACCGACAAAGTGACGGCCATCGCCGCAGCCGCGGCCATCTGGCGGCCGTTGGCGAACAGCCAGGACGAGTTGGCGCGGAAAGGGTTGGCGTTTTTGCGAGAGCTATTGGCAGATCGATCGATCTGAACACTTCTCCGGGATCGTGGCAGCCCGCTTATGTAGTATCCAGCCAGGAGATCAGAAAGCGATCGGTGCCGATGCCAAAGAGTCGGCGCGCGTCATCGACGGTCACATCTGGGGTCAGAGGCTTGAGCATAAACGCGCTCCAATTCGGATGTGCCATCTGCCAGCCTGCAACACGCAGGCTGGCAATGTCCGATGGGCGGCTCATTGTGACCTGCACATAAGAAGCCTGCAAATTGGATGTGACCGCGGCAACCGCTTCCGACGCATCGATATCCCTTCGCAATAGCTGGATGTTGATCTTCAACAACAGGTTTTCCTTGCTGGCAAAGACGTACCCGACAGGTTCGCGGTTCTCCCATACAAACCAGATGTTTTCCAGATTCACTTTGTCGCGCAGATGGGTAAACGGACAATGCCGCCATGCAAAGCCAAGATAATCTCCTGCGAGGGTCTCGAATATCTTTTCGACGAAATCGAATCCATCCTCACCCGCGGGTTGGGTGCGCAGACGAGTGGGCTGGTGCGCCATCTCCCAGCGTGCGAATGCGGTCGCCCAGATGTTCATGTCCACGTAGCCATGTTTTTGATAGAGCCTATAAGAGGTGCGAAAGCGATCCGTGCCGAGTGTGGAGAAACGCAGACCCGCGTCACGCATCCGGATATGAGCCTCTTCCAGCAAAGCCGAAGCAACCCCACGTCCAGAATGAAGCGGGTGTGTGGAGACTGCCCAGACTCCGCCCACGTCTTCACGTCCATTTGTTGAAATCATCGGCAGGCGGAAGACTCCCACCTGTCCCAGAACCCTGTCATTTTCAACCGCATTCACAGTCAGGCAGGGAAACGGGCGCGGGTCGGTGCGGCGGATGTGCGCGGCCTGTTCGGGCGTGAAGGGAAAGTCCAGCGCGAGCATAGTGAGATTTAAGACCTGCAATTGGTCAACGTCGTCGTATTCCAAAGTTTTCATAACGATTATGCAACTAAATTTTCTTGAATGTGCCACCACTCGCGGAAGGTTTGGCACAAGCCGTCATTGTTGAACTCGACGACAAACAGGCAGTCCAACGCCAGCCGTTTGCCCGATTCGATGACGGTGAATTTGGATTGCCAGCGAGCGATGCCCGTGTCGCCGTTCACGGCGAGAATTTCAAAAGACGCTGCTTTCTCTTTCAACGTCTGCGCGCCCTTGCTCCAATATTCGTAGATGGCGTCGCGCCCGACCATCGGCTCATCGAATGGACTTTCGTAGTAACGGGCATCCTGTGCGAAGAGATTCGCCGAGGCTTGCGGATCGTTTTCCGCGCTGGCTCGACCATAGGTTTCCATCCATTGTTGGAAGTATTCGCGCGTTAATGCGTTCACGAGATTACTCCTGCATACTTTTTCCGTTTGGGATCACGCCAAACCAAGCACGAGTCCCAAAATCAAAAACAGGAAGAACACGCTTTGCCCTGAGTGAAGGATGATGGGGAACCAGTTGCTGCGGAAGCGTTTGCCCGAATACGCAAGGGTCAAATCTGCTGGAAGTGTCGCCAGGATGCCCCAGGGCTGGTGCAGGTGATAAAAGGAAAACATCACGCCGTTGGCGACCCAATCCCATTTGCCGAAGACGCCTTCCATCTTTGGCAGTAGCACGCCGCGGAAGATGAACTCTTCGCCCAGAAACGTGTTGAACAGCGAACTCACAAAGTACAGAGCGACCAATCCCCACGCGCCGACCAATTGCGCGCGCATTTCGGGCGTGAACATGGCGGCGAAATCGTACCCCTCAGGTTCGGAGAAGAAGGGAAAGATCCCCGTCCACACCTCCACGAGCGTGGAGCGCAAACCGATTTCCAGCGCGGCGTAGAATAAGATCAACGGGATGAGCCACCACCACAAGGTTTTCTTCGTCTCCCCGCTGCGCGCGGACTTGGGGTGGTTCAGCCAAAATCGATGGCTGATCGTGCCCAGACGGATGTTCCCCTCTTCGCGGTAGAGGATGATCATCGCCAGCACGAATTGCCAGACCAGCCCGACGATCGGCAACTTCGTCCGCAGCAGACCCGCGTCCAGCGGCGCGAGACCTGCGCTGAGGGCAGGGTACACCACCCAGCCGAGAATCCACATCGGCGCGCCCGCCGCGAACCAAATTGCGAGAATCTGCCAGAGAGTGTATTGACTGTGCTCGGAATTCGTCGAATATGTCTGCAAATCATTTGTTGAAATTGCATGCTGAATGGACATAAGATTTTCCTTTTTTATCCTTGACTGGCAGATGCGGTTAAAACTTTTGAGGGGGACAGCGATTTATCCGGTCGCATCTGCCAGAAAACGTAAGCAACAACCAGACCAGTCACAGCCAACCCAATACCAAACTCTCCCGTGATGTAAGGGGTGATACTGCCACTGCCCGTGAGCCGATCGAAGAAACCCTGGATGAAAACATTGTGCGTGGTGTGCAGTAGAACCGCCGTCCACAAACTGCGGGATTTGAGCGTCAACCAGGCGAAGGGGAAACTGATTCCGATGATCATCACGGTAAAGCAGGCCGCCGCAAACGTGACAGGTGTACTTCCATTATGGTAGTCGGCAAACAGGATGACAGGTATATGCCAAGCCGCCCAAACGACCCCGCTGATGAGAGCGGTCCTTGTGAAACTGGTCACCTTTGCCAGTTCGGGGACAAACAGCCCGCGCCAGCCGATTTCCTCTCCTAGCGAAAAGAGCAAAGCCTCTGCGACGCCTTTCGTTGCTTTGATCAGCGCGTAGACCGCAATGGCTGAGACAATGTTGGGAGACGAAAACTGCTTGGTTAGTGTGGAGAAATCATAAGGGTTGAGCAACGTCCCCAGCCCCGAGATCCATGTAAAAGCGTAAATGGGCAGCGCATAGAGGATTGGCAGGATATAGGCGACGCCCAACCAGCGCGTCGAACCCAGCCCCCAGCCCAAGCCGCGCAGACTGCGGGTCGCGACGAGTTGAGTCAGGATGGCGGCGAGTCCAGGCGACCACATCATGGTCAGGACAAAGATTCCGCCCTGCACATTCGCCGTGCCAGCGCCGATGATTGGAATGTACGAAAGCGCGCTGAACAAAACGGTCAGAGAGAGGAAGATGGTTATCTTCTTTTGGGGTGACATAAGATTTTTCCTTTTATTTGGCTGGTGGGAGATGGATGGCATCCCCGCCAGCCTTGAATTGTTTGCAGACTAATACCGCCAGCCCAGCCAGTTCCAGGTATGCAGGAACCAGACAAACGCGACAGTGGCAATCGTTACCAGCGTGTAATAGACACGGTAGGCAATGCCCCAGTAACGATCTTTCCACGCCAGCGCGGTGCAGACTAGCGCGGCGGGAGTCAACAGGGCAGACAAAACACCGAGTCCCATCACGATTTCGACGATCAAAGAGATGCCGTGCAACTCCGACGGGCGCATGGGGCGGAACCAAATTGCCAAGCCGACCAGAAACAGCACGTTCAGCAAGCAGATTCCGAAGATGATCGAGTCAGCTACGCGGGCGGAGCGGGAAGCGGCGCGATTCGGAATCGCGCGGAGCAGTCCCACAGGCAGCATGGACAGCAGAAGCAAAAGGCAAATCTGAATCGCGACTATGTTGAACGCGGACGTTTCGTACCAGTCCATCTTCACAAAATCATTTTCAGACTGAATGTCCGTAAACAGGTAGGTGATGTTTCCCGCGTCGTCTTCGCGGAAGACGAGCGAGAACGAGCCGTCCACCTGGCGGAAGTAGAGCGGCTCCACTTCCACAAACCGCAACTCGAGTCCTTCCATGGGGACGAGCAATGTGCCGTCGCCAGGCGCGGTGACCTCAAGCGCGAAGCCGCCCAAAAGTCCGATGACTTTTTCGGGAGTGGTGGCGTGGCTGTTGGCAGTGCGATAAAAACCAACATAACGTTCGGCGCGGGCATCGAAGTCCGCTGGCGGTTGAAGCGTCTCGACCGCAGGGGCGGGATAGTAACGGTCGAAGAACGCCCGCTGGAATCCCATGTGCTTGGTGGCTAATCCGCCATTCTTGGCTTCCAGGCTGTTGTAAACCACATACACGCCCAAATGCTCATCGGGCAGGAGCATCAACTCACTCTCCATCACTGGCACGTACCCTTCATGCCCAAGTACCCACTGACCGCTTTCGCTGAAATCGAACAAGCCGTACGCCGTGCCGCGCAGGCGCGGGTCGGCAGTATAGAGGGTGGTCAGCATTTGCCGCGCGGTGTCTTCTTCCAGAATGCGTATCTCGGTGGAGGCGTCGCCGTAGAATCCGCCTTCGAGCCGCGCGATCATGAAACGCGCCATGTCGGTAACGCTTGTCAGGTGAAAGCCCGACCCCAGTCCCGCCGGTTGAACCAGATAATCGGGGAACGGCTGGAACGCGCCATCCACGTACGTGTAACTCTCCGAGACAAACGGGAGCAGTTCCGCAGGCATTTGCGGCTGGACAGTCGAATGGGTCATACCCAGCGGGTCGAAGATATGGTTCTGGACGTACTCCTCATACGGCTCGCCCGAAACCCGCGCCACGATGTATCCGCCCAACATGGCGTTGTAGTTCGAGTAGCCCGCCGCTTCCCCAGGCGGACGCACGCGCCCAGGAAAATTATCAACCAGCCATTCGCGCTCCGAAACCAATTCACTTGAATCCGTCACCACACTCTCGAGCCAGCGATCTTCGATCCCCGAAGTGTGAGTCATCAAGTGTTTCAAAGTGATTGGCTGTGGATAAGTTTCGGGAATACGAAAATCGAGATAGGTGCTGACATCCGCGTTCAAATCCAGCTTTCCCTGCTCGACGAGTTGCATCACTGCCGTCCACGTGATCGCCTTGCCGACCGAGCCAGTGCGGAAAATCGTCGTCTCCGCGTCAACGGGGATGTTGTTCTCCACGTCGGCATAGCCGTAGCCTTTGGCGAAGAATAACTGCCCGTCCTTGACGACTGCGACAGCCGCGCCCGCGATGTGATTCTCTTCCATGTGGCGCGCGAAGAGTTCGTCCATAAACTCTTCCATCTCCCCCGCGTCGGTCGGACCTTGCGCCTGATTCAGCGCAACGGGCATTCCCTTCCCCGTTGCAGCTCCGCCCGTCCCCGCCGCGGCAGGCGCGGCAAACGACAGCAACAGCGCGATCAAAAGCGCCAGAATATAAACCTTATGTAAAGCCGTGGATTGATTCTTGTTTTTCATTGTTACTCCTGTATCTGCTTCTCTTCCGTCCGCGAGAGATTCTTCGCGCCCGCGACGACGATCACGACGATTGCAATGAGGACTTCGAACAAAACGTAGAAGATATACGAGCCTATGTTCTCGCTCGATACTGTGTTCGCCATCGGCATGAAGACGCCGACGGTATTCGAGATGGCATGACTGACAGCGACGATAAGCAGGCTTCCCTTCGTATTGTTATACAGCCAGGTCTGGATGACGGCGAACGCGAGAAAATGAAGCACAACCCATCCAAAAGCGGTTGCGTTGAAATGAGTGACATACTTCGGCAGGTGCCAGAATGCCCAGATCACGCCGAGAATCAACGTGGAGGTCAGGGCGTTATGGTTTGCCTGCAAGCGCGGCAGGACGTAACCGCGCCAGCCCATTTCTTCCCCGTTGGTAATGAGGTCAAAGAGAAAGAAGACGGGGAAAAAGATCAGCGGGGAGGCGGACGCGCCGAAGATTTGATACGCCATCACCGCGCTGAAATCGGGCGGGGTTCGAGTCAATGCGGCGTTGAGATAAACTCCCGCGACGATGCAGAAAGGCTCGAGCAGAAGCGCCGCCAGAAACCACTTCCAACCGACGCGCCAGAGGAATAAGCGCTTGAACAACTTCACCGTTTCATCCTTGCCGAGAGTCAACCACGCCATCAACAACGAAGCAAAGATGAATCCCCAGCCGAGGGTGATGTAGATCGGGAAGGGAACCTGAAATGGCAGGACGCCCGAATTCGACAGGTCAATCGTCCAGGTGTAGAGGAACATCAGGACGAGACCGATGATGAGAGAGTGCTGTTTGAGGAAAGTTTTCATTGGATATTCCTCTGGCTTGAGGGTGACTGTCACCTGTATCTATTCTTGAAAATTTGCGAGCGCCGCCCATTGCCACTCACGGCTCTGGCGCAAAGCCTGTTCAGAGCAAAGCGCTGTTGACCATTTGTCTGCTCCGAATCGGGCATTGGGGCGCGGCGCAGTTGGCGCGCCACGCCCCAGAAAGCCGCATTGTCTACCCACCGGCGCACACTAGAACAGCCAGTAACGGGCCGTTGCCATCGTCAACATCGCCAGAACCAGCATTCCAAAGTCCACCCGCTCGGCCCGAACGAGCTTCTGGTTCAGCGTCTTTGCCGAGGGTCACCCATGTCATAAAAAGCGATACAAAGATGAATCCCCAGCCGACGGTGAAGTCGATCGCGAACGGAATTTGGAACGATAGGACGCCCGAATTCGAGAGGTCGAATGGCCAGGTGTAGAGGAACATCAGGGCAATGCCGATGCCCAACGAATGACTTCTCAAAAAGGCTGAAGATAGGACATAGTCACTCCCTCCCCCCCACCTTACGGCTGGTCAAACTGGATAAAGCGGGTTAGCTTCGTGTCGGTAAAGGCGCCGCAGGCGCCGCCCTGTTCATGGCTGGCGTCGTAGGCAATGCGCGGCCGTCCCTGCCCATCCAGCGCCAGCGACGGCCGTACTCCCGTATCCCATGTCGAGACGGTGCAGGGTGGAATGGGTGGGTTACATTGGGGGAAGGAACAGCCCGGCCAGGGTGGAATCGGCAGTGCGGCGTTGACTTCCTCGCTCGGTTCCACTTCCTGCGTCTGCCAGTCGGCCACGCTTGTTTCGCAGCCGGTGTTGCACCAGGTGTAGTACAGGCCAAAACCGGCGGCCATGGGGGCGTGATAAGCCAGGCGCGGCCGATTCTGCCCGTCCAGCGCCAATGACACCCCTTCTTCGCCATGCGTTTGGGGGAAGTTGAGGTCAACGGCCGTCCAATTTGCTGCCTGAGTGCAATTCCCCGCCAGACACGCCAGGTAATAGAGAGTATTGGGCGTCAGGCTGCCGCCACTGCCGCTACCGGTATAGAGAGCCAGCCGGGGACGGCCGTTGCTATCCACCGCCAGCGAAAAGTTAGCCCAATGGGAGACGCCAGCCGACACCGTATCCGCCAACACCGAATTGCCCCAGCTGGCCGCCGTACCGCAGTTCTGATTGCACTCGAGATAAACTACCGCCCAGGCGTCGTTGATGTAAGTATAGAGAGCCAGGCGCGGCTGGTTGTTGGGGCTGAAGGCCAGGGCAAAATCGGTGGCCTGGCTGTCATCCAACAGGCGGGTCTCATACCAGTTGGCGGCGGTGGTGCAGTTGGCATCGCAGTAGGCATAAAACGTGCCCCAATGGGGATCGTTGTTGTCCGCGCCACTGTCGTAATAAACGAAACGCGGCCGTCCTTGGTAATCCAGCGCAAAGGAGTGGATAAACGATTCCACCCAGCCAACCTGGCGGCGGTAAGCATAGCCGATGCTGTCACCCGTCCACTGTGCCGGATTGCTGCAGTTGTTATCACACATCCAGTATTGAAACAGGTAGATCGTATTCGACTGCATCGGCAGGCGCAGCAGCAGGCGCGGATGCCCGTCCGGATCCAAATCCAGGGCCGCAAAATCCACGCTATCCCCCAGCGACAGCATGGCAAAAGCGTCCGCACTGGTGCAGTTCACCGGGCAATAAGCGTAATAGACCGGCCGTACGGGGTTGTTCTGGGTAGCACTCTGCGGCGTAAACACGACGTGGACGCCGCCGGACGGGTCTACTCTGGCCGTCGGGTGAGAGGTTGGCAGCTCAATGTCCGGTGTGGGTACGATGAAGAAACCGCCGGGTGGCGGCGGTGGCGGCGTCCCGGCTACCGTCACCGTAACCTGAGCGCTGGCCGCGCCAGCGGCAGTTGTTGCCAACAGCGTGTATTGAGTCGTCGTGATCGGACTGACGCTGATGCTTGTACCACTCACCGTGCCCACGCCAGGACTGATACTCAGGCTGGTTGCCTCGGTCACCAGCCACGAGAGCGTGCTGGCTGCGCCGCTCTGGATAGTAGGCGGAGTGGCGATAAATCTGGTGATGACGGGCACGGCCGCTGTTACCGGCCGCATCACCATAGGCAGGTAAACCAACACCCCATTCTGGGTAGATCGGTTGTCCCCTTGCTGGGCCCCTGCGCCACTTTGTGCCAAGAGAAGCAAAGCGAACAGTGTCGCTAAAAACGCTATGTGCATGAGAAAAGGTCGTTTCATCTTGTACCTCCAAATCTTTGTCACGAATAGTAACTGTGGCCCAGTATACCCAGTGGCGGGATTTCCATATGAACGAGCGTTTCACGGGCCTTCAGGCGCGCCTGTTGCCACTCACGGCTCTGGCGCAAAGCCTGTTCAGAGCAAAGCGCTGTTGACCATTTGTCTGCTCCGAATCAGGCATTGGGGCGTGGCGCAGTTGGCGCGCCACGCCCCAGAAAGCCATATTGTCTACCCACCGGCGCACACTAGTACACGGCGGCGTAAATAGACCAATACCTATGACTGCTCCCGCCGGGTCACGAACCCGGTGCTGCCAAGAGGGGAACTGTCGCTGGTCATGGGC
>JAANMX010002471.1_pt1 | contig 18210 bp, 14 predicted proteins | sample 7279681 | NCBI WGS metagenome assembly JAANMX01 (sample SAMN14094542, study PRJNA606508) | bioreactor metagenome | isolation source: A lab-scale SPAN reactor treating ammonium-rich wastewater day 351 | place: Ireland: Galway | collected 2018-01-01
CGATGTTGGCGCCGTTGGCGATGCCGCTCTGCACGAGGGCGACCTCGGTATCGTCGTTCTCGTCGAGCAAAGGACTTTATTGACCAACTTAAGAACAAAGTAGTTGACGAACTTTTTAGAAATATATAACAACTACCACCCCGCTGCTCAAAGTCTCGCAACCCCCGCTGCAAAAAGTCTCCTGACTTTGAGTCTTCAAAAATAAAAAACTCTTTTAAATTAATTTAAAAGAGTTTTTTTACCATAGTTGTTAAAATTCAGGTGAGTATAACAGGCATTTAATTCCTGCCGCCTGACTTACTTGGATATACAGTCTCTCCATTTTTATTGATTACCACAGGAGCAGAGGTTACAGTAGAGTTTATCGGATATTTCCACTTCAGTGTGCCGTCGTTTTCAGAGAAAGCATATATGAAATGGGAACCTCCACCACCAATGAAAACAGTACCATCTGCAATAACAGGTTCTGCACTGTTAGAATAAATGGTTTTTTCCCATTTAATATTCCCTGTCTGCTTGTCGATGACATGAATATTTCCTGAACTGGATCCTGCTGCAATATTATTTTCATTTACAAATGGACTGGAAGAGTAATTCCCCGGATTTTGAGATTTCCATACTGTAGTTCCTGTCTGAATGTCAATTTTATATAAGCTGTTATTGTCTGTAGTATATACAAAACCGTCAGAAACTGTAGGAGAAGAATATTCTGAAGAACCTCCCAACAGTACACTCCAACTTACCTCCCCGGTGAGCTTATCAATTTTATATAGCTTACCATTTCTGTTGCCGATATAAAGATGATTCTGCACTATTGCAGCTGAAGAAGAATTAAAAAAACTTTCTGCATTATATTTCCATTTCAACGCACCTTTGCTTTTATCCAACGCATAGATATTGCCGTCATCGCTGCCAAAATAGACCATTTCTCCGGATACAACAGGGCTGGAGCTTACATTAAATCCCGTACGGTATTTCCATCTTAGTTCACCGGTTTTGGCATTTAATGCATAAAAATTGTCATCATCACTCCCAAAATAAACCGTATCATTATTGACAAAGACACTCGATTCAATAGGTGCATCTGTTTGAAATTTCCATAGCAGACTTCCGTTTTTAACATTCAGGGCATACAAATGTTTGTCAGTACTGCCGACATATAAAGCTTCCTGATCAATAAAAGCAGTACTGTACTGAAAAGTTCCATCCTGTGTTGGGAAATACCACTTTATTTTACCGCTTTCGGCATTAATTGCATAATAAATCCCGCTTCCACCTATAAACAATGTACTTTCTTGATCAACTGAAGGTTCGGAAATATCATCAGAACAGGAAGAACAGGCTATTAAAAGAGAAAAAAGAAGTAGATTGAATTTCATATTGATAATTAATGCTTAAAGATATAAAATATAGCAAGTAATCTGTTTTTTGAAACACTTTTAAAGCGATCTAAGGGAGGTTTTTGTCTAGCAGAAGAGGTCGCCGCACCAGCCAACTTGACATTTATCACTCACCTTTAGGAAATAAATTTCCTATTTTTGCAGGATGAATACTTCACTCATCGACAAATATAATATTCCCGGGCCGCGATACACTTCCTATCCAACCGTTCCGTTCTGGGACGAAACATCCTTTACACCGGAGTTGTGGCAGCAGTCGGTCATCAGATCTTTTAATGAAAGTAACGATGCCGAGGGAATTTCGATCTATATTCACCTTCCATTCTGCGAGCAGCTGTGTACGTTCTGCGCCTGCCATAAACGGATTACCAAGCAACATTCTGTAGAAACACCTTATCTGGAAAGCGTGCTGAAAGAATGGGATCTTTATTTAAAGCTTTTCGGCAAAAAACCAAAAATCAAGGAACTTCACCTTGGTGGCGGAACACCGACTTTCTTCTCGCCTGCAAATCTGAGAACTTTGCTCGAAGGTATTTTTGCTAAAGCAGAAATCGCTGAAAATCCTGAGTTTTCCTTTGAAGGTCACCCCAACAATACCACCCGTGAACATTTACAGACGCTGTATGATTTAGGGTTCCGAAGATGCAGTTTCGGGGTGCAGGATTACGATCCTCAGGTTCAGAAAGCGATTAACAGAATTCAGCCTTTCGAAAATGTAGAAAGAGTGACCAACTGGGCCAGAGAGATTGGCTACAAAGGCGTTTCCCACGATCTGGTTTTCGGACTTCCGTTCCACACCTGGGAAAAAATGGAGTTCACGATCCGCAAAACTTTGGAACTTAAACCTGACCGTTTGGCCTTTTATTCCTATGCGCATGTGCCGTGGATTAAAGGAGTCGGACAGAGAGGTTTTGATGAAAACGACCTGCCAAGCGGTGAGGAGAAACGTAAACTTTACGAAAACGGCAAGAAGCTTTTAGAAGAATTAGGATACAAAGAAGTCGGAATGGACCATTTTGCGCTGGAGCATGACGATCTTTACCATTCTATGGTTTCAGGGGATATTCACCGGAACTTCATGGGATATTCGTCAAGCAAAACTCAGCTGATGGTTGGTTTGGGAATGAGTGCGATCTCCGATTCGTGGTATGCATTTGCCCAGAACAATAAAACAGTGGAAGAGTATCAGAAACTGGTTGAAGAAGGAATTATTCCGGTGGTAAAGGGACATATGCTGAGTGAGGAGGATCTGAACATCCGCCAGCATATCCTGAACCTGATGTGCCGTTTAGAAACTTCGTGGGATCTGCAGACTACATTCCCGGAATTACCCAATGCATTGGAAGCGCTAAAGGAAATGGAGGCCGACGGACTGGTGGAACTTTCAGACAACACCATTAAAATTACAGAAAAAGGACGTGCTTTCACGAGAAACGTTGCGATGACTTTCGATCTGCGAATGATGCGCAATAAGCCAGAGACAAGGATTTTCTCGATGACGATATGATGTTCTGAATTGGGATTGTGGATATGAATGATACATTGATGATTTGAGGATATGAATTTAATTTAGATATGAATGAATTCATATCCTGGAAATCGGCCGTTGCTCCGCAACTGGTTTTAGGGAGTTCCGTAGGAACGGACGATATCTTAAGGTAGGAATTCATTCCTACCGTCTTAAAACTGAATTGTTGCAGGAGTTCCGTAGGAACGGAGGGTATGACAGGGCAGGAATTTATTCCTGTTATCAAATAAAACGGGTCTCGGCAAAATAGCTTATGAAGCGTAATGTCGGATATGGATATGGATTTTGGATTTAAATTTTTAAAATTTGGATATGAATGAATTCATATCCTGGTAATCGGCCGTTGCTCCGCAACTGGTGTTAGGAAGTTCCGTAGGAACGGACGGTATCAAGGTAGGAATTCATTCCTATCAACTTTAGAACAAGGCGAGAATTATAATCATCACCTCAAAATAGATCTGAAATGCCCAACACCTACACGCAGCTTTACGTTCAGGCCGTTTTTGCGGTAAAATACAGAAATGCTTTGATTAAAAAGTCATTTCAGAAAGAGCTTTTTGCCGTCATCGGAAATCTGATCAACGAAACCGGTTGCGCTACCATCATTGTAAACGGGGTAGAAGATCATGTGCATTGTCTCTTTCGGTTAAAAACCACTGTTTCGTTATCGGAAGTAATGAAAAGTGTAAAGGCTAAATCATCGAAATGGATTAACGAAAGTGAATTTCTGGCCGAAAGATTTGAATGAAAGCGGGGTTTTGGCGGTTTCAGCTATCACCCTTCTATGGTAAAGAAGGTTTATCATTATATCGAGCATCAGGAAGAACATCACAAAAGTGAAATTTTCAAGACGGAATACCAAAAAACGCTGGCTGAGTTTAATGTGGAATATGATGAAAATTATTGGTTTGAAGATTTGATTTAAATTTGAAATCCGCTGACTGCCTGATTATTTAATGATTACTTTCTGGGAGTAAATTCTCAGTCCTTCCGACGAAACCGTTACAAAATATACGCCCGGTTTTAGAGGTGAAATATCGATGCTTTGATCATCATTTACTTTCCTTTCCAGAACTTTTCTTCCTTCAGCATTATTGAATTCCGCGGTGTTGTTTTTGGTTTTAAGACCATTGATGAAAATCTTATGCGTTGCCGGATTCGGATAGATTTTAAAACTGTTTAAAGTGTTCTCATCTGATGCCAGCGTGGTTGTTGTCACCCGGAAGATCTTACCGTTGTTTACAGCTGCCACATACAGTTCTTTAGAGGAGTCTTCACCAAATGTTGCGAAATTATTCCCTGAAAAAGCAGCACTCCAGACAATGGAACCGTCCGAATTCATTATTCCGATTTGGGTAGAGCAGTAGTCTGCGAAAATATATTTACCGTATAAGGCAGGATAAAGGCTGCCACGGTAAACGTAGCCGCCGGTAATCGAACATTTACCGCCACTGTGGTTATACGTGGCAACAGGAAAAGTCATGGTATTCTGGGGAGCACAACCTGCGGTGTTATAAGCAGTATTTCCTTCGTAGCATCGCCATCCGTAATTGATTCCGCTTTGTGTAATAGGCATTCTGTTGATTTCTTCAATCTGATTCTGTCCTACATCGGCAATCATAACGTTTCCTGACGTAAGGTCGAAGGAAAATTTCCAGGCATTTCTGAGGCCGTAAGACCAGATTTCGTCGGCTCCATCAACTCCAACAAAAGGATTATCGGGAGGAATGTTGTAAGGTGCAGTGGAATTTACATCGATTCTGAGCATTTTCCCCAGTAGTGAATTTTTATTTTGGCCGTTGTTGTTGGGATCTCCGCCACTTCCGCCGTCGCCGGTGGTAATCCAAAGCATTCCGTCGGGCGCGAAATGAATACTGCCGCCATTGTGATTGGTAAAAGGTTTGGGGATGCTGATGAGGATTTTTTCTGAAGATGCGTCGGCAACATTAGGATCTGAACTTACCGAATATCTCGCTACGGTGATATTACCGGAAGTATTGTTATAAAAAACATAGAAATAACCGTTGGTCGCATACTGAGGATGAAATGCCAGACCAAGCAGTCCGCGTTCGCCCCCGAAAGTTATTTTTGTGCTGATATTAAGAAAATTGACAGGAAGTATAGCTCCCCCTGGCTGAATGATCTTAATATAACCATCCTGTTGAACTGCGAAAATGCGCGCGTCGTTGGCATTCTTAATCTCTACAGGATTCCTTAATCCTGTTGCAAATTCCTGGAGTACGATATTCTGTGCGCAAAATATCGTAGAGGAAAATGCGGCTGCAATGAATAATAATTTTTTCATACTGTTGTGGTTTTTAAGGTGTTGTGAATTTACGATTTATTTTACAGATTTAATTTTTATTTGAAAAAACCACAATATAACCGTGGCTTTATCAATGTTTTGTTGGATTTTATTCCTAAAAAATTCAAAGTAAATTCTTTTGTTAAAAAATTCTTAATTCTATTGGAAATCATTATATTTGCCGACTATAATTTTAATGTTGTAAACTATTAACAATGCAAGGAAAAGGACTTATTACGCTGGTTGCGGTGATTCTGGGACTTATTTGTCTTAATGAATTGTTACCAACCTGGTATGCAGGCAAAATTGAAAAACAAGCCACTGAGCTCGCCGGAGACAACCCGGAAAAGTATCAGAAAGAAATGGCAAGACTTTCTAAAGACACCCTGAATCTCGGTTTTACCGAACTTTATTATTCCAAAGCGAAAGAAAAGGAAATGAAGTTAGGTTTGGATTTGAAAGGAGGGATTAACGTACTTTTAGAAATCAACCAGAGAGATTTGGTGAATAATTTAACTAACTATTCAACAAACCCAATTCTGATCGAGGCGCTGAACCGTACCGACCAGATGCAGAAAAACTCTACCAATCCTTATATCAAGGATTTCTTTACCCAATTCGATCTGGTAAATAAAGAGAAAGGGACCAACCTGAAACTTGCAGACGCTGAAATCTTCGGGAATACTAATCTTTCTGAGATTAAATTCAATACTCCCGATGATCAGGTTAAAAAAATTATAGAAAACAGAATTGAGCTTTCTACCGGTACTGCTTACGAAGTAATCCGTACCCGTATCGATAAAATGGGGGTAACCCAGCCGAATGTGCAGCGTGTACCAAGAACAGGAAGAATTTCTGTGGAAATGCCTGGTGTTAAAGACATCGACCGGGTGAAGAAAATGCTTCAGACTTCTGCGAAACTTCAGTTTTGGGAAGTTCAGCAACTTCAGGAAGTTTATCCTTATCTGGAGCAGCTTAATGCAGTAATCGCTGCTAAAGGCGACTCTATGGGCGTTGCAAAGAATACCAACTTTGTGAACCTTTTACAGCTGAACAGCTTACGGTCTAATGGGGTTGCAAATGTAAAACTTTCAGATACTGCTGCTGTAAATAAGATCATCAACAGTAAAATTGCTAAAGATTTAAGACCGCAGAATATCAAATACACTCAGTTTATGTGGGGCTATAAGCCGGAAGCTGGTGACGAGAACAATTTGGTACTTTATGCAGTACGCGGAAACATAAACCAAAAAGCTCCTGTAGACGGCGCTGTGGAATCTGCAAGAGTAAACTATGATGACCTCGGCAGAATCGTGGTAGATATGCAGATGGACAGCAAAGGTTCTAAAGACTGGAAAACCCTAACAGGTAAAAACGTAAACAAACCGGTTGCAGTAACTCTGGATAACGTAGTTTATACCGCGCCGAATGTTGTGAACGAAATCCCTAACGGTAGAACACAGATTTCCGGAAGTTTCTCTCAGGAGGAAGCTCAGGATCTGGTAAATGTTCTTGGAGCCGGTAAACTTCCTGCAGGTGCAAAAATTGTACAGGCAGAAGTAGTAGGGCCATCTTTAGGAGCTGAATCGGTAGATGCGGGAATGTATTCCTTCATTATCGCATTCGTGATCATCATTCTGTATATGCTTTTCTATTATGGCGGTGCAGGTATTTACGCAGTAATTGCAATTACTTTCAACTTATTCTATCTGATGGGAATCATGGATTCTGTGGATGCTACGCTTACTCTTCCGGGTATCGCGGGTATCGTACTCTCTATGGCCATGTCGATTGATGCGAACGTAATTGTATATGAACGTACAAAAGAAGAACTCTTTGCGGGGAAAAATATCCGTGAGGCTTATAACGAAGGTTTCAACTTCTCACTTTCGGCGATTATCGATGGTAACATTACCTCGCTTCTAACAGCTGTAGTGCTTTATATTTTCGGTACAGGCCCGATTCAGGGATTTGCGGTAACTTTAGGAATCGGTATTATCCTTTCCATGTTTACGTGTGTACTTTTAACAAGAGTGCTTATTTTCAGCAGACTCGAAAAAGGAAAAGGTCTTTCTGTTTGGACTAAATTCAGTAAGAATATCTTCAGAAATACGTGGGTTGATTTTATCGGAAAAAGAAAATATGCTTATATTTTCTCTGGTATTGTAACGGTAATCTGTCTTGCTTCTATCTTTACCCAAGGCTTCAAGTATGGCGTTGATTTTAAAGGCGGAAGAAGCTATGTAGTGCGTTTCGATAAACCTGTGATTGCCAATGAGGCAGCCAACAGCCTTGAGAAACAGTTTATCAACAAAGAAGGCCAGGCGAATGCTGTAGATGTAAAAACCTATGGAAGCGATAGCCAGCTGAAAATTACGACAGATTACAGAATTGAAGAAGAAAGTCTGGAAGCAGACCAGGATGTGGAAAGCAAATTATTTGCGGGATTGAAACCCTATCTTCCGGCCGATGCAAAGATTTCAGGATTTAAAGATTCGGGAACCAACAATTACGGGATTGTAAGTTCAGTAAAAGTAGGTCCTACTGTTGCTGATGATATTAAATCCGGAGGTGTAATAGCATTGATCATCGCACTTGCAGGAATCTTCCTTTATATCCTATTCCGTTTCAAGAGATGGCAGTTTTCTACCGGTGCAATTGCATCTCTTGTGCATGACTCAATTGTTATTCTGGGCGCATACTCACTATTAAAGAACGTAATGCCTTTCAATATGGAGATCAATCAGGATTTCATCGCGGCGATTCTTACGGTATTGGGTTACTCGATTAACGATACGGTAATTATTTTCGACAGAATCCGTGAGTATTTAAGCGAGAAAAAAGCTTTAACTCTTGAAGGATTATTTAATGATTCCATTTCGAGTACACTGGGAAGAACCTTTAATACCGCATTCATGACCTTCCTTGTTATTCTGGCAATCTTCGTCTTTGGTGGAGAAAACCTGAGAGGATTTATGTTTGCCCTCTTGATCGGAGTAGGTTTCGGTACCTATTCAACGTGGTTTATCGCTTCGGCAGTATCTTATGACTTGCTTAAGAAGAAAGGAGTTGAAGGATCAGCCAAAGGTTTGGTATCCAATAAAGTGGAAAAACCTAAGAACAGAGATTAACAGTATTCTTAAAATATGAAGTGCCCTTTGAAAAAAGGGCATTTTTTTTGGCTCAATTTTAAAAGTTGCTTTTACAACTACTATCTTTGCACTCTCTTATGAAAAAAAATCAGAAGTCCGCAGCCATTGGATTCATCTTTATTACCTTACTCATCGATATTACCGGGTGGGGAATTGTAATACCGGTAGTACCGAAGCTGATCCAGGAACTTATTCATAACCCAGACCTCAGTGTTGCTTCCCAATATGGTGGGTGGCTGAGTTTTGCCTATGCCGGGATGCAGTTTATTTTTGCTTCTGTCTTAGGAGGTTTAAGTGACAAATACGGAAGACGGCCGATTATCCTTTTTTCGTTATTGGGATTTTCGCTTAATTTTATGATTCAGGCATTGGCGCCAACAATTTTCTGGCTGTTTGTCGGGAGACTGTTTTCCGGAATTACCGGAGCAAGTATTACGACTGCAAGTGCTTATATCGCTGATATTTCCACTGATGAAGACCGTGCCAAGAATTTTGGAATGATTGGGGCCGCGTTCGGTTTGGGCTTTATTATCGGTCCGGTGATTGGTGGGATTTTGGGGCAATATGGAGCCAGAGTTCCTTTTTATGCCGCTTCAGTTCTATGTCTTGTCAATTTCCTTTACGGGTGGTTTATTCTCCCTGAAAGTCTTGATAAGGAGCACCGCCGACCTTTCAACTGGCGGCGTGCAAATCCCGTGGGATCTTTAATGCAGCTCAGGAAATATCCTAAAATACTGGGTCTTATAGCCGCGTTGGTTTTTGTTTACATTGCAGGTCACGCCGTACAGACCAACTGGACTTTCTTTACCATGTATAAATTCAACTGGACAGAAACTTTAGTCGGTATATCTCTTGGCGTTTCCGGATTTATGGCAGCCTTGGTTCAGGGTTATCTCATCAGGTTTATTCAGCCTAAAATCGGGAACGAAAAAAGTATTTTCTACGGGCTTTCTCTTTATGCTATTGGAATGATTCTCTTTGCCTTTGCCAGCGAAAGCTGGATGATGTTTGCATTTCTGATTCCATACGGTTTAGGCGGGATTGCCGGTCCGGCACTGCAGTCGGTAATTTCTGCGGAAGTTCCTAAAAGCGAGCAAGGGGAATTGCAGGGCGCACTGGCGAGTCTGGTAAGTCTTACTGCGATTATCGGTCCGCCGCTTATGACCAATATTTTTTATTATTTTACGCATGATTCTGCGCCATTTATCTTTCCGGGAGCACCATTTTTTCTTGGGTTTTTATTAATGGCAATCAGTGCGGTGATTGTGTATTTTGTTTTCCGGGAGAAAAGAGTCCGTTAGGATAAGTCTTTTTGATTAAATATTTAAAATGAAAATCAGTTTCATAAACTTTCGTAATTTTACGCCATGGAATTAAGTATAGGAGAAATGCTTTTGATTGCTGTGGCAATCGTTGTTTTGTTCGGTCCTGATAAATTGCCGCAGATTGCGCGGGATTTAGGACAGGGTGTACGCAAGATGCGAGGCGCGATGGAGGATGTGAAATCTGAAATCCTGAAAGAAACCGATAATCCTGTATCCGAAATAAAAAGAGAAATCGACAAAGTAAAGCAGGCTGCCAAAGATTATAATCCTTTAAGCGATATCGAAAATAAGGAAGCGTTGGCACAACGGGATATACCAAAAGTTAATCTTGCGGATAATGATGAACACGAAGGACCGGTAAGCCGCTGATATGTACGAACTCATTCAGGAAGACAGACAGGCATTTCTCTATCTCAATAATTTGGGGAGTCAACCTTTCGATCAGTTTTGGATCATGGTTTCCGCAACATGGATCTGGGTTCCGCTTTATGTAATCTTTCTTTATTTACTTTACAAAGAATATAAACTAAGGAATTTAGTTTTCATATTGATTTTTATCGCGCTGGGAGTTACGGTTTCTGATCAGCTTGCCGGAATTTTCAAATCCGGAATCGCCAGATTCAGACCCTGTCACGATCCGACTCTGGAAGGTTTGGTGAGAGAGGTGAAATGCGGCGGACAGTTTGGTTTTTATTCCAGTCATGCATCCAACACTTTTTTTATCGCCACCCTGATGAGCATCTTACTGCGTAAAACCCGCAGGATTCTACCTTATTTACTTTTCTTTTGGGCAGCAATGGTTTCTTACAGCCGCATTTATCTGGGCGTACATTTCCCGATGGATCTTGTAATGGGCGCATTAATGGGCTTTTTCCTGGGCGGATTTTTTGCCACCCTTTCATTAAAAGTCATTTATAAAAGGGAAAGATCTAAAATCTGACCTTTATAACCTTAATTCTAACGCTTTCTTTATTATACTTTTTTGACGCTCGCTTCGCTCGCGCCTAAACTTCAGCCTTTCATCTTCATGCTTACCGTCAAAAATATTATCTTTGCTTTATGTCACACAACAACGATAAAAGACTTTTCCTCATCGATGCTTATGCGATGATTTTCCGTGGATATTATGCGCTGATACGCAGTCCGCGGATGACCAGTGACGGAAAAGATACCTCTGCAATATTCGGATTTACCAATTCTTTAATCGAGCTTATCCGCCGGGAAAGACCTACACATCTGGCTGTCGTTTTCGATGTCGGTCAGGCGAGTGTCCGTACCGTAGATTTCGCTGAATATAAGGCGAACCGAAGCGAAACTCCCGAAGCCATAAAAATTGCCATTCCGTATATCCACCGGATCCTGGAAGCGATGCATGTTCCGATTTTGGGTGTTGAAGGTTATGAGGCTGATGACGTCATTGGAACAATCGCCTGTAAAGCAGAAAAAGAAGGCTATACCACCTTTATGGTGACACCGGATAAAGATTTTGCGCAGTTGGTGACGGACAAAATTAAAATCTACAAACCGGGTTTGAAAGGTGCAGAGTTTGAAATCTTAGGTGTCGAGGAAGTGAAGGCAAAATACGAAATTGAAGATCCCAAACAGGTGATCGATTTCCTTGCGATGATGGGAGATTCGGTCGACAATATTCCCGGACTTGAAGGTGTAGGAGAAAAGACCGCCAAGAAATTCCTTAAAGAATACGGCAGCATCGAAAACCTGCTCGCCAATACCCACGAAATTAAAGGCAAACTGCGCGAAAAAGTGGAAGCGAGTGCTGAACGCGGGATTTTATCCAAAAAATTAGCGACCATCATCTGTGATTCTCCCATTGAGTTTCATCAGGAACAGTACGATCTGGAAACTCCGGATTTTGAAAAAGTAAGAATTGTTTTTGAGGAAATCGAATTCCGCAGACTTTACGAAAACCTGTACCGTGCTTTTGCACCGGCAATTCCCGCAGCTCCTGGCATAATTCCCGATGAAAAGGCGGAACCAGCTGTCCCGCTAGGGAATCTGGGAGCTGCAGCCAGACAGCTCGACCTGTTTGCGAGCTATGAAGATCTGGATCAGGCGACCAATACCAAATCGAATATTTCCGAGAACGATCATCTTTACCAATACATCGATTCGCCGAAAGCGCAGAAGATTTTAGTTAAAAATCTGATGTCTCAGAATGCGGTGTGTTTCGATACGGAAACCACTTCTCTAAATGAACTGGAAGCTGAATTAATCGGGATGAGTTTTTCCTATAAAAAAGGTTTGGCTTATTATATTCCGCTTTCCGAAAACCGGGAAGAAGTGTTGGCGACACTTGAAATCTTCAGGCCGTTTTTTGAGAAAAAGGATATTCTTAAAATTGCCCATAATTTAAAATTCGACTATAAAGTTCTGAAGCAGTACGGAATACAAATGGAAGGAGCTGTTTTCGATACCATGATCGCTCATTATCTCCTGAATCCTGACGGCAGACACGGCATGGATTATCTGGCGGAAATGTACCTGCATTACAAACCGGTCTCCATCGAAACTTTAGTAGGGAAAGGAAAAAATCAGGGAACTCTGCGTTCCGTTTCTTTGGAAGAGCAGACCAATTATGCCGCCGAAGATGCTGATATTACCCTGCAGCTTTATCATATTTTCGGGCCGCAGCTTGAAAAAGAAAATCTTCAGGATTTATTCTATAAAGTTGAAATGCCGCTGATGAAAGTTCTTGCAAAAATGGAACTTGAAGGCGTCTCTTTAGATAGAAACTGGCTCGAACAGGAAAGTAAAGACCTGGAAAATGATCTGAGGGAACTCGAAAAAAATATTTTTAAACTGTCCGGAGAAGAATTTAATATGAATTCCCCGAAACAGCTAGGTGAAGTTTTATTTGAAAAAATGCAGCTGGATCCCAAAGCCAAGAAAACCAAAACCGGACAATATTCCACCTCCGAAGATGTTCTGCAGAAACTTTCAGGAAAACACGAAATCATCAAACATATTCTCGAACACCGGACGTATCAGAAACTCAAATCCACTTATGTGGACGCGCTGCCTTTGCAGATCGATAAAGATGATCACCGCGTTCATACCAATTTCTCACAGACAACTGCTGCGACAGGACGTTTAGCTTCTGTGAATCCGAATCTTCAGAATATCCCGATCCGTACCTTGCGCGGGCAGCAGATCCGCGGTGCTTTTGTAGCGGGAGAAGGAAAGAAGATCATTTCTGCCGATTATTCACAGATCGAACTCAGGCTTATTGCCGAGATTTCCAACGAGGAAAATATGATTTTGGCATTCCAGAACGGTGAGGATATTCACGCTTCCACGGCTTCAAAACTTTTTAATGTTCCATTGGAGGAAGTGACCAAAACGCAGCGAAGTCAGGCGAAAACGGTGAATTTTGGAATTATTTACGGACAGGGCGCTTTTGCTCTGGCGGAACAGACCGGCCTTTCGCGAACCGAGGCAAAACATATGATCGAGGCTTATTTCGAAACCTATCCGCAGCTTAAAAAGTATATGGCTGAACAGGTAAAGAAAGCTCAGGATTTAGGTTACGTGGAGACAATTCTGCACCGTAAACGTCATTTGAAAGACATCAATTCTGCCAATTTTGTGGTCAAAGCACACGCGGAAAGAAACGCCGTAAACGCACCAATTCAGGGAAGCGCCGCCGATGTGATAAAACTCGCCATGATCAGGATTGACGAAAAACTGACAGAACAGAATTTACAAACCAAAATGCTGCTTCAGGTGCATGATGAACTTCTGTTTGAAGCTCCTGCTGAAGAAGTGGAAACCGCAAAAAGTTTAATCAAAACCGAAATGGAATCCGCATTTGAAACCAAAGTTCCTTTACTGGTGGAAGTGGGTGTTGGTGATAACTGGCTGGAAGCACATTAAATTTATCGTAAACCATTCACACATAAAATATTAAGTTATGAAAACAGTCATTTTTTACGAGAATAATCCTGAGGCAACGATGGAGCAGTTTATGGAAGTTTATCCTAAACATCAGGAAAACGAAGAAAGGTGCTTAAAAACCGGAAAGGTGATTGGGATCGGTCCTTTTTCGATTCCGGGAGAAGGCGCAATGGGAATTTTCGCCGACCTGGAATCTGCAGAAGACTTTGTGAAGAACGATCCTTTCGTACAGGAAGGTTTGGTTGCGAAAGTCACGTACAGACAATGGCAGGATGAACTTCTGTAACTGATGAAGTTTCTGATTGTCATTCCTACCCACAACGAGGAAAAAAACATTCTTTTCTGCCTGGAATCTCTGAAAAACCAAACCTTCAGAGATTATGAGATCGTGGTCGTCAATGACGGTTCTACGGACAAAACACAGGAAGTAGTTTCCTCGTTTATTTCGGATCCAATGATCAGCGATAAATTTTCAATACTAAATCTGGAAAAATCCGAACATGAACCCGGCGCAAAAGTCGTCAGAACCTTTAATAAAGGTTTGGAAACGGCAGATTTGTCCAGGTTTGACATCATCTGTAAATTTGACGCAGATATTATTTTTCCTGAAAATTATCTCAAAAAAATTACTGCGCTTTATGAGGAAGATCCAAAAGCGGGAATGGTTTCAGGAATTGTGACGATCAAAAAATTTGTTTTTGAAAAAAAGCTGGCTTTCGATTTTAAAGACGAAAAACACCAGTGGGTTTTTGAAAACATTTCTTCAAAAGATCACGTGCGCGGACCGATTAAGTCTTACCGGAAGCAATGTTTTGAAGATATGGACGGTTTGCGGCCGGTTCTCGGCTGGGACAATATTGACGTAATGCTCGCAAAAAAACACGGTTGGGAAGTTGTTACCATTAAAGATTTATGGGTAAAACATCTGAGACCGACCGCATACAAATACAAAAATCAAAAGGCTGAAAAACTGGGAGAATATTTCTACAACATTGGTTTGAGTTTGCCTTTAACTGTGATTTCTTCCGCAAAATCTGCTTTAAAAAATAAATCCGTTTCTGAATTTTTCCTCACCCTGAAATCGTTTTTAAAACAAAACGGCAAAAGGAAAATATCCGATGAGGAAATTAAATTTGTCCGGAATCTGAGGTGGAATCAGATGTTTAATAAAAGAAAGTAACATGATTAATCAGTATACATGTAGGGACAGGTCGTGACCTGTCTGTCTAAATATTTTAAAATATTATTTCAATGTAATCAAAAAACAGCTGAAATGGAAGGCCGCAAAAGAAATAGAAAGCAAGGTTTCGATTATACGCAGGACGCAATTTATTTTATCACTATTTGCACGAAAGACCGGCTTCACCATTTTGGAAAAATTGTACAAGGTAAAATGATTGAAAGTGCGGCCGGAAGTATTATAGCAGACCAGATTCGATGGCTCGAACAGCAATATCCTTACTTTGAATTACATACTTTTGTCGTGATGCCAAATCATGTTCACCTTTTATTTCGAATTGACCGGGAAAAAATAAAAAACGAAAGGATCAAAATCAAGTCGGTTTCTTCTTTAATTGGCGCATTAAAAACCACGACTTCGAAACAGATTCATCTTTTGGGAAATACATCTTTTATGTGGCAGCGTTCGTTTCACGATCATATTGTGAAGACTGACGAGAGATATTGAAGAATTGATCAATACATAACTAATAATCCCGTACAATGGGATAAAGATAAATTTTATGAATAGAAATAAATTTTTTAATCTGTGGCTTTTGGACAAGTCGCGACTTGTCCCTACGTTGTTGCTTTTGTTTTTTTCGATGGCGACGTTTGCGCAAAAAAATGCCGATCTTATCATTACGAACGCAAAAATTTATACCGTTAACCAAAAATTCGATATTGCAGAATCGATGGCAGTTTCCGACGGAAAAATTCTTGCGGTGGGAAAGAGCAAGGATATTTTAAAGAAATTTAAATCCAAAAATATTCAGAACCTTGACGGTAAAGCTGTTTATCCTGGATTCATTGATGCGCACTGCCATTTCACAGGTTATGCAACGGACAAATGGAAGTGCGAACTGTGGGGAACAAAATCCTGGGAAGAAATTATTCAGAGAATGACGGACTATTCCAAAACGGCTCCGATGGAATGGCTGTACGGAAGAAGCTGGGACCAGAATGACTGGCCAATAAAGGAATTTCCGAATAAAGCAAAACTGGATGAGCTTTTCCCGAACCGTCCTGTGTATTTAAAAAGAGTTGACGGTCACGCGGCAGTTGCCAATCAAAAAGCGCTGGATATCGCAGGGATTACGGTAAATACGAAAATTGCAGGCGGTGAAATTGAAGTTGAAAACGGAAAGCTTACCGGAATTCTGATTGATAACGCGATGACGCTCGTGGAAAAATATATTCCAGAAATCAGCGATGATATGGCGATACAGTATTTCACCGAATTGCAGAAAGAATGTTTTTCTTACGGGTTAACATCACTTCACGACTGCGGAATTTCGACCCATACTTTCTCACTTCTCGAAAAAATGCAGAATCAGGATTTGCTGAAAATGAAGATTTTTGCGCTGCTTTCTGATGAACCCAACACTTATGACGAATGGATCAAGAAGGGAAGATTCACGAAAGGAAATATCACTTTTGGCGGATATAAAGTTTATTCTGACGGAGCGTTAGGAAGCCGCGGCGCCTGTCTGCTTCACGATTATTCTGACAAAAAAGGCTGGAAAGGTTTTCTTCTGAGCGACCAGCAACATTTTGAAAATTTAGCCAAAAGACTTAAAAACAGCGATCTTCAGATGTGCACTCATGCCATCGGAGATTCCGCTAACCGCACGATTCTCAAAATTTACGGTGATGTTTTAGGCATAAAAAACGACAGAAGATGGCGGATTGAACACGCCCAGATTGTTGACAAAAACGATTTTAATCTGTTCGGAAAATATTCTATTATTCCTTCAGTTCAGCCTACGCATGCGACTTCGGATATGTATTGGGCGGAAGAAAGATTGGGAAAAGGACGGCTGAAATATTCTTACGCTTACGAAGATTTACTGAAACAAAACGGCTGGCTTCCTTTAGGTACCGATTTTCCCGTGGAAGAAATCAATCCGATCAAAACGTTTTATGCGGCGGTGGCGAGAAAAGACGCCAAACATTTTCCAGCCAACGGTTTTCAGAAAGAAAATGCGTTGACAAGAGAACAGGCATTGCGCGGAATGACAATCTGGGCGGCCAAAGCAGCTTTTCAGGAAAAGGAATTTGGAAGTCTGGAAGTAGGTAAATCTGCAGATTTTGTGGTTTTGAATCAGGATTTAATGATTGTAGAGGAAAATTCAATTTTAAACACAAAAGTTTTGGAGACATTTTCAACTGGAAACAAAGTATTTTAAATTTTGAAGAAAATAGCTTATATCGAGCTCGATACCCACGCTGAAATTGCCGCGAATTTTATGGATCTGATGCAGGATTCCGGTGAATTTTCTGTGGATTATTACTTCAGTGAAAAGATTTCAAAACAAATCGACCGCCAGGATTCCAACATATTTTTGAGTGACAGTTCTAAAATTTTCACCCAACTGAAAGAAAAAAAATATGATTTGGTAATCATCGGAACCGCACACCGATATTTCGATGTATTTTTAAAAATCACTGAATATTTTAGTACCGCTGTAATCGTACATAATCTTAATTTCGCAAAGATTTCCAGGTTTCAGCTGTTTAAAAATATTTTCAAAAAAGATTTGAAATACCGTTTAAAACTTCTGCTGAAAGAAGGTTTATTTTCTGCTCCAAAAGTTTTAGAAAAAGCCAACAATCTTTTGGTTTTAGATGAAAGCTTAATTAAAAAAAACCCGGATTTAAGCCTCAAATTCCTGCCGGTTTTTTATTTCCACGAGTACGAAAATTTTCGGAAATCAATAATAACTGTTGTAATTCCGGGCGCGGTATCCCAGCAAAGACGGGATTATTTGCACGTATTAAACTCCTTAAAAAATTTTAAGCGAAAAAGTCATTATCAGTTTGTATTTCTGGGAAAAGCTTCGGGTAATGAACTTATATGGATAAAGGAATTTGAGAAACAGAAACCTCAGAATATTTCAATTAAATATTTCTCCGAAAAAATTCCACAGCCTATTTTCGATGAGTGGATGCAGAAAGCCGATATTTTGTGGTGTCCATTGCAGAATGAGACCGAATTTTTCAGCCAGAAAGAATTCTACGGAATCACCAAAATGAGCGGAAATGTGGGCGACGCCATTAAATACGGAAAACTCGCGATATTCCCAGAGAACTATCCCAATTCACATCCGTTCATCATTCCCGAAAATAAAAATGTTGAAGAGGAAATTTATACTTATCACAAATGGATGGGATATGATTTTGAACAAAATTTCGCTAAAGAAAAAGTGCTGAAATATTTAGAAGAAAAACTCACTGAACTTCTCTAAAATTTAAAGAGGCTTTTCAGGAAATTACGGTTGATATATTCGCCGAGCGGAAAAATTTTCAGGAAATAATTTCCCACAAAAAACATCAGAAGAACAATTCCAGGTTTATAGAATAAATT
>JAANMX010002472.1_pt1 | contig 18208 bp, 18 predicted proteins | sample 7279681 | NCBI WGS metagenome assembly JAANMX01 (sample SAMN14094542, study PRJNA606508) | bioreactor metagenome | isolation source: A lab-scale SPAN reactor treating ammonium-rich wastewater day 351 | place: Ireland: Galway | collected 2018-01-01
TAGCGGAGTTGTCTGAGGGTCACCATCTTCGATCAGATATGCTTATCGTGCTATGAAGACAAATCGAATGGACCTTATCAAGGATCTCCCCCACACTTAGCTAATCCTCATGTTGCCGGAGGATCCGCGGCCTTGGCTGATCCGAACCCTATCGACGACCGACGCCGGAGCGCCCGGACAGAAGCGAGCTTAGCTCCGCGTCGATCACTTCCTCGGTAATCCGCGGCTTCGGAATGGCGCTGGCGGCCGACCGGCAACGCGACAGCACAGCATCGGAGACAATCATGGACGCAAAGACGAACGATAAAAGAGCTGGCGAATGCCCGTTTGCGAGCGGTCGCGGACACAAGAATCGCGACTGGTGGCCTGAGCAGCTCGATGTTCAGGTCCTGCATCAGAAATCGAACCTGTCCAATCCGATGGGCCGGGACTTCGACTACGCCAGCGAGTTCGCAAGCCTCGACCTGAACGCTGTCATCACTGATCTGAAGGCGCTGATGACGGACTCGCAGGACTGGTGGCCAGCCGATTTCGGCCACTACGGCGGACTGATGGTCCGCATGGCGTGGCATAGCGCGGGCACCTATCGCATCACCGACGGCCGCGGCGGCGCCGGCGGCGGCCAGCAGCGCTTCGCGCCGCTGAACTCATGGCCGGACAACGTGCTGCTCGACCGGGCGCGCCGCCTGTTGTGGCCGGTCAAGCAGAAGTACGGCCGCAAGATTTCCTGGGCTGATCTTTATGTCCTCGCAGGCAATGCCGCGCTGGAATCGATGGGTTTCAAGACCTTGGGTTTCGCCGGCGGCCGTGTCGACGAATGGGAGCCGCAGGAATTGTTCTGGGGACCGGAAGGCGCCTGGCTCGGCGACGAGCGCTACAGCGGCGAACGTGAGCTGGCGGAGCCGCTCGCCGCGGTGCAGATGGGCCTGATCTACGTCAATCCGGAAGGGCCGAACGGCCAACCGGACCCGCTCGCAGCCGCCAAGGATATCCGCGAGACATTTCTCCGCATGGCGATGAATGACGAAGAAACCGTCGCGCTGATCGCGGGCGGCCATACCTTCGGCAAGACCCACGGCGCCGGCGATGCGTCGCTGGTTGGGCCGGTCCCGGACTCCGCCCCGATCGAGGATCAGGGTCTCGGCTGGAAGGGCCGGTTAGGCACGGGCAAGGGGGCTGACGCCATCGGCAGCGGCCTGGAGGTGACCTGGACCCAGACCCCGACCAGGTGGGACAACAACTTCTTCGACACGCTGTTCGGGTTCGAATGGGAGCTGACCAAGAGCCCGGCCGGCGCTCACCAATGGAGGGCGAAGGACGCCCCGGCCATCACCCCGGATCCCTTCGACCCGTCGAAGAAGCATGTGCCGACCATGCTGACCACGGATCTGTCGCTGCGCTTTGATCCCATCTACGGAGAGATATCAAAGCGCTTCCTTGAGAATCCCGACCAGTTCGCGGACGCCTTCGCCCGCGCCTGGTTCAAGCTCACCCATCGCGACATGGGACCGCGCGACCGTTATCTCGGTCCCCTGGTACCGAAGGAAATACTGATCTGGCAGGATCCGATCCCGGTCGTGGACCATGAACTGATCGACGACCATGACATCGCCGACCTGAAGGCGAAGATCCTCGCCTCCGGCTGCACCGTCGCGCAGCTGGTTTCGACCGCTTGGGCTTCGGCCTCCACCTTCCGCGGCTCCGACAAGCGCGGCGGCGCCAATGGGGCGCGCATCCGGCTTGCCCCGCAGAAGGATTGGGAGATCAACCAGCCGATCCAGCTGAAAGCGGTGCTGACGAAGCTTGAAGAGATCCAGGCCGAATTCAACGGCGCGCGGACAGGCGGCAAAAAGGTCTCGCTCGCCGACCTGATCGTGCTCGGCGGATCGGCCGCGGTCGAGAAGGCGGCCCGAGACGCCGGGATCGACTTGAAGGTGCCGTTCACGCCCGGACGCATGGATGCGTCACAGGACCAGACCGACGTGGAGTCCTTCGCACCGCTGGAGCCGCGCGCGGATGGCTTCCGCAACTACATCAGCGACAGGCACCAGTTCATGGCGCCCGAGGAAGCGCTGGTGGATCGCGCGCAACTGCTGAACCTGACCGGACCGGAGATGACGCTTCTCGTCGGCGGCCTGCGCGTGCTCGGCGCCAATGCCGCAGACTCAAAGCACGGTGTCTTCACCACCCGGCCGGGCAAGCTGACGAACGACTTCTTCGTCAACCTGCTCACCATGGATACCGAGTGGCAACCGGTCGCCGGTCAGGACGGCGTTTACGAAGGCCGCGACCGCAAGACCGGCACGCTGAAGTGGACGGGCACGCGCGTCGATCTGATCTTCGGCTCGCACTCCCAGCTCCGCGCGTTCGCGGAAGTCTATGCATGCGCCGATTCCGGGGAGAAGTTCGCAAACGACTTCGCCGCCGCATGGGCCAAGGTCATGAACGCCGATCGCTTCGATCTCAAGGCCTGATCGCGACAACACACCTCAACCAAAGCCCCTGCGATTTCCCGCAGGGGCTTTTTATTATAGCGATATGGCTATCCCCTCCTGTTTATGCGGGACCGCCTGACGAAAGGACCGCTGTTCGATGATGAAACTCTACTGGTCGCCGCGCTCGCGCTCGTTCACCGCGCTCTGGCTGATGGAGGAAACCGGTCAACCCTATGAGCGGACTCTGATCGACATCTCCACCGGCGCGCAGAAGACGCCGGAATTTCTCGCCATCAACCCGATGGGCAAGGTGCCCGCGCTGACCGACGGTGACATCGCGATCGCCGAAGCGGCGGCGATCTGCGCCTACGTCGCTGAGCGTTTCCCGGATGCGAAGCTGGCCCCGCCGCTCGGGGATGCGCGCCGGGCAAAATATCTGCAATGGCTGTTCTTCGGACCGAGCTGCATTGAACCGGCGCTGCTCCAGATTTTCGCCAAGCTCCAGGTGCCATCGAGCACGGCCGCGTGGGGGGACGCCACGCAGGTGTTCGACGTGCTCGACAAGGCCGTGGAAAAGGGGCCGTGGATTCTCGGCGACGACTTCTCCGCCGCCGACATCGTGATCGGCTCCGGACTGAACTTTGCGATCCGCCAGTTCAAGATGGTGCCGCCGCGGCCAGCTTTCGATCGCTACATCGACCGCTGCGTGGCGCGGCCGGCGTTTCAACGCGCGGAGAAGATCGCGGCAGGCTGATACAGCCTCACCGCGGAAGAGGACGACTGCCGCGCGCTACTTCTATAGCGTTTTCGAGCGAAGCATGTCCTCGGGCTTGAGCCCTAAGGATGGAATCCGGTTCGCGTGAAGAAAACCCGTCAAATGAAAAAGATAAAGTCTTTCACCGTCTCCACGGAACGGTGAAAAACTCCAGGACCTACTTCGCCGCGTCGTTCGGCGCGCCGTTGCTCATGCCTTCGCTGCGCAACGCGTCGGGCTGCGGCATCGCGATGATGTTGTAGCCGGAGTCGACGAAGTGAATCTCGCCGGTGACCCCGCCGGACAGATCCGACAATAAATAAAGCCCGGCGCCGCCGAGTTCGTCGAGACTGACGCCGCGTCCCCGCGGCGAATGTTTCTGCTGGAACGCGAACATGAAGCGCGCATCGCCGATGCCGGCGCCGGCCAGCGTGCGGATCGGGCCGGCCGAAATGGCATTGACGCGAATGTTCCGCGCGCCGAAATCGACCGCCAGATAGCGCACCGATGCTTCCAGCCCCGCCTTGGCCACGCCCATCACGTTGTAGTTCGGCATCGCGCGGTCGCCGCCGTTATAGGTCAGCGTGAGCATGCTGCCGCCATCCGCCATCAGGGCGGCGGCGCGCTTGGCCGCCTCAGTGAAGGCGAAGCACGAGATCAGCATGGTGCGCGCGAAATTCTCGCGCGTCGTGTCGGCATAACGGCCGTTGAGTTCGCTCTTGTCGGAGAACGCGATGGCATGGACCAGGAAATCCATCTTGCCCCAGGCCTTGCCGATATCGGCGAACACCTTGTCGACAGAAGCGATGTCCTCGACGTCGCACGGCAGCACCATTTTGCTGCCAACCGATTCGGCGAGCGGCCGCACCCGCTTGGCCAGCGCCTCGCCCTGATAGGTGAAGGCCAGCTCCGCGCCGTGGGCGGCCAGCGTCTTGGCGATGCCCCAGGCGATCGAGTGGTCGTTGGCGACGCCCATGATCAGGCCGCGCTTGCCTTGCATCAGGTGTGTCATGTGGAAACTCCGTCATGCCCGGCCCCGTGCCGGGCATCCACGCCTTGACGACGTGGACAGGTTGGAAGGTTGGGATGGCCTAGTGATCCGCGCAAAACACGCTTCGCGCCTAGCCCGGTCCTGACAAATGGGTACTGTGACCGCCGCCGGTCTTGCGAGCAGCCGCTACAATCAGGCATCCAGTCGTTTGAAAACCAGCGTGGCATTGGTTCCGCCGAAGCCGAACGAATTCGACATCACCGTGCCAATTCTGGCGTCGTCGATACGCTTACGCACGATCGGCATATCCGCGAACACCGGATCGAGTTCGGTGATGTTGGCGCTTTCGCAAATGAAGCCGTTGTTCATCATCAGAAGCGAGTAGATCGCTTCCTGTACGCCGGTCGCGCCGAGCGAATGCCCCGTCAGCGATTTGGTGGCGGAGATCGGCGGACACTTGTCGCCGACGCCGAACACCTTGCGGATCGCCTCGATCTCCGGCGGATCGCCGGCCGGCGTCGAGGTCGCGTGCGGATTGATGTAGTCGACCTTGGTTTTCACCGTCGACAGCGCCATCCTCATGCAGCGCTCGGCGCCTTCTCCCGACGGCGCGACCATGTCGTATCCGTCCGACGTCGCGCCATAGCCGGCGACCTCGCCATAGATGCGCGCCCCGCGAGCCTTCGCGTGTTCGAGCTCCTCCAGCACCACGACGCCGGCGCCGCCGGCGATCACGAAGCCGTCGCGGCTGACGTCATAGGCACGCGAGGCTGTCGCCGGCGTATCGTTGTATTTCGACGACATCGCGCCCATGGCGTCGAACAGCACCGAGAGCGACCAGTCGAGTTCCTCACAGCCACCGGCGAAAATGATGTCCTGCTTGCCGATCTGAATGGTCTCATAGGCATTGCCGATGCAGTGGTTGGAGGTCGCGCAGGCCGACGAGATCGAATAGTTGACGCCCTTGATCTTGAACCAGGTGGCGAGCGTCGCCGATGCGGTGGACGACATCGCCTTCGGCACCGCGAACGGGCCGACGCGCTTGGGCCCTTTGCTGCGGGTGATGTCGGCCGCTTCCACGATCGTGCGCGCGGACGGACCGCCGGAGCCCATGATGATCCCGGTACGTTCGTTGGAGATCTCGTTAGGCTCAAGACCCGAATCGCGGATCGCCTGCTCCATGGCCACGTGATTCCACGCCGCGCCCTCGGCCAGAAAGCGCATCGCGCGGCGATCAACCACGTCGGCCGGATTCAACGTCGGCGCGCCCTGCACCTGAGAGCGGAAGCCGAGTTCGGCATACTTCTCCGCGCGCGTGATGCCGGACTTGGCCTCGAAGAGACTGGACAGCACTTCCTGCGTGCTGTTTCCGATGGATGAGACGATGCCCATCCCCGTGACGACCACCCGCCTCATGATCTCCTCGCACCAAAGTCATGTTGTCTCATGAAGCGTCCTCGTCAAAAAATCGCAAGCTGAACCATCCAGCGGCCCCGGCTGTCAGGCCCCCGGCTCTGCATCCTGCTTGAACAGACCGACCTTCAGGTCTTTCGCGCGGTAAATAATATCATCGTCGGCGGAAAGCCACCCGTCCGCGATCCCGAGCACCAGCTTCGAGCGCATCACCCGCTTGATGTCGACATTATATACGACCTTGCGAACGGGCGGCAGCACCTGACCGGTGAACTTCAACTCGCCGAGACCGAGCGCTCGGCCCCGGCCCGCGCCCCCGGTCCAGCCGAGAAAAAATCCGACCATCTGCCATAGCGCATCGAGGCCAAGGCAGCCGGGCATCACCGGATCGCCCTTGAAATGGCAGCCGAAGAACCAGAGGTCGGGTTTGACGTCGAGTTCGGCGCGGATCAATCCTTTTCCGAACTCCCCGCCATCCTCCGTTATTTCGGTGATACGATCGAACATCAGCATCGGCGGCAACGGCAACTGGGCGTTTCCCGGCCCGAACAGTTCCCCCCGGCCGCACGCCAGCAAACCTTCATAATCATAGCTGCTGCGCCGGTCCTGCATGCTGCGTGGCCTTTCTCTCTGTTGGGCAATGGATGATTGGAAAGGCGCACGAGACGTGGGTGCACCTCGGTCGGACACCGATCCCGGGATCCTCGCCTTCGTGGCTCTCTAACACAGGGTCGGAAGGGGGCAAAGAGCACCCGTGGCCGCGGATCGCCGGATGCAAGCCGTTGTTTCGGGGGGGAGCGAGCCAACCGCGCGCGGATTCGCCGGCCGATAGCCCACCGATCGAGAGAGGCGGTTTACAGGATCGCGAGCCTCCGCCCGGATTTGCGATCCGGCTTGCGGGGTGTATGTTCATTGGCGCCGTTTGCCCGCTTCCGCGCATCACTTTGCCCCCAAGGCGGATCCGGCACCAGTTTTGAGCCATTCTAGTTGCGAAAAACTTGCATCTGAACGCCTTTGTTCCTATAGTTTGAAATAGTTGGTTCCTGTGGGGACTGTTGACGGCTGGATAAGAGCTTCGAATGCCTGGCGTGAGTACAAGCGAGAACATCGTGGTTGTGACCGAGGAGGACCGTGATATCGCGGCGATCAGTCACGGACGGCAGCCGACTTTGACGGGCTGCCCCTGGCACGACGTCAACGAAATGCTGCAATCGGTCGGGCTGCGGCCGACGCGGCAGCGGATGGCGCTGGGCTGGCTGCTGTTCGGCAAGGGCGCGCGCCACCTCACGGCGGAAATGCTCTACGAAGAAGCCACCCTCGCCAAGGTTCCGGTTTCGCTGGCCACCGTCTACAATACGCTCAATCAGTTGACCGATGCCGGATTGCTGCGTCAGGTCAGCGTCGACGGCACCAAGACCTATTTCGATACCAACGTCACCGCCCACCACCACTTCTACCTCGAAAACAATCACGAGCTGGTGGACATTCCCGATCCGCATCTGGTGCTGCAGAAGATGCCGAACGTGCCGGAAGGCTACGAGATCAGCCGCATCGATATGGTCGTGCGCCTGCGCAAGAAGCGCTGAACCGCCGCACGGTCTCGATCGCATTGCCCGGCCCTGCGCCGGGCATCTGTTTTTATGAGAGGTGCGTTTTTTCAGAAGCGCCTGGAGCGTTTCGAGCCAGGCATGTCCGCGATGGTGCCCGGGGACAAGGATCCGCGCGAAGAAGCGCGTCGAATCAAGATCATCGAGCCTCGCGCCGAATTCTGTCGGAAGCGGAAAGGCTCCCCCGGCAATTCCGGCGGACAGGACCCACCGACGATCAGTTGACCTTCTCGTCGGCGTAAACGCCCCAGAGCCGCTGCTGCTCGATCCAGCCGTCGAAGCCGTCTCCCATGACATGGCACCATCCTGCGGCGCAACGCTTGACCTGCGTTACGACGCCGGCCTGCAAGCGGGCGACCACATTGCCTTGAACATCAGCACGATCATACAACGGTGCGAAGTCGTCTTTCGCCTTCATCGTGACGACCGCGGTGCGGCGGCCTGACAGCAGCGAGTGATAGACCCAACCCTCGGCGCCCTCGGAATCCCGGATGCGGCGCCAGTTCTCGAATTCCGCGGTGATTTCGACGGGAAGGCCGGCCTTGGTATAGACCCAGGCGACGTCGTTATCCTTGGTCGGGCCCGCGCGGACGTTCACATGGTCGGACTTCAGACTCACATAGCGCGGAACCGGCAGACCGCTGGTGGACAGCGCGGAATCCTTGGCGTCGGCGGTCGTTTCGATCGCAACCGCACCCAGCGTCGCGGCTGCGAACACCATGGAAAGAGCGCGCCATTTCACCATCATCACCTGCCCCCGAGAAGCTCACCACGCCGCCAGATCCGGCCGGCCCACCCTCCGGACCCCGTCTTGCCTTGGCACGACCTTCTGCTAGAGAGGACCAGACCCAGGATGACCGGGGCACGCCCGGGAAAATGCACGTAAGATGCGAGGAACCCGGGATACCAGGGCGGCGCCGATATCAGCCAGCAGCCGCAGTTTCGACCGTGTGGGTTAACAGGGACTGAATGCTATCGCATTTTCGCCACAGGCCGTTTCCCGGATTTGGACGCACCCGGCGTAACGGCGTCACTTCGTTTCTCATCAAGGGGTTGCCGCAGCGGTCTGCGAACTTCGAAACCGGAAACTAGAGAGCACCCAATGTCGATCAAGAAGAAGCCTCTGGTTGTGATCACGCGCAAGCTGCCCGACTCGGTCGAGACCCGAATGCGCGAACTGTTCGATGCGCGACTCAATCTCGACGACCGGCCGATGACACCCGACCAGCTGATCGACGCCGTCCGTACCGCCGACATCCTGGTTACGACGGTGACAGACCATATCAACGCGGCGGTGTTGAAACAGCCGGACTGCAAGCTGAGGCTGATCGCGCAGTTCGGCAACGGCGTCGACAACATCGATGTCGTCGCGGCGCACGAGCGCGGCATCACCGTCACCAACACGCCGAACGTTCTCACCGAAGATACCGCCGACATGACCATGGCGCTGATCCTCGCGGTGCCGCGCCGTTTCATCGAGGGCGCGGCGCTGCTGACGGCGGGCGGTGACTGGCCGGGCTGGTCGCCGACCTGGATGCTGGGCCGGCGTCTTGGCGGCAAGCGGCTCGGCATCATCGGCATGGGCCGCATCGGCCAGGCCGTGGCGCGCCGGGCTCACGCCTTCGGTCTGCAGATCCACTACCATAACCGCAAGCCCGTTGCGCCGAAGATCGCCGACGAGCTCGGCGCCACCTATTGGGATTCGCTCGATCAGATGCTGGCGCGGATGGACATCATCTCGGTGAACTGTCCGCATACCCCGGCCACCTTCCATCTGCTGTCGGCGCGCCGCCTCAAGCTGATCCGCAAGGACGCCTATATCGTCAACACCGCGCGAGGCACGGTCATCGACGAGGACACGCTGACCAAGCTGATCGAGGCCGGTGAGATCGCGGGCGCCGCGCTTGACGTGTTCGAGCACGAACCGGCCGTCAACCCGAGACTGGTCCGCCTTGCCAAGGCCGGCAAGGTCGTGCTGCTGCCGCATATGGGGTCGGCCACCATCGAGGGCCGCGTCGAGATGGGCGAGAAGGTCATCATCAACATCCGCACCTTCCTCGACAACCACAAGCCGCCGGACCGCGTGCTGCCGAGCATGTTGTAACTAGAGCGTTTTCAAGCGAAGTGGATACCGGTTCGCGTGAAGAAAACGCGTCAGAACAGCAATCCAGAGCTTCGCTTCTGATTCAATCAGAAGCGATAATGCTCCATGGTCCCGGCCATCCACGCCTTGCTCAGGATTAATGATTGAGTAAGGAAGACGTGGATGCACGGCATAAAGCCGGGCATGACGGATATGGATCAGATTCCCCGATCCTCATCTTGAGGTCAGCGACAGCCGCTTAAATCGGTGATGGTCGGATGATCGCCGTTGAGCGGATTTGACGGATCGCGCCTGTAATTCAGCGTCTCGAACCGCATCGCGCGCGCATCCACCATCAACAGGCGTCCGACCAGCCCCTCGCCGAATCCGACGATCTCGCGAATCACCTCCAACGCCGTCATCGAGCCGAGCACGCCGGCGAGCGCGCCGAGAATGCCCGCCTGCTGGCAGCTCGGCACCGTGCCTTCCGGCGGCGGTTCGGGGAACAGGCAACGGTAGGTCGGGTTGAACGCGCCGTCGGCGTTTTTCTCGTGCGCGCGGATCGTCGTCAGCGATCCGTCGAACACCCCGAGCGCAGCGGTCACCAGCGGCTTCTTCGCCAGAAAGCACGCATCCGCCACCAGATAGCGGGTGGCGAAATTATCCGAGCCCTCGGCGACGATGTCGTAGTCCGCCAAAAGCGCCATCGCGTTCGACGCATCCAGCCGCATATGGTGCGCGCGGAACGCGACATGCGGGTTGAGCGCGCGGATCTTGTCCGCGGCGCTCTCGACCTTGGGACTGCCGATATCCGGCGTCGCATGAATGATCTGGCGTTGCAGGTTCGACAGCGTCACGATGTCGTCATCGATGACGCCGAGCGTCCCCACGCCAGCGGCCGCCAGATACATCAGCGCCGGCGCGCCGAGACCTCCCGCTCCGATCATCAGCACGCGCGCATTGCGCAGCGCGTTCTGGCCCGGACCGCCGACCTCGCGCATCACGATGTGCCGGGAATAGCGTTCAAGTTCGTCGGCGCTCAGCATGGTCCTGCCGTTCTCTCCGTCGATCAAATGCGGCACGCAGACCACAACCCCGATGGCCGCTGTTGCCGGCCCAGCAGATGTGTTTCAATAGCGCCGTTTCAACGGAGACGAAAGCTGCCATGCGAGCGATGATCGCCGCGGCGTTGATGATCGTGGCCACCACGATGTACGCCCAGGCGCAACCCGGCGACACCATCGGACGCGCGAGAAGCAAACCGGAAGCCGCCGTCCCCCCGTCGGTGCAAACTCCGGCCGATACCGTAAGGGCGATGGCGCCAGCGGCGCGGCAGGCGCTTCAGTCCGACCTGGCATGGACCGATCACTACAACGGCCTCATCAATGGCGAGGTCGGCGACCGGCTGATTGCTGCGATCAAGGCATTTCAGAAGGACCAGGCCGGCAAGCAGACCGGCGTGCTCAACCCGCAGGAACGCGACGTTCTCACTGCTGCCGCGCGGAAGGCGCGGGTGAATGTCGGCTGGAAGATCACGACCGACGCGGCGACCGGCGTCCGGCTGGGCCTGCCCATGAGGCTGACGCCGCAGCAATCGAGCGCAGGCGACGGCACGACATGGAGTTCCTCCACCGGCACCATCCAGATCAGCGTGACCCGCCGCAAGGAAGCCGGCCTCACAACCGCCAGGCTTGCCGATCACGAACGCAGGCAACCGCCCGGCCGCAAGGTTACCTACAGCGCCGTCAAACCGGATGTCTTCGTGCTGTCGGGCACACAGGGCCTGAAGAAATTCTACATGCGCGGCCAGCTCCGCGACAGCGAAGCCCGCATCCTGACCATTCTCTACGATCAGGCCACCGAAGGCGTCATGGAGCCGGTGGTGATCGCGATGTCGAGCGCATTCGATCCGTTTCCGGCGAATGGTCCGCCGCCGCGCAAGCTCGTGGAATATGCAAGCGGGGTGATCGTGAGTAAGGACGGCACGATCCTGACCGGTCACGACGCCACCGACGGATGCCGGTCGATCGTCGTCACGGGCCATGGCTACGCCGACAGGATCGCCAGCGACAAGGATCACGGCCTCGCGCTGCTGCGCGTCTACGGCGCGCACGGGTTGCAGCCGATCGCGCTCGGCCCCGATGCCAAAGGCGGCGTCGATCTGGTCGGCATCACCGATCCGCAAAACCAGGGCGGCGGCTCGGCCGTCAGTCGCGTCAAGGCCTCGGTGGCGCAGGGCGGCGGCGGTGAATCGATGCTGACGCCGGCGCCCGCATCAGGCTTTTCCGGCGCGGCGGCGCTCGATGCAAACGGACAGCTCGCAGGACTTGCGCTCCTGAAGCCTGCGGACATCGCCGGCCTTTCGGGTGCGGCGCCTTCCGCGCAGGCCATGCTGGCTCCAGCGGAAGCCCTGCGCGCTTTTCTGAAAGCCAACGATGTGGATCCGTTCGATGGATCGTTTGATGCGGAGGCCACCGTGGTTCGCGTCATCTGCGTGCGGAGATAAACCGGCTCGCTATAGCGTTTTCCGGCTAAGTGGAATCCGGTTAGCCGTAAGAAAACACGTTCAATCAAAAACTTGCGCGTATTCTGATCGCAAAACCGGTATCCACTTTTGCGGAATACGCGCTAAGCCGGTTTACGTCTGGCAGACCGGACACCAGAACGTCGAGCGTCCGTTCTGGGTGAATCGCTTCACGGTGCCTTTGCATGCCGGCGTCCGGCATTTGTCGCCCTCGCGGTCATAGACCCGAAACGAGTGCTGGAAGTAGCCGAGTTCGCCCGTGGTCTGTCGATGATCGCGAAGCGAGGAACCTCCCGCCTCGATCGCCTGATTGAGCACGTCGCGAATGGCCGCGGCCAGTCGTTCGGCGCGCTCGGACGGCGCACCGGTTTTCAGGGCGAGCGTTGCGGCGAGACGGCGCGGCGAAAGCCGAGCGCGAAACAGCGCCTCGCAGACATAGATGTTGCCGAGCCCCGCGACCACGCGCTGATCGAGCAGCACGGCCTTGAGGCTGGTCTTCCTGTTGCGGCAGCCATGCGCCAGCGTGGCCGCGTCGAATTCGTTGCCGAGCGGCTCAGGCCCGAGTCCTTTCAGCAGCGGCTCATCGCCAAGCGCCTCGCGGGAGATAATCTTCATGTACCCGAAACGGCGCGGATCGTTGAACACGATCTCGGCGCCGGAGGACATCGTAAAACGCACATGATCGTGGGCGCGGCCCTCGCCGCGCGGATGATGGAAATCGCCTGGAGACATAACACCTGCCGCATCGATCACGCGGAACGAGCCGGACATGCCCAGATGCATCAACAGCACGTCGCCGGATGCGAGGTCCGCCAGCAGGTACTTTGCCCGCCGCCCGAGCCCGGTCACCGCCTGACCCTCCAGTCGGGCGACAAAATCGGTCTGGAACGGAAACCGCAGGTCCTTGCGCCGGGTCTCGGCGCGGACGATGGTCGCGCCCTCCATCGCGGGCTGCAAGCCGCGGCGCACGGTTTCGACCTCGGGAAGTTCGGGCATTGGCCTACTGCTTCAATGACTCAGCTCTTAAGACGTCGCCGCCGTCTCGCTCTCGCTGAACACCAGCGCGTTGTAGAAAGGGTCGGTCACCGTCATCGTGGTGGCGCCCCAGGGCTGGCGCTCCAATCCCGGTCGCGCATAACCGTAACGCTTGGCAAGCAGGCCAGCTTGATAGTCCGCAAGCCCCGTCGTCTCGATGATGATCCGCGCACCGGGCGAGCAGCCCCCATGGTGCTCGCTGAGATGCAGCACCGCCGAGCCCAGCGATATCCCCATATAGAGCGGCAAGTCCGGCTCGAAGCGATGCTCGAACTCGACCTTGAAGCCGAGAAAGTCGAGATAAAATTCCCTCGCCTTGCCGATATCGAACATCCGCAGGATCGGGGTGACGGTGGTAAAATGCGCGGCCATTGGCATTCCCCTTGCGATTTGTCCGGTTTACCACGGCAAGCGGGAGACGCCGCCCCGACCGGCTCTGGCTTGTAGCGCAGCGCAGCATGGCAGGCTATGGTCCGGGCATGGAGAAAACGGGCATGGATCGAGAGGACCGGACGACGCATTTCGGCTTCAGGGACGTCCCCCTGGCGGACAAGCAGACGCTGGTGAACGACGTCTTTCACAGCGTGGCACAGCGTTACGACCTGATGAACGATCTGATGTCCGGCGGACTGCACCGCGTCTGGAAGAATGCGATGATCACGACGCTGAATCCGCCGCGCAACAATGCGCCGTTTTCGCTGCTCGACGTCGCCGGCGGCACCGGGGACATCGCCTTCCGCGCGGCGAAAACCGCAGGGTCCGGGTTTCAGGCCACCGTGTGCGACATCAATCCGGACATGCTCGCGGTCGGCCGCGAGCGGGCGATCAAGCAGCATCGCGATCATCAGGTGTCGTTCGTCGAAGGCAACGCCGAAACGCTGGCCTTCACGGACCGCGGTTTCGACGCCTACACCATCGCCTTCGGCATCCGCAACGTGCCGCGTATCGACGCCGCGCTGCGCGAGGCGTTTCGGGTGCTGAAACCGGGCGGCCGGTTTCTCTGCCTTGAATTCTCGACGGTCGATGTGCCCGGACTCGACAAGATCTACGACCTGTTTTCCTTCAAGGTGATTCCGCCGCTCGGTCGTGCCGTCACAGGCGACGCCGACTCCTATCGGTATCTGGTCGAATCGATCCGCAAGTTTCCCAAGCCGGACGCCTTCGCCGATATGATCCGTGACGCCGGCTTCGCCCGCGTGTCCTGGCAGGCGCTTTCCGGCGGCATCGTCGCGCTGCATTCGGGCTGGCGTTTGTGATCTCAGCGCTGGCTCATGTCGCGCGGCTGGCCCGCGCCGCGTTCGTGTTCGCGCGCGAGGGCGTGTTCGGCGTGGTCGATCCATCGCTGGTGCCGGCTCCCGGCCAGCTCGCGCTGCGCATGGCGCGGCTGATCGAGCGCCGCGGCGCGAAATCCGGATCGCGGCTGACGCGCGCTCTGACGCGGCTCGGACCGGCCTATCTCAAGCTCGGACAGTTCCTGGCCACGCGCCCCGATGTCATCGGCGTCGCCATGGCGCGCGACCTGGAAAGCCTGCAGGACCGCCTGCCGCCGTTTTCGCAAGCGGAAGCCGAAGCGGTGGTCGCGGCGGCGCTGGAAAAGCCCGTCGCGGACGCCTTCGCAAGTTTCGGACCTTCGGTGGCGGCGGCCTCGATCGCGCAGGTTCATCGCGGCGAGGTCGAGAAAAACGGCGTCTGCAGACAGGTGGCGGTCAAGGTGCTGCGGCCCAACGTCGCCTCGCGTTTCCGCCGCGATCTCTCCGATTTCTTTTTCGTCGCCAACAACGCCGAGGCGCATTCGGCCGAGGCGCGGCGGCTGCGCCTCGTCGAGGTCATCAACACCATGTCGCGATCGGTGGCGATGGAGATGGACCTGCGGCTGGAAGCGGCCGCGCTGTCGGAGATGGCGGAGAATACCCGCGACGATCCCGACTTCCGCGTGCCCGAGGTGGACTGGGACCGCACCACCCACAACGTGCTGACGATGGAGTGGATCGATGGCATCGCGCTGAACGATCATGCGCGTCTTGCGCAATCGAAAGCCGACCTGCCCGAACTGGGCCGCAAGGTGATCCAGAGCTTTCTGCGCCACGCGCTGCGCGACGGCTTCTTTCACGCCGACATGCATCCGGGCAACCTGTTTCTCGACGGCTCGGGTCGTCTGGTCGCGGTCGACTTCGGCATCATGGGACGGCTGGGCCTGAAAGAGCGGCGTTTCCTCGCCGAAATCCTGCTCGGCTTCATCACCCGCGACTACCGACGGGTCGCCGAGGTGCATTTCGAAGCCGGCTACGTGCCGGGCCATCACTCGGTGGAGAATTTCGCCCAAGCCATCCGCGCCATCGGCGAGCCGATCCACAATCGCACCGCCGAGGAAATCTCGATGGCCAAGCTCCTGACCCTGCTACTCGAGGTCACCGGCCTGTTCGACATGCAGACCCGGCCCGAACTGATCCTGCTGCAAAAAACCATGGTGGTGGTCGAAGGCGTGGCGCGCAGCTTCGATCCCAAACTGGACATCTGGACGGTGGCCGATCCGGTGGTTCGCGAATGGATCACGGAGAACCTCGGCCCGCTGGGGCGGATGCAGGGCGCGATCGCCGGCGCCGGAGAGCTGGGCCGCCTGCTTGCCGGGCTGCCCGCGATCGCCTCGCGCTCGGTGGCGGTGCTTGAGCAAATGGAGACCATGACCCGCGACGGGTTGGTGCTCGCGCCCGAAACCGTCGCCGCGCTGGCCCGCGCACGGGCGCGGCAGAACCGCTGGCGGACCATCGCGCTCTGGATCATCGCCCTGACGCTCCTCGGGATTCTGTGGGCCGTTAGCAGCCGATTGATATGACATCAACGCAATCGTATGATCGTATTGATGATATCAAACCGGATGCTGCACAGGGAGCGAAATGGCCAGCCTGACCGTCCGCAAGCTCGACGATGCCGTTAAGGCCAGGCTGCGAGCGCGTGCCGCCGCTACCGGCCGCTCGGTGGAGGAGGAGATCCGCGTCATCCTGCGCGAGGCGACCGGTATTCCCTTCGCCACAGCATCCGACGATCCTGATTTTCGCAATGCAGCATTCTCACCAACGAGAAATTTATCCAACGTTTCCGGTCTGTTGCCGAAAGTAACAATGATCGTCGGCGGCGGAATCGCCGCCTACAAGGCGCTCGACCTGATCCGGAGGCTCAGGGAACGCGGATTTTTTGTGCGATGCATCATGACAAATGCTGCGCAGCAATTCGTCACGCCGCTGAGCGCTGGAGCCCTCGCGAACGAGCGTTGCTATACGGATCTGTTCGACCCCGGCAGCGAATTCGACGCCGGCCATATCCGGCTCGCGCGGGACTGCGACCTCATCGTGGTGGCGCCCGCCACGGCCGACCTGATGGCAAAGATGGCAAACGGCCACGCCAACGATCTGGCGAGCGCCGTTCTGCTCGCCGCCGACAAGCCGGTTTTGCTGGCGCCGGCGATGAATCCGCTGATGTGGAATAACCCGGCGACACGCCGCAACGTGGCCCAGCTTACCCGCGACGGCGTCGCGATGGTCGGCCCCGACACCGGCGAGATGGCGGAAGCGGGTGAAGCCGGCGTCGGCCGCATGGCCGAGCCCGTGACGATCGCGGCCGCCGCCGAGCGGATGCTCAGGCCGCAGCAGGCGCAACCTCTGAAAGGCCGTCGCGTCCTGATCACCGCCGGCCCGACCCGGGAGCCGATCGATCCGGTGCGCTACATAGCCAACCGCTCCTCGGGCAAGCAGGGTTTTGCCATTGCCGCGGCGGCGCGGGCTGCGGGAGCCGAGGTGGCGCTGATTTCCGGCCCCGTGGAGCTCGACGATCCCGCCGGCGTCGCCGTGGAGCATGTCGAATCCGCGCGCGAGATGCTGGCGGCGGTAGAGACGGCGCTCCCCGCCGACATCGCGATTTTCACGGCCGCGGTCGCCGACTGGCGTGTCGCGCATGAAGGCGCGCAGAAACTGAAGAAGACCGAAGCCGGAGTTTCGCCGCTGCAACTGATCGAGAACCCGGACATTCTCGCGACCATCTCGAACCTGCGCGACGAACGCCCGCCGCTCGTGATCGGCTTCGCCGCCGAAACCGAGCACCTCATCGACAATGCCAGGTCGAAATTTGCGCGCAAGGGCTGCGACTGGATGGTCGCCAATGACGTATCGCCGGGAACCGGCGTCATGGGCGGCGACCGCAACACCGTGCATCTGTTGACGCGCGGTGAAGACGGAGAGATCAGGACCGAGTCCTTCTCCGTCATGACCAAGGAACAGGTGGCCGCCATGCTGATCGAACGCATCATCTTAGCCCTGCCGGGTCCGGCGGCATGAGCGAGCCGGTCAAGGTCGGTGTCCAGCAACTGCCTCATGCCGAGGGCCTTCCGCTGCCGTCCTATCAAAGCGCCCAGGCGGCCGGTCTTGACCTCATCGCCGCGATTCCGGAACACGCGCCCATGGTTCTCGCGGCAGGCCGGCAGGCCATGGTGCCCACCGGGCTCGTCATCGCGTTGCCCGATGGATACGAGGCGCAGGTGCGGCCGCGTTCCGGTCTCGCCGCCCGGCACGGCGTGACCGTGCTGAATTCGCCCGGCACCGTCGACGCCGACTATCGCGGCGAGATCAACGTCCTTCTTGTGAATCTCGGCAGCGAAGCCTTCACAATTCGCCGCGGCGAGCGCATCGCGCAGATGATCGTCGCGCCGGTGACGCGCGTGGAACTGTTGCGCGCGGCGGCGTTGCCGGCGACGCCACGCGGCAGTGGCGGATTCGGCTCGACCGGGCGTTAGAGCAGAATGAGGAAAAGTGACGTGCGATTTTCGCACGCGTCCCGCTTTCAGGCACCGGGATCGGTCACGCTCCAGGACTCGCAATCATCCGCCCGCTAAAACCGATTCAATTTTACAACAATCGTTTCGTAAATGTCGCGGCTACGCATTTTTCCGCTGCCCGATTCCCGTTCACGGTCTGGACTCTAGCCCCTCGAATCCGCTTAAGCATAATGGTGGTCGATTCGTGAACGGCGAACGGGTTGCCGATCGAATATCATCGCGCGGTTTTGGGGCAAAGATGTCAGGCGTAATCGGGGTGATGCGTCGGACCTTGCTGTCATGCACCTCGCTGGTGCCGGGCAGCATCGCGGGCGCCGGCGCGGTCAGCCTCATCGACACCTCACCTGCCTGGGCCGCCGAACCGGCGCTGACCGGGCGGCTGCTCCAGGCTTTCACAAATCTCAGCCGGCAGGATCTGACGGCGCTGGCGATGGCGCTCGGCGTGCTGAGCTTCTCGGTGGTCGCCGCTATCCTGCTGATGCGCACGCGCATCCGCGCCGCCGCGAACGAACAGCGGTTGCGCGGCGAGATCCGCGAACTT
>JAANMX010002473.1_pt1 | contig 18204 bp, 20 predicted proteins | sample 7279681 | NCBI WGS metagenome assembly JAANMX01 (sample SAMN14094542, study PRJNA606508) | bioreactor metagenome | isolation source: A lab-scale SPAN reactor treating ammonium-rich wastewater day 351 | place: Ireland: Galway | collected 2018-01-01
CGGAAACCTGTCACACCCCCATGCCAGAATCAGACCCACCAGACGGCAACGACGCCGAACCAACCCCGATCAGCCACCCGATGAAAGATCGAGGCTAGACACCGGTGCGATTCGAGCGCGACCTCACGATTCCGAAAACGATGGTTCCGACGAACAGAACGACGCCGATCAGACCGAGCCAGAACAGACCCTGGAAGACGAATCCGACGATCGACAGTATTGCCCAAACCACCAGCAGGATCACGATCACCTTCCACATACCTCCAAGCTACGCCCGATCGGCGCGGAACGGCACCACGGCTCGGATTCACAGCGAACAATCAGGGCGACGCGAGCCGCCACGTCCCAGCCGGAAGTCGATGACCGGCCCTTCGTCTCACGGGGCAGCGGTGGGGTGTGTGGGCGACGACACGGCGCCCGTTCGTCCGCCGTATTCCCGCGACCGCACGAATTTCCCCGTGATCGTGGGAGACTTCACATGGCCAGGAATTGCCGGGCGGCCCCAGACGCCGGTCACGCCACTCGACCATCGGGTGGCCGAGTCCGGCCGGATCGGATGGAAACATGAACCTCCAAGAAGCCCTGAAGAAGCCGCTGATCTTCACCGGCGCCCTGACCGCGGCCTGCGCCCTGTCCGGCGCAATCGCGACCACGACGAAGTCCAGTTGGTACCGGGCGCTGGACAAGCCGTTCTGGCAGCCGCCCGGCGCCTGGTTCCCGCTGGCGTGGACGGCCCTGTACACCGACCTCGCGGTGATCTCGGCCGCCATCATCGAGGACCTCGAGGCGGGCAGGTCGCCACGCCATGCGGACGCCTATCGCCGGGCGCTGGTGGTGAACCTGCTCCTCAACCAGAGCTGGAGTTGGGTCTTCTTCCGAACACACAAGCTGCTTCCGGCAACGATTGTCGCGGGGGCCTTGACCGTCAGTGCACTGGACCTGAGCAGGCGCGCACACCGCGTGGGCACGAGCAAGGCATTGGCCCTGGTCCCCTATGCGGCCTGGTGCGCCTTCGCCACCGGTCTGACCGCGGCCATCCACCGTCGGAACCCTCAGCAGCCCAGATGATCGAGTTGAGTGGACGGGTCCGATCGCCGGAGTCGCTCGGTTGAGAACCAGCCCGGCGCGAGGCCTCCCTTCCGCTCACTCGATCCCGAAACCCCCGGGACCACTACCGAAAAACGGAGGACTCCGCGGGGCATCGGGAGAATTTTTCGCTGCCGTGCAGAAACGCCTCGACCCGGCAACCGGAATCGCCGGGAGGATTTTCCCGCCAGGATCAATGACGCATCCCTTCCGTTATTGACTTGTCGCCGCACGGCAAGTATAATAAAAATGTTGCTCCTCCTTCTCGATGGCGCCGGCCATGCCTTCGTCCGCCACCTGCTTATTACCAGGGTCCGACTGGCTCAGTGACAGGATCCACGCACCCCGTTCGTGACTTCCACAGTGGACGCGATCGCGGTTCTGCCCTCAGGGCCTCCCCCGTGCCGCCGACGCTCCCCAACCGCGTCGCGGACGGCACACCACGCGACCGGCCGATCTCGATGATCGCCCTCGGTCGCGGTGCACCCCGGCCGTGCACCCCCAGACCAACGAAACCAAACCCACAACGGATGGACATGACATGGGTGTTGTAGATGACGCCAAAGAAACGACCCGGTCGGCGGCCCGCAAGGCGGTCCGCGCCGTCGAGGACGGCGTGGACCGAGTGAAGGACAAGGCTGACGAGATCAAGGCGACGGCAAAGCTGAAGGCCGCCGAAGCCGAACTGGACTCGGTCAGTCACCGCAACCGCGCGAAGACATCCCTGCGCGGCAACTGACTGCGAGCCCCCGCTGGAAGCACAGCCCCCACCTGCACGAGAAACAGGACCATCATGAGTTTCCTCGGATTTCTACTGCTCGGCCTGGGCGCCGGCGCCCTCGCCAAGCTCATCCTCCCCGGCAGACAGGGCGGTGGGTGGCTGGCCACCCTCGCGCTCGGGGTGGTCGGCGCACTCCTCGGAGGCTGGCTCGGAGGGCTCATCTTCAACGCGCCCCTGGGTGAGTTCTTCTCGATCCGGACGTGGATCGTCGCCATCATGGGAGCGGTCATCGTGCTCGCCGTCTACGGCTTCATCGTCGGACGCCGACCTGCGGCCTCCCAGTGACCCCCCGGGCGTACGCCCGGTTCCCGTCGTCGACAGGGGATGCCCCCAGGCCCTCCTGGCCGGCGAATCAGTCAGCGGTCCGACACCCCCCGTCGGACCGCTGACCATCGCCAGGCTCGCGTGAGTCAAATGGTACTACTATTGGGATGACTTTCTGGGTGCCATGCAAGTTCAGCCGAGTCTGGACCCTAGAGTTCCCGCCATGAGTCCGAACCAGGTGCGCGCCGCCGCCATGGTTCTGTGTTGTCGAATGCCCCGCTGACTTCGACCAACCCACCCGCGCCGCGGTCCGACAGTCCTGTCGGTGGCCCGCCGGCCGACCCCGAGGACTCACTTCATGGCAACCCTGATCGGGCCGGAGCTCATCGACCCGGACCTCACCGTCACGGGCCTGGCGGCCGCCAGGCTGTTCGCGTCGTCCCGTCCGCGGCCGCGCGGCGCGGACGCGGCACGCCTGCTGAGCGGGCTGACCCGCGCCCCCGGCGGCACCTACTCCTCGACCGTCGAGGTGATCCACTTCACCGACGGCAGCAGCGCGCACACCGACCTGATCCGGCTGAACCCGAACATCGACGCCTACTCGCTGGACTTCGCCGGAGTCAGCCCGCGCCAGCTCTGCCACTATCGCGAGGTGCCGGCCGCCTGGACGCCGGCGCTGCGCTCCGCCGCCCTGCGCGCATCGATCGGACGCGTCCTGGCCGCCGGCCATCCGCACGTCTCGACGGCGGCGCTGACCGGCCGGCTGAGGTCGGCCGGCCACCGGGTGAGCGGCAGCATCCGCGAGCACGAGGCGATCGCCGCCACCCAGGCGGCGCTGTGGCGGCTGACCAATCACCTGGAACTCGACACTCGCCCGCTGGACGAGCCGGTGCGGGCGTCCGCCCGGATCGGCGAGCACCCCGCGAGCCGCCGGATCACCCCCGACGCGGACGGGATCGCCTGGCACACCCAGCTCCCGGCCGGCGAGACCGTCTACCTGGAGCTCGCCCTGACCGGCGCCCCCCAGCTGCAGGCCTACGAGTTCAGTGTCGGTTCCCGGACGGGACGGCACGCGACCGAGGTGCACCTGGAGAGCTCGCTGGACGGCGCGACCTGGCGTCCGGTGTCCCGCTCCACCGTGGTGTTGGGCGACCGGCGTCCGGGCTGGCGCACGGTGCGCCGGCAGCTGGGCGCCGCCGCCACGCTGTCCAGCGCCGGGGCGGCCGGTCAGAACGGCCACCCCCACTACCGCCTGGCCGCCCGTGGCCCGGAGGACCGCGACGGCCTGCTGGACCTGCACGGCATCCGGCTCGAGCTGACCGGCGGCGCCCGGTTCCGCAACAACGAGCGGATCGTCGCGCTGTACCGGCTGCTGCTGGCCGAGGCCCACCGCGAGGACGCGCCAACCGCGTGGCCACGTGCGCTGATCGGATCCCGGACGCCGCACGGTCCCGCGGCCTTCACCCCTCTGGTGGCGGTCGGCGCCTCCGCCGTCCCCTCGTTTTCCACCCGCATTCCCACGCACGAAGGAGCCTTCGATGGCCGTTGACCAGACCTAATCCCAGGCGCTCGGCGACCTCGCCGCACGGCAACTCGCCAACGCGACGAAGACCGTCCCGCAGCTCGACACGATCACCCCACGCTGGCTGCTCCACCTGCTCCAGTGGGTGCCGGTCGAGGCGGGCATCTATCGGGTGAACCGGGTGATCAATCCCGAGCGGGTCGCGGTCCAGATCGGCGAGGCGATGTCGAGGCGCCGGCGCATGCCCCCCGAATAGGCCGACACCCTCCGGTCGGCCGCGGCCGCCAGCGAGAACCGCCCGAGCAGGTCGTCCGCGATCGCGCCCGGATCCTCCAGATGGCGCAGGCGGGCCACCAGCACCAGGTTCTCCCGACCGGTCAGGATCTCGTCCACGGCCGCGAACTGTCCGGTCAGGCTGATCGATTCGCGCACCTGGGCGGCCTGGGTGGCGACGTCGCGGCCGTTCACGCTGGCCGTCCCGGCGTCCGCCGCGAGCAGCGTCGACAGGATCTTCACCACCGTGGTCTTGCCCGCGCCGTTGGAGCCGAGCAGCGCGAAGATGCTCCCCCGGGCCACGTCGAGATCCACTCCGCGCAGCACGTCCAAATCCCCGTAGGACTTCGCCAGGCCCCGCACGCGGATGGCCGTATCCGAGGTCATCGCGGCTCTCCTCGCTCGGCGTCCTCGATCGCCCTGGTCAGGCGAGCACGCTCCTTATCGATCCAGCGCATACCGCTGTACGCCTGCGCGAAGGCCTCGGCGAACTCGACCGGATCCTCCCCGACGATCTCGCGCACCGGCGTCCCGTCGACCGCGGCGCGCTCCCACAGCTCGACGAGGTCACCCATCATCGTGACGGAGGTCTCGCCATCGACGACGCCCCCGTAGTACATGAGGTAGCGGTGCAGCGCCTTGGCGGCCACGTCATAGGGAGCGGCCAGAGCCTCCATGCGCGCCTTGTACCGCCGGTACTGCTTCTTCTGCTCGAGCGAGCCGGTCACGGCCTCGATCCAGTTGGTCATCGTCACTTCTCTCCTTCGCCGATCCGGGTGTGATCCCGGTGGAGCCGTTCGATCCGTTCCGCGAGGAAGCTCCACGTCCTCCAGAACTCTTCGAGGTCGCCGCGCCCCTTGGCGTTGAGCGAGTAGACCTTGCGCGGCGGCCCCTTCTCCGACGGGACCCGCTCCACGTCGACCAGACCCTTCTGCTCGATCCGGACCAGTACGGCGTAGACCGTGCCCTCGACGATGTCGGCGAGGCCCTGCTCGCGCAGCCGTGCGGTGATCTCGTAGCCGTACGCCGGCCGGACGGACAGGATCGCCAGCACGATGCCCTCCAGCGTGCCCTTGAGCATCTCCGTCATCTGCTTGCCCACGGGGCCACCTCTACTCAGCATTACTGACTACCGGTAGATAGTAACACTGAATAGATGGGACGCAAGCCACCCGCGACGACGCCCGCCGGCGCCAGCCCCATACGGAGGAGTGGCCGATTTGGGGCTCCGCTAGCCTGAGCCGATGTCGCTCGACTCGGTCGCCCTCGTGGGCGAGGTGCTGTCGTGGATCGGGCTCGGCGTCGGCTTGCCGGTCATCGTCCTCGCTCGCATCGTCCGAGCCTCAGAAGACCGTTGGCAAGCGGTGGACATCGTGGTGATCGACCAGCGCGGAACCCTCCTCGCCCGCTGGTTCACCGCAGGCGAGTTGCACGAACGCCCGGTTCGTCCGCGCGAGGCCGGCCGCATCCGCGAGGGTTGGCACGCGGGAAAGGTCGACACCAGGGACTCCGACCGGATCCGGTTCGGCAGCCCGCTCGTCATCGGTCCGACGCTGTCGACCCTGGGCATCATCTTCGTGACCGCAGGCACGATCGGCTTCGTCGCGTCGCTGCTCCCGTTGCTCGCGTGAGGTGCAGGACGGCGCTGGTGGGTGCGCCAGGGATCGGTCCCGCCCGACCCATTGACCGCCCCCCGGGTCTGGACGTAGTTTGGATCCCTGGTTCTCAGGCGGAGAGGAGGTCACCCGATGTTGATGCTCGATTCCACGGTGGCCCGTCCTCGTTACGCCCGGCAGAGCGGTCGCAGCCACACCGATCGCTGATCCCCTCAGGGGAGAAGTCCGCCCAGTTCCGGCATCACCTGCCCGCTCGACGTCTTCTTTTCACGCGATAACGAATGCCGCGCACGCGGTACCCATCACCGGGCACGCACCCGTTTCACGCTCCAGCGCGAAAGAGAACAGACCATGACCACCACGCACCACATCCACTCCGCGACTCGAACCCTCGAGTTCCGGCCGTTGACCGTTCCGGCGTCCCTCGACGCGCCGGACGCGGCCGACTTCATCACCATGACCGAGGTCCGGAACCGGACCTACCGCGCGATCAGCGGCAACGACGACGACCACCAGACCCCGGAGTCGCTGCTGCCGCACTACCTCCCGGACGACTACGAGACCCGCATCATGTGGCTGGCCGTCCTCGACGGCACCATCGTCGGCCGCGTCGGCATCGACATCCCGCTCGAGGCCGGCTCGCGGTCCGCCTACTGGCTCATCGAACTGCTCCCCGAGGTCTGGGGACAGGGCATCGGGACGGCCGGCTACCGACTGGTCGAGCAGGCCGCCGACGAGCACGGCCGCACGGTGCTGCAGTCCTGGGCGCAGCATCCGGACGCCCCCGGGGAGCGGCTCGTCCCGCCGACCGAGTTCGGCTCGATCCCGCTGGATCACGCCGCGCGGTTCTACCTCAGGCAGGGTTACGCCCTGGAGCAGATCGAGCGCTGCAGCAGGCTCGACCTGCGCGGGTCGTTCGACGAGATCGAGCGGCTGCTGGCCCTCGCTCGCGAGGCGTCCGGTGACTACCGGGTCGTGCAGTGGCTGCTGCCGACCCCGCCGGAGTTCGTCGACGGCTACGCGTGGATGAAGTCCCGGATGTCCACCGACGTGCCGGCCGCCGCGCTCGAGTTCGACGAGGAGACCTGGGACGCCGCCCGGATCGTCCTGCACGACGACCGCTACCTGCAGGGCGGCAACACCGTCCAGGTGACCGCGGCGCAGCACATCGCGACCGGTGAGCTGTGCGGCTTCAACGAGCTGGTGATCGGGAAGGACGCCACCCGCGCGTCCCATCAGGAGGACACCCTCGTGCTCCGGGAGCACCGGGGCCACCGGCTGGGCCTGCTGGTGAAGTGCGCCGGGCTGCTCTCCTGGCGGAACGTCGCCCCGGAGTCGCCCCGGATGGTCACCTACAACGCCGAGGAGAACCGCCCGATGCTCGACATCAACGAGGCGATCGGTTTCGTCCCGTTCAGCTACGAGGGGGCATGGAAGAAGGTCCTGCCCTCCGCCGAGGAAGGACCGCTGGAATGAGCCGTCCCGGTCAGTTCTCGCGGGACAGCGCCTTCAGCCGGGCCTTCTCGGCGGTGACCGCACGGTAGGTCTCGCGCTCACGGACGAGCCAGTCGGGCGGGTCGGCGATCAACGCGCCGACCTGCTCGGCGTCCAGGGCATCGACGACGCCCGCCCGGGCCAGCCCCGACCGGGACACGCCCAGCTTCTGCGCGACGACCTCACGCGGGAACGGACCATTGCGGCGCAAGTCGCTGAGCCAGGCCGGCGGATCGGCGCGCAGCCGGTCGAGCTCGGCCCGGGTGATCGACGACCGCTGGAACTCCTCGGGCGCCGCCGGGAGGTAGATGCCGAGCTTGCTGGCCGCGGTGGCCGGCGTCATGGTTTGGCTCACGCCGAGCAGCGTAGCCGGGCGCGACCGGTACCCTGCGCTGGTGACGACTCCCCCAACGCCGGCCCGCCGCAGGCTCCGGATCGGGTTCGTGCCCGGCGTCACCTTCACCAAATGGCGCACGGTGTGGAAGGAGCGCTTCCCCCGGGTGCCGCTGGACGTGATCGAGGTGTCCGAGGCCGACCAGCGGCACGTCCTGGACGCCGGCGAGGTGGACCTGTGCTTCGTCCGGCTGCCCGTCGACCCCGACGGCCTGCACGTCATCCCGTTGTACGAAGAGATCCCGGTGGCCTGGATCGCGAAGGACCATCCGCTCGCCGATCTCGATGCGGTGTCCCGTGCGGACCTGGCCGATCAGGAGGTGTTCGACACCGTCGATCCGCACACCATCGACCTGGTCGTCCTGACCGGCGCGGTCCTGATCGTGCCGATGTCGATCGCCCGCACCCACAGCCGCCGCGACCTGGTGTACCGGCCGGTGACCGATGCGCCCACCACCACGATCGGGCTGGCCTGGCTCCAGGAGGAGCCGCACGAGCTGGCCGGCGAGTGGATCGGCGTCGTCCGCGGCCGGACGGCGAACAGCTCGCGGACCGCCCAGGAGCGACACACCCGGGTGAAGGGACGGGTGGGCGAGCCCGCTCCCTCGACGGAGGCGCGAAGCCATCGGCGCCGGGGCCGCCGTCGACGCTGACCGCTGCCGGCGGGGACCCCTGGGATCGCTGGAGGCCTCAGGGGCCGTGACGCGGCGATCGACGCGTTCGCCTCGGGAAGAGTCGCCGGCGATCGCGGTCGTTCGCCTCGGCTTCCCGACGCGCCCTGGCTTCCTCCTCGACACTCGTACGGACTTCCTCGGCTCGGGCCGTTCTGCGATCGGCCCACGCGGCCACGGTGGCCTCGAGGTCACGCGGCATGGTGATCAGGGGCGGCCCCGCTGGGGGCTGGTATCGGGCACGGATGACCCGCTCGTTGAACTGCTCGATCTCACGACGGACGGCCACCTCGTTCGAGAGCTGATCGAGTTGCTCGTCCAGCGCGGCATCCTCCTTGCGGAGCTGGATGGACGGCGGCAGCATCACCAGACCCTCCCGCTTCACGAGGCTCTTGAACCACCAATCGGGGTCATGGTGGTCGGGCAGGTCGAGCGGCTTGCCGCTGCCGGGCAGGTCATCGAACTCGCCGCGCTCGATCGCCTTGCGTATCCGCAGGTCGGCCATCAGCGCGATCACCACCTCCGTGTCGAACGCGATGGCGGCGGGGTCGTAGAACGGGAGCAGCGGCCCCGACCCCGGTTCCGTCATCGGCCTCCCCCTCCGCGGTTTCTCCGGTCAACTGTATTATGTCACTCGTAATGGAAAACGAGGAGCCAGGATGCCCAAGCAGGTCGATCATCGCGAGCGACGCGAGTCCATAGCCCAGGCGCTGTGGACGATCGTCGACCAGCAGGGCTGGGCACGAGCGACCATGCGCGAAGTCGCCCGTGAAGCGGGAGTCTCGCTGGGGCACCTCCAGCACTACTTCTCGTCCCGCACGGAGATGCTGACCTTCGCAATGGAGTACGCGGCCGATCAGACCTCCCACCGGGTCACGCGAGGCATGGCCGCACTCGACCAACCTCCGCATCCTCGCGACGTGCTGCGAGTGGTCCTCATCGAACTTCTCCCTCTTCGACCCGACGCTCGGGCCACCAGTCGGATGAACGCGGCCTACGTTCTCGAAGCGATGCACGATCCGACGCTGCACCAGCAGGTTGCCGTCGGACTACGCGACGGGCGCGCAATGGTCGAACGCCTCATCCGAGTGGCGATGAGCCACGGGCAGATACCCCCGGACCGCGACCCGACGATCGAAACGGACCTCATTCTTGCGTTGACTGGCTTCGCACCGCTTCTCGAACTCGGCGTGGTCGAGCCGCAGGCGGCCCTCGCGGCCATTGACCAGCACCTCGATCGGCTCTTCCGTCCGGCGTCGTGACGAACCACGGGGCCCAACCTGCACGCCGCCATCCTCGAAGGCGTCCGGATTCTGGCGCTGATCTCGCACACTGGCTGGCACAGCCTCGGTGGGTGGGATGCGCTCCGTCGGTCAGAGATGAAGAGTGTTCAGTTTTCCAATGCGTTCAGTTATTCTGAACAAATGTCAGAAGTGAACGGGCTGCTCGGTGGGCCGTACACCCGACTCCTCAGCGGCATGGGCATCCACCTCCTGCTACCCGACGGTGTGCCCGTGGAGGGCTGGGCTGATGCACTGTTGACCCGAGGCCGCTCCCAGCAGGAGTACGCGGTGTTCGTGAGGCCGAGCTTCACCCTCTCTGCTGCGGCGTGGATCGCGGAAGAGAAGGGCCCGACCCTCGTGTTCACCGACTTCATGTCACCCAGGACCGCCGACGCCCTTCGGCGGGCACGGGTTCAGTACCTGGACACCGCCGGGAATGCTTCAATCGAGTTCGGAGACGTTCTGATCGATGTCCGCGGCCGTGCCCGACCGAAGGACGTAGAGCCCCCGCCCGCGACAGGCAACCTGTTCAGCACCGCCCGCGCGCAGGTCATCTTCGCGCTGCTTGCATGGCCGCAGCTCTGGCAGGCACCGCACCGCAGCCTCGCCCGCGCCGCTGACGTTTCAGTAGGCCAGGCACACAACACGCGGGCTCTGCTTGCCAAGGCCGGCTACGACCAAGCCTCCGGCCATGCCGGGGCGGCTGACCTGCTCGACCTCTGGGCCGCCGCCTACCCGACCGGGCTGGCAGCCAAGCTCACGCGCGCCACCTACAGTGGCACGATCGGTCCGGTGAAGCCCGCGACCAATGACGACGTCCTCTACGTGTCGGGCGAGAGCGCCGCGGAGGACCTGCTGCGGCCGGCGACGCTCACTCTGTATGCCCGTGGCGAGATCAACCCGCGCCTTCCGATCGTGAACCGGTGGCGGTCAGACGGACCTGCAAACGTCGAGGTCCGCCACGCCTTCTGGCGTGCCCCCAGCGGCAACGGACCGGGCGTCCACACTGCGCCGTGGCCGCTGGTCTACGCCGACCTCGCCAGCAGCAACGATCCCCGCGTGCGACAAGCGGCCCAGGTCTGGAAGCAGTCCCATGCTGGACCTGGCGCGCGTTCCTGATGACTTCATCGAGCCGGCGACCGTCTCGTCATGGGCGAGGCCTACGAGTTCGTGCGACCCGCGTGCGACTTCCATGCGGTCCCGTGCGGTTCAATGCGGCTGCCTGCGTCGCCGCGGAAAGGTGAAAGCCCTAGTCGGAGCCATCTGACTAGGGCCTTTGCTGGTGCGCGAGAGAGGAGTTGAACCTCCACGTCCTTTCGGACACACGGACCTGAACCGTGCGCGTCTGCCATTCCGCCACTCGCGCGTGCCGCCCGAGGGCGACCCGGAAGAGATTAGCACAGCGCGCAGGGTGCTCCCGACCACGGACGCCGCCCGCTCGGCGTCCGCACGCGGGCCCCCGGCCTCGACTCGCGCTCCAGACCACGGACGCACGGTGAGCCTTGGTCAGGCCGGTTCCACTACTCTGGGGCGCATGGGAGTCTTCGATCGCGTCGAGAAGAAACTTGAGGGCGCCGTGAACGGCGTCTTCGCGCGCGCGTTCAAGGGCGACGTCCAGCCGGTCGAGATCACCGCCCGGCTGCAGCGCGAACTCGACTCCGAGGCGAAGCTGCTCACCCGGGAGCGCCGGCTGGTCCCCAACGACTTCACCGTACAACTGTCCAAGCACGACCACGACCGGCTCGCGCCCTACTCGAAGATGCTGAACTCCGAGGTCATCCCGCAGCTCAACGAGTACGCCGCGTCCAAGGGCTACATCTTCAACGGCCCGGTCACGATCGACTACGAGCTCGACGAGACCCTGCCCACCGGCCGGTTCACGGTGCACAGCGCGGCGGTCGCCGGTGTCGACGGTTCGGACGCCTCCGCGACCCAGATCCGCCGGGCGTCCCTGGTGCTCGAAGTCAACGGCATCCGGCATCCGCTCAACGCCCCCGGCCTGGTGATCGGACGCGGCACCGAGGCCGATCTGCGGATCAACGACCCCGGAATCTCCCGCAAGCACGCGCGGATCACCGTCCAGGGCGACGGCGACGACCAGCAGATCGCCATCGAGGATCTGGGTTCGACCAACGGCATCGTGATCGATGGGCAGCGCGTCCGGCACGCCATCCTCTCCGCCGGCAGCCGGATCGAGATCGGATCCACCCGCATGTCTATCACCTCGCCGGGCTCCGATGTCTGATCTCGTCGTCCTCGCGCTCAAGCTGCTCTTCCTGGCCCTGCTGTGGCTGTTCGTCCTGTTCGTCGGCAACGTCGTCCGCACCGACATGTTCGGCCGCAAGCTGGCCACCAACGAGGCCGGCGAGCTCCGGCCGGTGAGTGAGCTGAAGAAGCAGAAGCGGCGCAGCAGCCGACCGGCCAAGAAGCTGCCGACCCGGCTGCGGATCTCCCGCGGCAAGCAGGAAGGCCTCACCGTCCCGCTGGGCGAGGGGGTGAAGATCGGCCGGGCGTCCGACTGCCAGCTGGTGCTGGACGACGATTACGTCTCCACCCGGCACGCCCAGATCGTCCGCACCGACACCGGCTACGTGGTCGAGGATCTGGGTTCGACCAACGGCACCTACGTCAACAACGAGCGGATCAGCACCGCCACCCCCTTCGGCACCACCGACACCCTGCGTATCGGGCGCACGCTGATGGTGGTGGAGAAGTAGCCATGGCGCTCACGTTGGCCTATGTGGCCCGTTCCGAGGTCGGACTGGTCCGCAAGAACAACCAGGACTCGGCCTACACCTCGCCCACCATGCTGATGGTGGCCGACGGCATGGGCGGTGCAGCGGCCGGCGACCTGGCGTCCGCGGTCGCGATCAACGAGCTGCGCGACTCCGACGGCGACTTCACGGACGCCGACATGGTCGAGGTGGCCGCCGGCGCCATCGCCCGTGCCAACGAACGGATCCGGGACCTGGTCGCGCACGACCCCTCGCTGGACGGCATGGGCACCACGGTCTGCGGCCTGCTCTTCGACGGCGAACGGCTCGCCGTGGCGAACATCGGCGACTCCCGCGGCTACCGGCTGCGGAACGGGCAGTTCGAGCGGATCACCCGCGACCACTCCTGGGTGCAGACCCTGGTCGACGACGGCCGGATCACCGAGGCCGAGGCGCTGGTGCATCCGCACCGCTCGCTGATCCTGAAGGTGCTCAACGGCCAGCCCACCCACCAGCCCGACCTGGAGATGTCCGACATCGAGCTGGGCGACCGCTACCTGATCTGTTCGGACGGCCTGTGCGGCCTGGTCACCGACGCCGCGATCGAGGCCGTGATCGGCGGCGAGGACCGCGAGCAGGTGGTCGATCAGCTGGTCCGGATCGCCTACGACGAGGGCGGCTTGGACAACGTCACGATCATCCTCGCCGACGTGGTGGAGGACGGCGAGCCCGGCCCGACCGCGATGCTGGGGGCGGCCGCCGACATCGATCTGGACGCCCCTGCCGACGACGCCGAGGACACCCGTCCGCTGCCGGTGGACGCCGACGGCCCGCGTCCCGACCCGCAGGCCCGCGAGAAGGCCGAACTGGCGCGCTACCTGCCGACCACGAAGGGCCGGGCCGGCGCCTGGGTGAAGGTCGTGCTGGGCATCGTGCTGCCGCTGATGGTCATCGGCGGTGGCCTGTTCGGCTGGTACGCGTTCATCCAGACCAAGTACTTCGTGGGGGACTCCGACGACCTGGTGGCGGTCTTCCGAGGCGTCCCCGACACGGTCCTGGGATTCGATCTGAGCACCGTGCTCGAGGTGCACAACACCCACGTCAGCGACCTGCCGCTGTACTACCAGGAGAAGGTGCGGGCATCGATCGTGGTGCCCGACCTGGAGACCGCCAACGCCACCACCGAGGAATTGCGGACCATCGCCCAGCTCTGCATCAAGCAACGCGAGGAGCGAGCCCGATCCACCGCGTCGCCGACCCCGACCACCTCGTCCAGCCCGACGTCGTCGGCGTCACCCTCGCCCAACCCGTCCGGCAGCCCGTCGACCAGCCCGCAGGGCAGCCCGTCGCCCAGCGGCGACCCCACGCCCAGGGCACCCGAGGACTGTTGACCATGGGCGAAGTCGTCGTCTTCCGCAAGCGACGCGGTGTCGAGCTGGTGATGCTCATCATGGCGATGGGCCTTGCCACGGGCGCCTATCTGCTGGTGAACCTGAACATCGGTGGCGAACTGCCCGACGGCTGGTATTGGGGCGTCGGCATCTATGCGCTGATCGGGATCGCCGCCCACGCGGTGATCCGCTGGCGCATCCCCTACGCCGATCCGCTGCTGTTTCCGCTCGTCTACCTGCTCAACGGCATCGGCCTGGCGATGATCCAGCGGCTCGACCTGGGCACCAATCCGGTGATGCATTCGGCCGAGCTGCAGCTGACCTGGACGGCGATCGCGGTCGCCGTGTTCGCCGCGGTGCTGTTCCTGTTGAAGGACCACCACGTCCTGCAACGCTTCCCCTACCTCACCTTCCTGGCCGGCATGCTGATCCTGATGATGCCGCTGCTGCCGGTGATCGGTTTCGAGAACCACGGCGCCCGGATCTGGATCAAGATCGGCCCCTACAGCTTCCAGCCGGCCGAGCTGGCCAAGATCGTGCTGACGATCGCCTTCGCGTCCTATCTGGTCGAGAAGCGCGAGGTGCTGGCGCTGGCCGGCGCCCGCGTCCTCGGCATCGACCTGCCCCGGCCCCGCGACCTGGGCCCGATCAGCATCATGTGGCTGGCCAGCCTGGCGGTGTTGATCTACCAGAAGGACCTGGGCACCTCGCTGCTCTTCTTCGGCCTGTTCGTGATGATGCTCTACGTGGCAACCGAGCGTCCGAGTTGGCCGATCCTGGGCACCCTGCTGTTCAGCGGCGGCGCCTTCCTCGGCTGGCTCACCTATTCCCACGTGCAGACCCGGGTGTCGGCCTGGCTCGATCCGTTCGCCCACTGGGACCAGAACTACCAGATCATCCAGGGCCAGTTCGGGATGGCCTGGGGCGGCCTGTTCGGCACCGGTTGGGGCCTGGGACGCCCCAACCTGACCCCGCTGGCCAAGAACGACTTCATCGCCGCCGCCCTCGGCGAGGAGCTCGGGGTGGCGGGCCTGATGGCGATCATGGTGATCTACGGCGTGATCGTGATGCGCGGCCTGCGCACGGCGCTGACCGCCACCGAACCGTTCAGCAAGCTGCTGGCCGCCGGCCTGTCGTTCGTCTTCGGGCTGCAGGTCTTCGCGATCCTCGGCGGCGTCACCCGGCTGCTGCCGCTGACGGGCCTGACCACGCCGTTCATCTCCCAGGGCGGCTCCTCGCTGATCGCCAACTACGCGATGCTCGGGGTGCTGATGGTGGTCACCCACCGCGTCCGGCGTCCGGCGCCGACCGTCGAGGAGCCGCTGCAGTCGCTGGCCCACGACACCACCCAGGTGATCGCGGTGCCGAGCCGGCCGGCCGATCCGCGTCCGGGCCCCGACTTCGACCGGACGCCGAGCAGCGCGGACGAGCCGACCGCCGCCGTCCCCACGCCGTCCGGCGCGAACGAGCCGACCACGGCGATCCCGACACCGTCCGGCCCGGACGAACCGACCACGGCGATCCCCACGCCGTCCGGCCCCGACGAGCCGACCGCCGCCATTCCCACAGGCATCGACGACCCCAGGCCGGGAGGGAGGCTGCCATGAACGGTCCGATCCGACGGGTCGCCTTCGTCAGCATGCTGATGACGCTGGCCCTGCTGGTGAACCTGTGCGTCGGCTACCTGATGCGCAGCGACTCACTGAACGCCCATCCGCAGAACCGCCGGGTGACCGACGCCGCCTTCGCCCAGGACCGGGGCGCCATCATGGTCGGCAACACCGCCATCGCCGAGACGGTGCCCAGCAAGGACCAGTTCAAGTTCCAGCGGCGCTACCCGCAGAACGAGCTGTACGCCCCGATCACCGGCTACTTCACCTACCTGTTCGGCGCCTCCGAGCTGGAGCAGACCTACGGTTCCCAGCTCTCCGGCAGCGACAGCTCCCAGTTCGTCAACCGGCTGATCGACCTGGCCACCGGCGCGAAGCCGAAGGGGGCGAGCGTCCAGACCACCCTGGTCGCCAAGGCGCAGCGGGCGGCGGCCCAGGCGCTGGGCGACAAGAAGGGCGCCGTGGTCGCGCTCAACGCCAAGACCGGGGCGGTGCTGGCGATGGTGTCGTCGCCGTCCTTCGACCCCAACGACCTGGCCACCCACGACCTGGCCGACTCGCAGAAGGCCTGGAACGCGCTCACCAAGGACTCGACCAAGCCGATGTCGAACCGGGCCACCCGCGAGATCTTCCCGCCCGGGTCGACCTTCAAGGTCGTCGTCGCGGCCGCGGCCCTGGAGGCCGGCTACGAACCCGACAGCGTGCTGGACACCTCGTCCTACCGGCTGCCCGGGACGAACGTGACCTTCAACACCACCTGTGGCAACAGCCAGACGCTGCGCCGGGCGCTGGCCACGTCCTGCAACTCGGCCTTCGCCCGGCTGGGCGTGAAGCTCGGCGCGGACGCCCTGCGCGAGCAGGCCGAGAAGTTCGGCTTCGGCACCCGGCCGCTGTCCGACATCGCCTCGGTGGCCAGCCGCTTCCCCGACGAGATCGACGAGCCGCAGACCGGGCTGGCCTCGATCGGCGGCTTCGAGGTGGCGGCGACCCCGTTGCAGATGGCGATGGTGGCGGCCGCCGTCCGCAACGACGGCGTCGTGATGCAGCCCTACCTGGTCGAGTCGGTGCGATCCGCCGACCTGCAGGTGCTCAGCCAGACCCGGCCCTCGCAGTTGCGGCTGGCGACCAGCTCGTCGAACGCGGCGAAGCTGCGGCAGATGATGGTCGAGGTGGTCACCGGCGGCACCGGCTGGCGGGCCCAGGTCCCCGGCGTCACCGTCGGCGGCAAGACCGGCACCGCCAACTCCGACAACGTCCGGACGCCCTACGCCTGGTTCATCGCCTGGGCCGACGACCCGGACGTCGCCGTCTGCGTCTTCGTCCAGGACGCCGAAATGGAGGCCACCGACGTGGCGGGTGGACGCGTCGCCGCCCCGATCGCCAAGGCAGTGATCGAGGCCCTCCGGTGACCGCGGGTGCACCCTGGACCACAATGGACACTCTGAGGAAGAGGGGACAACGGCATGGGTGAGGAACCCAGAATGCTCGGCGGCCGCTATGAACTGGGCAGCCTGCTGGGCCGCGGCGGCATGGCGCAGGTGCGACGCGCCCGCGACATCCGGCTCGGCCGTCAGGTCGCCGTCAAACTGCTCCGGACGGATCTGGCCGGCGATCCCACCTTCCAGGCCCGCTTCCGCCGCGAGGCCCAGGCCTCCGCCGGACTGAACCATCCCAACATCGTCGCGGTCTACGACACCGGCGAGGAGAAGGACCCCGACACCGGGGTCTCGGTGCCCTACATCGTGATGGAACTGGTCGAGGGACACACCCTGCGCGAACTGCTGCGCGACGACCGCAAGATCCTGCCCGACCGGGCGCTGGAGTTCACCGTCGGCGTCCTGGACGCCCTGGCCTACTCGCACCGCGCCGGCATCGTGCACCGCGACATCAAGCCGGCCAACGTGATGCTGACCAACTCGGGCCGGATCAAGGTGATGGATTTCGGCATCGCCCGGGCCGTCGCCGACACCTCCGCCACCATGACCCAGACCGCCGCCGTGATCGGCACCGCGCAGTACCTGTCGCCCGAGCAGGCCCGCGGCGAGACCGTGGACGCCCGTTCCGACATCTACTCGGCCGGCTGCCTGCTCTACGAACTACTGGTCGGACGTCCACCGTTCCGCGGCGACTCCCCGGTCTCGGTCGCCTACCAGCACGTCCGGGAGACCCCGGTGCCGCCCAGCCAGCTGGATTCGCTGGTCACCTCCGACATGGACGTCATCGTGCTGAAGGCGCTGGCCAAGGACGCCGGCCAGCGCTACCAGACGGCGTCCGAGATGCGCGACGACATCAACCGGTTGCTGGCCGGCCAGTCGGTCCGTGCGGTGGCGCCGGCGACCGTCCCCCTACCGACCGGCACGACGGAGCCGACCCGGGTGCTGCCCGCCGCCCCGGAACCCCAGTTCGCGACCGTCTCGGCCGTCGAGGGCGCCGTCGAGCGGACCGACACCGCCACCATTCCGCAGCGGGCGGTCGACGAACCCAAACGCCGCCGCCCCTGGGTCTGGGGCGTGGTGGCCTTCCTGCTGGTGCTGGGCCTCGGCTACGGCACGTATCTGTACTTCAACCCCGAGGCCCGGACGCCGCAGGTGGCGGTGCCCAACGTCACCGACCGCAGCCGCGACCTGGCCGAACAGCAGCTGCAGGACGCGCAGCTGCTGGTCGTCGTCAAGCCGATCGAAGGCGCCGATGACGCCACCGTCAACCGGGTGATCAACCAGAACCCGCTCCCCGGGGTCCGGGTGCCCGTGGGCTCGACGGTCACCATCGAGGTCAACGTGGGTCCGAAGAAGGCGACTATCCCGACCAACCTGGTCGGGATGTCGGTGTCCGAGGCCGACAAGGCGCTGAAGGCACTCGGCTTCAAGACCGTGAAACGCACGGCGGACGCCAACAACACCACCGCGAAGGCGAACACGGTGACCAGCGTGAACCCGTCCGGCGGTGTCATCGTCACCGTGGACACCCCGATCACCCTGTTCTTCGCGCCCGGGACCGGTACCGTGCCCAACTTCTATGGGCTGACCAAGGCCGGCGCCCAGGCCCAGGCCGATCGCGAAGGCTTCGACGTCACGTTCACCGAGGAAGAGACGACGGAGCTGGCTCC
>JAANMX010002474.1_pt1 | contig 18202 bp, 18 predicted proteins | sample 7279681 | NCBI WGS metagenome assembly JAANMX01 (sample SAMN14094542, study PRJNA606508) | bioreactor metagenome | isolation source: A lab-scale SPAN reactor treating ammonium-rich wastewater day 351 | place: Ireland: Galway | collected 2018-01-01
ATGAGAATCACGGCCGCGATGGCCCCGGCGCCGAACAGATACGGGCGCCATCGCACCCAGTCAATCGGCGGCAGCTTCGGCCCGCCCGGCACGGCCACCTGCTGCTGGCGCAGGCGCGGCGTGACCTGCGGCGGCGGAGCGGCTTCTCCACGCCGGCGGCGCGGTGTGCGCTCGGTCTCACCTGTCGGAGCAGTATCGGCCAGCACGTCTGGCGGCGGATTGCTGCCTCGCCGGCGGCGATACCGTTCGCGCGCGCGGCCGCCCTTGCCGGCATTGGGGACTTCTTGCGGCTGTTTAGACTTGGCCTCCGCAAACAGGCTGTTCAAGAATTCGTCGTTGTCCGGGATGCCAGTCGACGATGATTTCGGATCCATTGGGGGCTGGCTCTGGTCGTCCACGGTTTCTTCCTCCTAGGTGACCAGATCGAGGAGCGGCGGGCCGAAGATCAGCAGGCTGATCAACACCGACGCGACGACGCCGAGCAGCACGGCCGCAGCGGCGACGTCCTTGGCGACTTTCGCCATAGGATGATAATCCGGCGACGCGAGGTTGACCACCGCTTCGACGGCGGCGTTGATAAACTCGGCCATCCATACGATTGTGATTGACAGAATCAGGATTGCGAGTTCGACAAAGCTGACCCGCAGCAGCACGGCCAGCGCCAGCACTACCAGACTCGCCACGCCCTGAATCCGGGTGTTGCGCTGCCAGCGCAGCATGTACAACCAGCCCGCCAGCGCATAGCCCAGACTGACGGCGCGGTTGCGGCTGATCTTGTAGCTGAAGTCGTCCGGGTTGATGCGCGCTGTGCTGGTCAGCCGATCCAGCCAGTTAGGCCGGGTGTCATCCGCCATGATCCGCGCCCTCCAGCCACGGCACGATGTCCTCCGAAATACTCAATGCGCGCAGGGCGTTCGCCTGCACATCCCACATGGCCGCGCGCCGTTCGGGTGTGTCGTGATCGTGGCCGAGCAAATGCAGCGTGCCGTGGACGACCAACAGCGAGAGGCTGTCGGCGGGCGAATGGCCGAGCCGTTCCGCCTGCGCACAGGTGTACGGATAGGCGATCACCAGATCGCCCAGATACGGCGGCTCGTCCATCTCCTGTACGATGTCATCCGGCAGCGGGTAGGCCGGGAACGTCAGCACGTCGGTGACGCTGTCGAAATGCCGGTATTCGCGGTTGAGCGCGCGCACCTCGTCATCGCCGGTGAGCACGATGGTGATCCCGCCGCGGTCGGTCGCCTCGTTCTGTTTGAGGGTGAGGCGTGCCGCGTAGATCAGCCGATCGGCGTTGACCGGGTAGTCGCGCGTGTTTTCGATCTTAATCCCAAGCTCGGGCGTGGTCATCTCCGAATTCCTCATCATCCTGTTGGCTCGGGACATCCAGCCCGCCGGTCGAAGGCCCGCGGTTGTCCGGCGTCCACTGCGCGGCCTCGGCAGGCACGACGGCGCGCATCGACTGTGTTCGCCGCGCTTTACTGATCACCGCGTCGTAGTTGATGCGCGGGTGGAGCGTCGCCTCGATCATATCGACGAAAATGCGCTCGATTTGCTTGATGTCCTTGAGCGTCAACCCACTGTCGTCTAACTGGCCGCCGTCGCGATAGCCGTTGATGATCTTGGTGACCTGCGCCTTGATGTCGCTGCGGCTTTGCGGATCGGTCGAGCGCAGCGCCGCCTCGCAGCTGTCGGCCAGCAGCATGATGCCGGTTTCCTTTGTCTGCGGGCGTGGGCCGGGATAGCGGAAATTACGGATATCGACCTTGCTAGCGTCGTCGCCAGCGGCGATCACGGCCTGCTGATAGAATACCTTGACCAGCGACGTGCCGTGATGCTCGCGGATGAAGTCGCGGATGCGCTGCGGCAGGCGGTGTTCCAGCGCCATCCGTTCGCCCTCGACCACATGGTGAATGATGATCTGCGCGCTGCGCTGCGGATCGTTGAGCAGGTCGTGCGGGCTTTCGCTGCCGCGCTGATTCTCGGAGAAAAACGCCGGGTTCGACAGCTTGCCGATGTCGTGGTACAGCGCTGCGACCGACACGAGAAACGCGTTCGCCCCGATTTTCGCCGCGGCCTGCTCGCTCAAGTTGGCGACTTGCAGGGAATGTTGATAGGTGCCGGGGGCTTCGCGCAGCAGGCGCACCAGCAGCGGATGACTCGGCTGGCTGAGTTCGTTCAGGCGCAGGATGGTGGGCAGGTTGAACACGCCGCCCAGCACGTACAACCCGACCAGCGACAGCGCCGCGGTGATGATGCCGTTCAGCACGCAGAACACGAGCAGTTCCAGCCAGCGTTCGGACGTTGTGCCTTCCTGCGCGAGGTTGAACGTGAACAGCACCGCGATGTTCACGAACGCCACCAACAGCCCGGCGAAAATGTACGTATTGAGCCGGTCGGTGCGTCGCAGCACCAGCGTGCCGGTGATCCCGGCCGCGGCAATCAGCACCGAGACCTCGAAGCCGTTACCCGCCATCAAGCCGACCAGAAACGCGTAGCCGAGCGTGCCGATCAGCGCGACATCCGGCCCGGCGATGGCGACATACAGCAGCGCAAGCACCCCGGCCGGGAAGATGTAGATCTCGCTGCCGGTGGCGACCCGCGCAGCGCCCAGCATCGCCACGAACAGCCCGACCAACAGCGCGAGCAGGCGAGGCTGGCCTTCGAGCAGCGCGTTACGCCAGCGGGCCAAATACGTGCCGAACATCACCAGCACCATCAGCGACCCGATGACGGCGCGCATCACAATCGGAAAGCGCTGATCGGGCGGCTGAAGCAGGCCAAGTTGTTCGAGCGCCTCGACATCCGCTGGCTCCAGTTTCGTGCCGGAGCTGACGACGATCTGCCCGCGCTGGAAACTGCTGATCTGCTCAGGGACGGCCTGCGCGGCCGCTTCGCGCGCGGCCTGTGTCGAGGCGGCGTTGAGCGTCCGATTCGGGCGGATCAAGTCGCTGACGATGTCCACGATGATCGCGACGTCGCGGCTGTCGAAGCGCAAACTGACCTGATTGGGCAGGCGTTCGAGGATGCTGGTGACTTCGCTTTCGCGGATGCTGTCCTGCATCACGTTTTCAAGCAGGCGCAGCGTCTCGGCGCGGATGAGCGCCCACTGCTCGTCGGTCATCGCCGCGATTGGCTCGGCGGTCGTCTGCTCGTCGAGGCGCAGCGCCGTGATCTGCTGGAAATCGTCGATCTTCTGCGCGACGGTCGCGTATGGGTCGCGCCGGACGTTGTCGATGAATTCGAGGATGCGCGCTGCCAAGCTGGTTTGCACGCGGGCGACGTTGAGGTCGGGCGGGTTATAAACCGGCGCGGTCGAGGCGCGCGCCTCTTCACGCCGCAGATCGGTGAGGACGTTGCTGACGTAACTGCGGCTGATCGGCGCGTGAAAATCGCGCGGGGCGACCTGCCCGACCTCCAAGCTGCTCGCGAGCGATCGGCCGGACAGGATCGAGTCGAACGCGATGATGACGGTGGATACGGCTACCAGCGCGATCGCGACAGCAATCACGGCCGCCGCAGTCAGCCGTTTGACGGCCTGCGCACGCGGAACGCCGAAGCGCCGGTGCAAGAAATCCGCAAGCGCCGGTATCATGCGCTAACCGTTGAGCAGCTCCCGGACAGCTTGGTTGACGAGCTTGCCGTCCGCCTGCCCTTTGACACGAGCCATGATCGGCCCCATCACTTTCGATTGATCCTTCGGCCCGTTCGCGCCGACCTGCGCGATCACCTCTGCGGCGATCCGCTTCAGCTCGTCCAGCGAGAGCTGACGCGGCAGGAACGTCTCGATGATCGTCAGCTCGGCCGTCTCGCTGGCGACGAGGTCGTCACGGCGGGCCTTGGTCGCTTCTTCGATGGCCTCGCGGCGTTTCTTGGCCTCTTTGATGAGCACGGCGAGGATTTCGTCGTCGCTGAGGGTGGCGCGGGTGTCGATCTCGACCTGCTTGATGGCGCTCTGCAAGCCGCGCACCACGTCGCGGCGCAGGTTGTCTTTGCCAAGCATCGCCTCTTTCAGCGCGGCGGTGAGCGCGGTGCGGAGGTCGGTCATATCATCCTTCCAAGATGGGAACGGCCGTTGCGTAGGTGCGCGGCTGTCCCAAACCGAGCCGGGCTGGCGTAATCATGCCGGTCAGCGCGCGCGGGTGGGTGCAGCGGACTCGCACATAGTTGTCAGTATACCCCACATTGAGGAACCCGTCTTGGGTCGCGCCGGCCACGTTCTCCCACAAAACAGGGCGGACATGACCGCTGAAGCGCGCCGCGAAAGCCTCAGTTTGGGCGGCGCTGTACGCGAGCAACTGCTGTGCGCGGCGCTGGCGCACGTCATGGGGCGTCTGACCCTTCATGCGGGCGGCGGCGGTGCCGGGGCGCGGGCTGTATGGAAAGACGTGCAGACCGGCGAAATCCATCGCTTCGATGAACGCCGTGCTCTCGTTGAATTCGTCGTCGGTCTCGCCGGGAAAGCCCGCGATCACGTCGGTGGTGATCGCCATGTCCGGCGCGGCTGTGCGTGCGGCCTCCACCAACGCCGCAAACGACACCTGCGACGTGCGGCGCAGCATCCGTTTAAGCGTGCGATCACAGCCGGATTGCAGCGGCAGGTGCAGGTGGCGGCATAAGCGCGGCTCGTCTGCCCACAGCGCGAAGAACGCCGGATCGAGATCCCACGGCTCAAGCGAGGACAAGCGCAGGCGCGGGATTTCGGTGCCGGCCAACAGGGCGGACACGAGATCGCGCAGGCCGTCGGGGCTGCCGTGATCGTGCCCGTAACTGCCGAGATGCACGCCGGTCAGCACCGCCTCTTGATAACCCATCGTGTGCAGCGCGCGCACTTCCGCGACGACCTCCTCCAGCGGGCGGCTGCGGCCTGCGCCGCGCGCCACCGTGGTGATGCAGAATGTGCAAGCGTTGTCGCAGCCGTCCTGTACTTTGACGAACGCGCGGGTGCGGCCGGGGATCGCCTCGCGAGCGACCGGCTCGGCATCGAACGGCATCGCAGGCTGGCCGGTCAGCTGCTCGACCAGCGTATCTTTGCCGAGGTTGTCCACAACGCGCACGACCCCGCCGATTTTGGCGACCGCCTCCGGCGCGATCTGCGCGTAGCACCCGGTGACGGTGATCTGCGCATCGGGCTGTGCGCGATGCAGCTCACGGATCAATTTACGCGAACTGGCGGCGGCGTGCGTCGTCACGGCGCATGTGTTGACGACGTGCCAATCGGCGTCGCCGGCCTCGCGCACGATCTCATGTCCCTGCGCCGCGAACTGGCGCGCCATCGCGTCAAGTTCGGCCTGATTCAGCCGGCAGCCCGTCATGCGGAGATGAACCTTCACGGCATCGTCACCACGAGATTATCGAACACAATGGACACGTCCGGCTCGTCCTCGGCCACGGCGATCAGGCCGAGCTGGCCGGCGGCGTGGGTCGCGTCGATCAGCGTAGGCGTCATCGTCCCGAAGCATCGGCCAGCGGAGTACGTGCTTTGGCCGGCCGGATCGTCGGGCAGGCACAGCTCGACCGGTTGGCCGTTGATGCTGAACGTGAATTGATCGCCGACGCCGCGCACGCCAAGCACATTCGGGCTGCCGAACTCGACGTTGATCGCGTCCGACGGGATCCACGTGCTGATCTCGCGCTCGATTCCGTCGATGGCGCGCGCGACCCGGTAGTAGCCGTCGCTGCTGATCAGGAAGCTGTAGTAATCGCCGGCATCGCGCATGCGGAACACGATCCCGTAGCCGTTCACCGTCGGCCCGCCGACCGCCGCGGCGATCACCTGCGCGTCGAAGTCGCCGAAGTACCAGCGGGTCGGCACGAACGGCGCGCTGTCCACGTCACCCACGTCGATCTTGAGGATGCCGTCCGTAATGCGCGCCGAGAGCCGGCCGTCGTAGGTATCCCACTCCTCCGGCGCGATCTCGAAGTCAGATGCGTACAGCACGCTGCCGCTTGGCCCGTCGATCACCGGCGGCGCGGCGCGCAGCACGTCCGCGAGGCGATACGCCCCGAACGTGAGCAGCACGAGTGCGGCAGCGATGACAAGCGGGCCGAAGCGGCGCATGCGTAGACTCTATTCGACTATGGCGCCGGGATTTCGGTGGCGCCGCCCACATACGGGCGCAGCACCTCCGGAATCTCGATGCTGCCATCTGCGCGCTGATACGTCTCCATAATGGCGATCAACACGCGCGGCGCGGCCAGCCCTGAGCCGTTCAGCGTATGGACGAACTGCGGACGTCCGCCGCCCGCCGGCCGGTAGCGCACGTTGGCGCGGCGGGCCTGAAACGCCTCGGTGTTCGAGCACGAGCTGACTTCGAGCCACTCGGCGCATCCGGGCGACCACACCTCCAGATCGAACTTCTTGGTCGCGCTGAAGCCGAGGTCGCCGGTGCAGATTTCAAGCCGGCGGAACGGCAGTTTGAGCGCGCGCAGGATGCCGGCGGCGTCCTCGATCAGATTCTCCAATTCGTCGTAGCTGTCCTCCGGCTTGGTGAACTTGTACAGCTCGACCTTCTGGAACTGATGCACGCGCTTGATGCCGCGCACGTCACGGCCGGCGCTCGTCCGTTCGCGGCGGAAGCACGGGGTATGGCCGACCATGTTGATCGTCAGCGCCGACTCGTCGAGGATTTCGTCGCGGTACAGGTTGGTGATCGCCACCTCGGCCGTCGGCAGCATGTACACGTCGGCGTCGGGGTCGAAATACACCACGTCGCGGAACTTGGGGAACTGTCCCGCGCCAACCATCATGTCCTCCTTGACGAAGAACGGCAGGTAGCACTCGGTGTAGCCGTTAGCGAGGGCGGTGTCGAGAAACAGGTTCGTCAGCGCTCGCTGAAGCCGCGCGCCCCACGCCTTGAGCACGTACCCGCGTGATCCAGCGATCTTGACGCCGCGCTCAAAGTCGATGATGTCGAGCGCCGGGCCGAGATCCCAATGCGGCTTCGGCTCGAAGTCGAACTCGCGCAGATCGCCTTCCATCGGCCACGGCTTGTTGTCTTCGTCGCTCGCGCCGTAGGGGGTCGACTCGTGCGGCAGGTTGGGCAGCCACAGCAGATTGTCTTGCAGCGCGGCGTCGATCTCGCGGATTTGCGCGTTGTAGCCGTTGACCGTGTCGCCCATACCGGCCAGCGCGTCGAGCAGGGTCTGGAACTCGACGGGCGCGGCGGGCGCAGTGCTGCCGTTTCCTTCGATGACGTCGGCGGCAGCGGCGTAGTCCCCGGCGGCGATGAGCGCCACGATCTGACCGGCGCGCTGCGCACGGGCGGCGTCATCCAGCGATTTGTCCCCGCGCAGGCGGCCGATGCCTTTGTTCAGGCGGTTGCGATGCTGCTGGATCGCTTCGCTCTGAGCCAGCAGCGTCCGGCGCTGCTTGTCGAGTTCGAGGATCGTATCGATTCGCCCGGCAGCTTGTTCGTCTTGCAGCCGCAGCAGTTCGGCTTTCACGAAATCGGGCTTTTCACGAATGACCGTGATGTCGTGCATGGAAAGTGTCCTTAGGGTTGAGAGTCCGGATGATGAGTCTCCGCCGGGGTCTTGGGCTGTGAGGGCCGGCGGCGGATCGGCTGATCGGCGCGGGAGGGAGGCAGGGGGTCGTCGTCAGGGCGCGTGAAGTCGGTATACAACCGCAGGGCGGCCAGCGCCGCGCCGATGATCAGCGCGCCGATGATGAGCGCGTCCCAGACCTCACGGGTCATAAACTCGAAAGCCATGCTTGCTCCCAAAACAAAGCGCCTCGCCCGAATGCGGACGAAGCGCGGCAGGTGAGCCGGACGGACGCAGGGGGCGGACGGGCGTGGTTAAGCCTCGGATTTGGCCGAACTAGAACCGGCGGCAGGCAGCACGATGCTGAAAGTCGTGCCGGCGTTTTCGACGCTGTCGAACCAAATGCGGCCGTTCATCGCCTCCACCTCCTGCTTGCACAAATACAAACTCAGTCCATAGCCAAACTCGCTGATGACCTGCGGTTGGCGTGCGCGGCGGAACGGCGCAAAAACGCGGTCTTGCTCGCTTTCGCGAATGCCGATTCCGTCGTCGATCACGTCGATTTGCACGGCGGCGAGTTTGCGCTGCGCCACGAGATGAATCGCGGTCTCAGGCGTGCTGTACATGATAGCGTTGGCTAAAATGTCCTGCAAGATACGCGTGAGATGCACCGGCGAACACTCGGCGCGCAGGTCGTCGACCACCGAGACATGAATGCGGCTGCGCACGTCCCCGTAATCGGTGTCGGGGTCGACAATCGCGACCTGATTGATCTCTTCGAGCAAATCCTCGATAAGAAGGGGTAGATCGACGCGCTTGCGCCGCGCGCGGATTTGATCGCGCAGGGTGCCGGTGCGCACCGCCGTCAATCGTTCCAGCATCACCAGCAGCCGGTCGGCGCGGATCATGTGCGTGTGAATGATGCGGTTGAACCCGGTGATCCGTTTTGCCAGCGTGGCGGCGTCTTCTTCCGGCTTGAGCCGGTCGATCACCTGCTGGATCAGATCGGCATGGCCGCGGGCCGACTCTACCGAGTTGGACAGCTCCTGCCCGAAGTTGCCGAGCGCCTCGTTCAGCGGCGCCCAGTCGGTCGTCTCGAATACCAGCATGGTGTACAGCAGACCGTCCGGCCCTTCGATCACCGACACGACCACGGGCTGTGTTTCCCCGGCGCGGATAGCGCGCATACGCACCGGCTTGCCGCCGTTGAGCGCCTGCTGGCGCGCGTCCTCCAGCTTGAGCGCGTCGTCAGGAAGCTGTTGATTGAGCAGGAACGCGGCAGCCCCGAAGCCGCTTTCGCGAATCACCACCAGATCGGCCGCCAGCACCGCGCGCGCGCTGCGGTTCTCGCTGACCAACCGGCCGTCCGGCGCGAAGATCAGCACACCCTGAATCATCCCATCGAGGACGGGCTGAAGCTCAGGGGTTCGGCTGGGTGGCATGGGCTACTCCAAATCGGCCTTCAGGCAGATTGTAGCGTGCTACTTGAGGTCACGCATGTGCGGAAAGAGCAGGACGTCGCGGATCGACGGTTGATCGAGCAGCACCATCGCCAGCCGGTCGAGGCCCATGCCGAACCCGCCGTTGGGGGGCATGCCATAGCGCATCGCCCGCAGATAGTCCTCGTCCAGCGGGGTCTCGTCATCATCACCGGCGCGGAACGTCTGCGCCATGTCGAGGAAGCGCTGTTCTTGATCGAGCGGGTCGTTCAGTTCGGTGAAGGCGTTGCCCAACTCCATGCCGCCGATGTAGAACTCGAACCGTTCGACGTGCAGGTCGTCCCCCACGACGCGCTTGGCGAACGGCGAGATGTCGCGCGGGTAATCATGCACGATGGTCGGCGCGATCAGCTTAGGCTCGGCGTAGTCGCTGAACAGGTGCTCGATCAACTTACCCCACGGCAGCCCCGGCTTGACCTGCATCCCGCGCCGGCGGATTTCGCCTTCGAGCAGCTCGGCGGTCGGGTAGTCCATATAGTCGATGCCGCTGTGTTCCTTGACGATGTCGCGCATCGTGACGCGGCGCCACGGCGGCTTGAGTTCGATCTGCTGGCCGCGATAGTCGATCAACGTGCTGCCCGTCGCGTATTCGGCCGCGTACGCCACCATGCGCTCGGTGATCTCCATCACGCCGCGATAGTCGATGTACGCCTTGTAGAATTCGAGCTGCGTGAATTCCGGGTTGTGCTTGAAGCTTACGCCTTCGTTGCGAAAGTCGCGGCCGATCTCGTACACGCCGTCATATCCGCCAACCAACAGCCGCTTGAGATACAGCTCGAAGCTGACGCGCAGAAACAACTGTTGATCGAGTTCGTTGTGATGAGTCGTGAACGGACGCGCGGCCGCCCCGCCGTAGATGGGCTGCAGCACCGGCGTCTCGACTTCCAGAAAGCCGATGTCATCGAGGAACCGGCGGCAGGCGGTCGTGATGCGCGACCGCTTCACGAACGTATCGCGTACCGACCGGTTGACGGCCAGATCGGCGTAACGCTGCCGGTAGCGCGTCTCTTTGTCGTTGAACTCGCCGTATTCGATGACCGTGCCGTCGTCCAACACCGATTGTTTGATGACCGGCAGCGGGCTGAGCGACTTCGCCAGCAGCACGAACTCGCGGGTCAACACGCTGACTTCGCCCGCGCGGGTGCGCATCATCTCGCCGGTCGCCTGCACGAAGTCGTCGGTGTCGACCAGCTTGTCGGCGATCAGCGCGTAGGTGTCCTCGCCCAAGTCGTTGATGCGCAGGAACAGCTGAACGCGGCCGCTCTCGTCCTCAATGTGCATGAAGGCGAGTTTGCCCTTGATGTTGACACGCCGGATACGCCCGCACACCGTGACCTCGACGGTAGGGGGTTCGGGCTGCGCTTCGGCGGCCTCGAACGCGGCGATGGCCTGCGCTGCCGAATGCGTGCGGCGTACGCGCGCCGGATAAGCGGCGACGCCGCGCGCTTCGAGTTCACGGAGCTTTTCCAGCCGTTCGGCTTCCAGCTTATTCGGCTGCCACGGCATGCGGCTACTCGATTTTCTTGATCGTGACGACGAAATCGCCGTCGGGGGCCTTGACGGTCACTTTCGCGCCGGTCTTGTGGCCCATCAGCGCGCGGCCCATCGGGCTGTCCACGCTGATCTTGCCTTCGCTGGGGTTAGCCTCGGCCGAGCCGACGAGCATATAAAGTTCCGGTTCCTTGGAGCCTTTTTCGACGATCGTCACGCGTGAGCCGGCGCTGACGATGCCCTTAGACGCGCCTTCTTCGATAATTTGTGCGCTGGCAAGGATCGCCTCAAGACGTTGAATCTCGCCTTCCATAAAGGCTTGTTCGTTCTTGGCATCCTCGTACTCGGCATTTTCGCTCAGATCGCCGCCTTCTTCCATCGCACGGCGCAGCCGTTCGGCGATTTCAGGACGGCGAACCTCTTTGAGCATATTGAGCCGGTTCTCAAGCTGTGTGAGACCTTCCAACGTGAGGTACTGCGAATGCTCAAACATATCCTACGACTCCAACAGTTCGAAAAATCCACTGGCCGGAAATAGCAAAAGACACAGCAAGTATGTCTGTGTCCCCGTTCGCAACCTGTGGATGCCGGAACGATAGCATAGGCTCAGCATTTAGTAAAGTAAAGAAAGTGCAAGAATCCCTACGACTCCTCAACCCGATAGAGGCAGGATTGACGCCCTGTTCGGCCTAAGGCATGATATGCCGGTTATGCACAAGCCCTAATCGGAGGCCGCATGCCCAAAACAACGCAAGACGTCATTGAAGCGGAGCGCCAATTGGGGCATCCGCGCACGGTGCTGCAATACCTGCGCATCTTCATCACCGGCTTCTTCATGGGGTCGGCGGACATCGTCCCCGGCGTTTCCGGCGGGACGATTGCGTTCATCATGGGCATCTACGACACCCTGATTGATGCGATCAAGTCGTTCAACCTCGACGCTCTGCGACTTGTTCTGGCGCGCAAGATCGGGGCGTTCATCGACCATGTGAGCTTGCGCTTCCTCATCACGCTCGGCATCGGCATCCTCGCGGCCGTGTTCACCCTCGCGCATGTGCTGGAAGGGTTGCTTGAGACGCAGCCGACGTACGTCTTCGCGTGGTTCGGCGGGCTGGTGCTGGCGTCGATCATCGCCGTAGCGCCGAAGATCGGGTGGTCGCCGCTGACGGTGATCGTGTTGATCGTCGGCGCGGTGTTCGCGTTCTGGCTGACCGGCCTCGGCGGGCTGGGAACCGGCGCTGAGCCGGAAGCCGCCGGCGCGGCCAGCTACGATCTGCTCACCCTGTTCGTCAGCGGCGCGATTGCCATCGTCGCGATGATCTTGCCCGGCATCTCCGGCTCGTTCATCCTCGTTCTGCTGGGGCAGTATCGCACCGTGCTGAGCTTCGTCACTGAGCGCAACTTCTTTCCGCTGATCGTGTTCGCGCTGGGCTGCGTGATCGGCATCATGCTGTTCAGCCGCGTCCTGAGCTATCTACTGCACCACTACCGGTCGATCACACTGGCCGCACTGGTCGGATTCATGTTGGGATCGCTGCGCAAGGTGTGGATCGAAGCCGCCGCCGGCGTCGATACGATGACAGCCGCCGGCGCCGCGCCCAGCCTCCTCATGGTGATCGTGCTGATCGTGTTCGGGTTCGCAATCGTCACCGTGCTCGATCATCTATCCAGTGGCGGCAACCCGATTGTGCGGCTCTTTGTCAGGCCCCGGAAATGACACCGGATGAGCACGCCGAGAGCCATGTCGAATTTCAGGATGTCTCCGGCGGCTTAGGCCAAACACTGCTCGACGTCGCGGCCGGCCTGACCCATGAGACGGTGTCGCTGCGGGAGCTTCTTGCGCGCCTCGGTGAGCAGGGCATGCTGGTATCCTGCGCCTTCTTGACGCTGCCGTTTCTCGTTCCGGTGTCGATACCCGGCGTCAGCACGGTCTTCGGCGCGGCGATCATCCTGCTGGGAATCGGCATCACCGCCAACCGCGTGCCGTGGTTTCCGGCAGCGCTCATGCGCCGGCAGTTCAGCTCCGCCAGCTTAATTCCGCTGCTTGATCGCGGCGCACGCCTGCTCAGCCGGTTTGACAGCGTGGTTCACCCGCGCTTGCATCGGCTTACTGGGAGCGCGATCGTCAACCGCGTACACGGCCTCGTCCTGACGTTCAGCGCGCTGCTGCTGATCTTTCCGTTCGGGTTCATCCCGCTGTCGAACACGCTGCCCGCGCTGGCGATTCTGTTCTTTGCGCTTGGGATGCTTCAGCGCGACGGAGTGTTCATCATCGCCGGGTACGTGATGACCGTCATTACGGTGGTGTACTTCGCCGCGCTCCTGATCGCTGCGCTCGCGGGGGGGCAGGCGCTCGGCAGGCTGTTAGGCGGCTAACCGCTGCGCTACGGGCTTGGCTCGCGGCAGTCTGGCAGCACGCCGTAGTCCCGCGGCCATGTCCGGCCGTAGAACTCAAGATACTCCTCAACGTGCGACGCCCAATACTCGGCATCAGCTTGGCCCACCGGGTTGATGATGTACGTGTGCGGGATTTGACGCGCGGTCAGCCGGTCACTGAGCAGCTGCAGGCCGTTGGACGCGGCTTCGTCCGGCGCGCCGTTGTCGAAGTACATGCGGAAGTTGGCGTTTGGCAAGATCGTGCTGTTACGCGCGATCTCCAGCGGGTTTTCGGCAGGCGGCACGCTGTTGTCGAGCACCGCGCTGTGCCCGCCGATCACGCTGAACAGGTCGGGCGCTGTGAACGCGGTATGTATCGCCCAGAACCCGCCCTGTCCGAATCCGCCAATGGCGCGGAACGTGCGCTGTTCGACCACGCAGAAATCGCGCTGGATGGCCGGCAGCAGCTCATCTTTGATGACCGTCGACGCCGATGCATCCGGCGGAAACTGCGCGCGGGATCCGAGCCGGCCCAGCTCGGCGATGACGACGATCGCCGGCGGGTACGCACCTGACCGGATGCCTTCGTCAAGGATCGCGGGCAGGTTGAGGGTCTCCATCAAATCGCGGCGGCCCGGCCCCGGCGCGATCAGCAGCAGCAGCGGGAACCGCGCCGACGACGAGCCGTAACAGGGCGGCAGATACGCGGTGTAGGGGATGTCCTCGCGGGCTGTCTCGCTGTGGTTGTCGGTGATGTCGATGACCAGCCCGTCCTCGTCGCACGGGAACGGGGTCGGCGTGGCGGTGAGTTCAGGCGTAGTGGTGGGCCGTGGCGTCGGGCTGAGGGTGGCGGTCGGTGTCGCGGTCGCCGTGCCGGACAGCGTCGGAGTCGGCACGGTCGGCTCGACCACCTGCGCCATCGGATCGCACGCTGGCAAGACGGCCGCCAGCACGAGGAACAGCACTAGCCCGAACATCCGGCCGCGCACGGTCACATCCTCTCCTCGAACCGCTTGAGCGCGTTGACCAGCCGGATTTGCTGAAGCGTGGTGGTCAGGTCGCCGCGCGTGCGTTCCAGCACACCGCGCACGATGTCGGTCTGGCGGCGCAGGTCGCGCGTGACGGCTTCAGGAAAGTCGAACGTGACGAGCTGATCGTAGATGGCGTCCATCGCGGCGAGCAGGCGTTCCGCTTCTGGCGCGTGGTCTTCGGACTGTCGCATCAGGTCGAGGATCGCGCGCCGCAGCTCGGTCGCGGCTTCGGCCAGCCCCAGCATGTAGGTTGCGGGTTCGGCGTGGAGCGCATCCGGCGTCGGCAGCGTGCTTCCACCGCGCAGAATCGCGGACGCGGCGTGCGCCTCGACGACCTCTTTGAGCGCATCCTGCACATAGCCGCTGTGATACAGCTCCGGATACTCGGCGAGGCCAGCGCGCAGCGTCGCGGCATCGGCGGCGATGACCCCCAACTGCGCATCGACCTGATCCCACTCACGCCGATGGGCGGCGCGGATGCAGCCCGAACAGTGGCGGATCAGCTCGCGCGAGGCGGCAAGGGCGGCGTCACGGGCGGCGGTGCGGGCCGCCATCGCACCGCGTAGGGACTCTGTGATGTCGCCGAGGTTGTCCATTCAAGCGCCTACTTCGGTTCGTTGGGGTCGGGATTCTCACTGCCGAGGTTGAACAACTGATCGGCCAACGAGGGCGGCCGCTGCGGCAGCGTGATCTCACCCTGCGTCTTTTCGAAATGCGCGATCCGGTCTTGCAGCGCGCGCAGCAGCAGCTTGGCGTTGGCTGGCGTCATGGCGATCCGGGCACGCACGCGCCCACGCGGGTCGTTCGGCAGGATTTGCAGAAAGTCGAGGATGATCTCACTGTGCGTCGAGTTGATGATCGCCGCGTTTGCGTATTCGGCGTTCAAGTCGGGCGGGAAGTCGATGCGCAGGCGATTCGCGTTAGGTGGGCTTTGCGGGTTTTGCGGATTAGCGGACATGCGGCCTCATTTCTGAATGACGAAGATACCGTTGCCAGACGCAACGTAGAGAAGCTGTTGGGCAGGGTTGCTCGCCACGCCACCTAAGGCGCTGAAGACCGTATCGTCGGACGCCTTGATGTTGGCGTCGAATGTGCCGCCGAGCGTCATTTCGTGAATCGTTTGGGTCGCTGGGCTGGCGACGTAAAACGCGCGGCCGATGGGATCCTCGTCGAGGGTCAGCGACGAGCCGTTGCTGGGTTCCTGTCCGGGCGGGAAGCCGCCGAGCCGGAATTCCTGAATCTGCGCGCGGAAGTACTTAATCACCACGCCGTCCGAGCGCAGGATGAACACGTTGCCGTCGCGGTCGATCTTGAAGTCCACGGCAAGCTGCAGCGCCCCTTGATTGGCTCCGTCGAAGTACGGGTTGGCGATGCCGGAATACGACCCGCCGGAGTTGTCGTAGCGCCAGATCTGGTTGACCGGCACGTCGAGCAGGTAGATGCGGTCGTCGCTGCCCCAAATCACCATCGCGCTCGGATCGCTCCAGTCCTCGTTCGAGCGAAGCTGCTCGGCCTCACATTCCTGAACTTGCCGCCGCCTGCACTGCACCAGCACGCCGTTGGTGTCGAGCGCAAACAGCGAATCGGTCGAGTTCGAGAATCCGATGTCGATGAAGTCGCCGATGACGTATCCGTTGACGTTCGCGCCACGGCTCATGTCGAGGATTGGGGTCAGGCTGCGGGTCAGCGACAGTCCATCCTGCGACAGGGTCGTGGTGTAGACGCGCTGGCGGCTCGAATCGAGCACGTAAAGGTCAAGCCCTTGCAGCAGGATGCGCGTAAAAGTCGCGTCGGGCAGACTTTGCAGCAGGTGGGCGTCGCGCCGTGTGATCTGATCCAGCGAGTCGATCACACCCTGCGCCTCGCGCCGGATGCGCGTCGAGTCCTCGTCGTCCGCACGCAGCGTCAGGCAGCGGTTCGCCACGGTGAGGACGGCCGACCACGCCGACCGCAGGCTTTCCGGGTTGCTGCTCGGCACCGTCCGCGCGATCTCGCTGAGATTGGTCGCCTCGGCGTAGCACAACTCGAACTCCGAACGGCCCGTCCCGCCCAGCCACAACGCCACGACCAGCCCGACGACCAGCACCGGGATGAACACCGCCGCGCCGGTGACCAACGACGATTGAAACCAGCGTTTGCGGCCGTCTGGATCGGGGCCAAACGTTTTGTCGATCCCCGTGCTGATAAGCCCGAGCGCGCGGCCGATCGCGCCAGCGACGCCGCCGATCACGCGCCAGATGCCGAGGAACACGAAGCCCAACCCGGCCGAGGACGCTTGGGCGCGCGCTCCCGTTTCCGCGCCGCGCACTGCTTGTTGAACAGCTACGCTCGATTCGCCTTCCGGCACGGCGGGCGGACTGGGCATCTCAGGCGGGACGAACTCGACCAGCGTCAGCGTCAGGGTGAGCAGCGCGTTTTCTTTCATGCGCACGAGCGCGAGGTCTAACCCCAACTCGCCCAGCGCCAGCGCGACGCGCTCCGGGTTGAGTTCGAGCAGGTGATGGTCGGCCAGCATCAGGCGGGTGTTGGTCGCCACTCGGTGCCGCGTCAGCTTGATCTCCGGCATGTGCGCGGCGCCCAGCGCGGCGGGAACCTCACGCGGGAGACTATCAGGCAGCAGGGTGAGAACGCCTTCTACCCACAGCCCCGCCACCGCCCCGCCGACCCGCGCGATGATGAGGTCTTCGCCGCGCAGCACCGCGCACGTCATATCCGCGACAAACGGTTGACCGGGCTGCTGCCGGTTGTGATCGTTGAGGTTCTGGTTCAGGAAGGTCAGGACTTCGCGCAGGGCCGCGGTCACGCTGCCGGCGCTCTCGAAGTACTTTTCGGCCGCAAGCTGCGCCATGTTCTCATAAAACGACGCAGGCGCGACATGCGAGCCGGCCGGCAGCACGAGCGCGAAGAACGTATCGACTTCGCGGCCGCGCGCCGCCTTGGCCGGGGCAACCTCGATAATCTGGCCGGGTGGGTTGGCGCTCACGGCGCGCCCTCCGACGATATTCAAGTGCCCAACGAGGGCTTCATACTCGAAAGCCATGAATTCCGGTCGCTTATGGAGTGCAAACGTACTGGATAGCCATTGTACAGCATGTGACCCGCCCCGTCAGCGCACGGCGTCGACTGCGGCTTTGGGCTGGTGTTCCGCGCTCCACAGTCCGAAGAAGTGTTCGGCGTTCAGCGCGCTCAGGCACGGGGCGGGATAACACGTGACGTCCGGCGGGAAGTCGAACGCCGCCCACACCATCCAACCCAGCAGACCGGCGTGTTCCGCCGTGTTCAGCGCCGACCGGAGCAGGCGCGCCTGTTCCGCCTCGCTGCGATTGAACGTGCTGTAGCCGACCTCTTGCAGCAGGATCGGCAAGCCGGTTCGGGCGCGCAGATCGAGGATCCGGCGCTCAAGGTCGGCGGCGTCCCCCCAGTGATGGAAGCTGATGAAGTCGACGTAAGGCGTGGTGTCCTCGGCGTGATACAGCCACCCTGCGGTGACGAGATGTTCCGGCGCGCTGTCACGGACAATTGTCGCTGTTCGACCGAGCCAATCCAGCACCGCGCGGCGCGGAAACCGCCCACCGAAAGCGGCCTGACTGCCGTAGTCGATATCGCCCTCGTTGCGCAAGTCCCACGCGAGGATGGCGCGCTCGTCCTGATAGCGGTGGGCAAGGTACTCGGTCTGCGCGCGCGTATGGGCGTGATCGTCGTAGAGACGGTAATGGTCGAGGTCGGGCAGGTCGTGCAGGGTGAGGATCAGCCGGAATCCGTGATCGGCGGCCAACCCGATCAACGCATCGAGCTTGAGCATCCCCTGCGGTTCGGGAACAGCGCCGTCGGCCTCGCACTGAAACAGCGCCTCATGCCACAGGAACAGTCGCAGGGTGTTGAAACCGGCGCCGGAGAGCAGGGCAAACTCGCGGCGGACGTCGTCGAGTTCGGCCGTCAGGAAACGCCGCCACGGGAAGCGGGCGGGGTAGTAGTTCACGCCGTGCACGTCGAACGGCTCGCTGCCGACCGTGAATCGACCATCGGTTAGCCGGACGAATTCCGCGGTTTGGCTCGGTGTGTAATCGGGAACTTGCGCGAAGATCGCATCGCGTTCGGCCGATGTGCAGGTTTGCAGGGACAGCGCGCGCCACGGCTGCGAGGCGGTCGTGATGAACACGGCGGCGAGCGCTGCCATCGAAGCGACCCGCCGCCGCATGTCGTTACCCGGCCCTATTTGTCCGTCGTGATCTGGAAGCCGCTCATAAACTGCTTCTGCAGGATGATGAACACGATCACGGGTGGGATGCTGGCGATCACCGCGCCGAGCATCAGCGGGCC
>JAANMX010002475.1_pt1 | contig 18196 bp, 19 predicted proteins | sample 7279681 | NCBI WGS metagenome assembly JAANMX01 (sample SAMN14094542, study PRJNA606508) | bioreactor metagenome | isolation source: A lab-scale SPAN reactor treating ammonium-rich wastewater day 351 | place: Ireland: Galway | collected 2018-01-01
GAGCCCCTTTTCCCTTGGCGCTGTGGGAGTGGGCTTGCCGGCGAATGAACGCCCCCAACTGACACTCAAGACCACACCCCCATGAACCCGAAGATCCACGGCATCAAGAACTGCGACACCATGAAGAAGACCTTCGCCTGGTTCGACGGCGCGGGTGTCGCCTACGACTTTCATGACTACAAGAAGGCCGGCATCGACGCCGCCACGCTCACGCGCTGGTGCGAGCAACTCGGCTGGGAGACGCTGGTAAACAAGCGCGGCACCACCTGGCGCAAGCTCACGCCCGACCAGCAGGCCATTCCCGACACCGCCGCGGCAATCGCGCTGATGCAGGCGCAGCCGAGCCTGATCCGTCGCCCGGTGGTCGAATTCGCCGGCGGCGAACTGGTCGTCGGCCTCGACCTCGCCGCCTTCGAACGCCTGGCCGCGCGCTGACCCACGACCATCCAGCGGCAACCCGCACGCGCCCCACTCCGGAAGCACACTGATGAGCGACACCCTCCCCACCAGCTACGTCCAGCGCTTCCTGCTGGAAGACCTCGACATCCGCGGCGCCGTGGTCCGCCTTACCGACGTCTGGCAGGCCATGCAGGACGGCCGCGACTACCCGCCGGCGGTGGCCCGCCTGCTCGGCGAGATGAGCGCGGTGTCGGCGGTGATCGCCGGCAACCTCAAGCAGCCCGGCCGCCTCACCTTCCAGATCAGCGGCCACGGCCCGGTGCGCCTGCTGGTGATCGACTGTGCCGAAACGCTCAACCTGCGCGGCTACGCCAAGGCCGAAGCGGCGCCGGCCAGCGGCACCCTGACCGAGCTCGTCGGCGACGGTCGCCTGCAGCTCTCGCTCGACATCGAGGGGCTCGACCAGCCCTACCAGAGCCTGGTGCCGCTCGAGGGCGACAGCATCGCCGCAGTGTTCGAGCACTACCTCGCGCAGTCGGAGCAACAGCCCGCCGGCCTGTGGCTCGCCTGCAGCGCCGACGCCGCGGTCGCGCTCTTCGTGCAGAAGCTGCCGGGCGCTGACCTCAAGGACCTCGACGGCTGGGCGCGCGTGCAGCAGCTCGCCCACACCGTACGCGACGACGAACTGCTCGGCCTCGATGCCGCCGAGATCCTGCGCCGCCTCTTCGCCGAGGAGGACGTGCGCCTGTTCGACGCACGGCCGATCACGCACGACTGGCCAGCCGATCCGGAGAAGGTCGCCGGCATGTTGCGCGCGCTCGGCGAGGACGAGGTGCGCACGATCCTGGCCGAGCATGGCGAGATCGTGGTTCACGACGACCTCTCCAATCACACCTACCGCTTCGACGCTGCCGATGTCGATGCCCTATTCCGCCCGCCCACCCTGCACTGATCCGCCTCCACCGCCGCTCGGCCTCCCGGGCGGGCGCCTCCCCATCGTGAGCGTGTGCGCTCGGGGCTGCGCGCAAGGGCGAACGACGGGATGACGCCGCCGGGGTGTCACACAAGGGTCACGCCCTTGCCCGATCGCATGGGCATCAGTACACTCGCTTGATTTTGAAGACCCTTCCGCCCATGTCCGCCACCGCGTCCGCACGCCCGATCGAGTTCCGCAATACGACGCTTGGTGCCACCCTCGCCGTGATCCAGGCCGCGGAGCCCAGCACGCTGGCCGACGCGATGCACAAGATGCTCGGCGGCATGCCCGACTTCTTCAACGGCGAAGCGGTCATCCTCGATTTCGGCGCGGTCGCGCAAGCACCGGAGCGCGTCGACTGGGCGGGTCTGCAGTCGCTGCTGCGGCGCTACCGCCTGCAGCCGATCGGGGTAATCCGCCTGCCTGAAGCGCATCACGAGTCGGCTAGGCGCGCCGGCCTCGCATTGATCGATCCGGCGCAACTCGTCGCCCAGCCGCCGGCAGAAGCCCCCCCCAGACCTGTCGCCGCGCCGCCGGCGGCGCCCCCGCCGAGTGCCGCCTCAAGCGCCCCTTCGAGCGCTACCCCAGCGGCGGCGGCCACCACGCCAACCATGTTCGTCGACCGTCCGCTGCGCTCGGGCCAGCAGGTCTATGCGCGCGGCACCGATCTCGTCCTGCTCGCGGGCGTCAGCCCGGGTGCGGAAGTCATCGCCGACGGCAGCATCCACTGCTACGGCCCGCTGCGCGGCCGCGCCATCGCCGGCGCACAGGGCGACCACGCCGCCCGCATCCTGGCCAGCAACTTCGGCCCGGAGCTCGTCTCCATCGCCGGCGTCTATCGCACCTTCGATCGCGGCATCCCGGAAGCCTTTGCCGGCAAGCCGACCCTGGTCCGCCTCGACCGGACCGACCACACACTCAACATCGACGCGCTGAAGCTCGACTGAGCCAGCTGCACAGCATCAACAAGGGGAAATCGTGAGAGTCATCGTTGTAACCTCCGGCAAGGGCGGCGTCGGCAAGACCACCACCAGTGCAGCATTCGCTTCGGGCCTGGCCCTGCGCGGCTTCAAGACCGCGGTCATCGACTTCGACGTCGGCCTGCGCAACCTCGACCTCATCATGGGCTGCGAACGCCGCGTGGTGTACGACCTGGTCAACGTGGTCAATGGCGAAGCGCGCCTCAACCAGGCGCTGATCAAGGACAAGCACTGCGAGAACCTCTTCGTCCTCCCCGCCTCGCAGACGCGCGACAAGGATGCACTGACCGAGGAAGGCGTCGAGAAGGTGCTGACCGAGCTCGAGCACATGGCCTTCGACTACGTGGTGTGCGACTCCCCCGCCGGCATCGAACGCGGCGCGGTGATGGCGCTGACCTTCGCCGACGAGGCCATCGTCACCACCAACCCCGAAGTCTCGTCGGTGCGCGACTCGGACCGCATCCTCGGCATCCTGCAGAGCAAGTCCAAGCGCGCCCGCGACGGCGGCGAGCCGGTCAAGGAGCACCTGCTGATCACGCGCTATTCGCCCAAGCGCGTCGACGACGGCGAGATGCTGTCGTACAAGGACGTGCAGGAACTGCTGCGCGTGCCGCTGATCGGGGTCATCCCCGAATCAGAGTCGGTGCTGCACGCCTCGAACCAGGGCACGCCGGCCATCCACCTCAAGGGTACCGATGTCGCCGAAGCCTACGCCGACGTCGTCAGCCGCTTCCTCGGCGAGGATCGGCCGCTGCGCTTCGTCAATTACGAGAAGCCTGGCCTGATCAAGCGCCTGTTCGGAGGCAAGTGACATGTCCTTCCTGTCCAAGCTGTTCGGCGAAAAGAAGAAGACCGCGGAGATCGCCAAGAACCGCCTGTCGCTGCTGATCGCCCACGAGCGCTCCGGAGGCAGCCCCACGGCCGATTTCCTGCCCGCGCTGCAGCGCGAGCTGATCGAGGTCATCTCCAAGTACGTCTCGGTCAACCCGGACGACATCAAGGTGCACCTCGACAAGCAGGACAACATGGACGTGCTCGAGGTGAACATCGTGCTGCCGGAGCAGAACCGCTGAAGCACATTCGCCCGGATGGTGAAACTGGTAGACACAAGGGACTTAAAATCCCTCGGCGCAAGCCGTGCGGGTTCGACCCCCGCTCCGGGCACCAGGCTGCACTCGGCCCTGTCAACGTGATGCGTGGCCCTTGTCTGCCATCGCGCTTGCATGGTGGCCCGACATGATCGTCCTCGACCTCTCCTGCGCCAACGAACACCGCTTCGAAGGCTGGTTCGCGTCCAGTGCGGCGTTCGAGGCCCAGCGCTCGCAAGGCCTGCTGACCTGTCCGGTGTGCAACGGCACCGAGGTCCGGCGGCTGCCGAGCGCGCCATACGTGCAGACGCGCGGTGCGCAAACAGCCCCCTCGTCAGGCGCGCACGCACCTGCCGTGCCCACCCGGACATCCGCGGCGCCTGCATCCAGCCCCGGAATGCCTTCGGCCGCGGCCGTGGTCGAATTCCTTGGTACCTTGCGCCGCATGGCGAAATCCGCCGAGGACGTGGGCGAGCGCCTGCCCGAGGAGGCGCGCCGCATCCACTACGGTGAGGCCGAGGCGCGCGATATCCGTGGCGCGGCCTCACGCAACGAAGTAGAGGAACTGCTCGAAGAGGGCATCCTGCTCCTGCCGGTGCCGCCGCTCGACGACGATCTGCACTGAGGAAGCTGCGGTTCAGGTCCGCGCCAGAATCAGCGGCACGCGCATCTCGTCGGCACTGAGTCCGCCGTGCACGCCGATCAGCTCATGCGCCGTTTCGCCCTCGACGTGATCGACGATGGTGCAGCCCGGCTCCATAAGCAGCGCGTACGTGCCGACCCGTTCGCGCAGCCGGGCGTGGGGCACGCCGGGACCGAGCAGGCCCGAAGCCAGGAATGCCTCGCCCGGGACCGTCGCGGCCTTGCCTGCGAGTTCTGACGCTGCCCAGGCTTCGAAGTCCGCCTCGGCCCCTTGCCGCAGCTTGCAGAACGCCAGGCGGCGCTCGCCGAACAGTGGCACCGCCAGCATCCGTGCGACCTCACCCTCAGGCGCAATATCGACGCAGCGTGTGGGCGCCGCATCGGTGAAGCCGTGATCCGCCGTGACCACGATGCGTACGTCGCGCCCCGCCAGCGCCCGCTGCAGGCGGACGAAAAGGTCATCCAGGCGCGCGAAACAGACGCCGGCCTCCGGCGAGCGGCAACCGTAGGCGTGGCTCAGCGCATCGAAAGTCGGGTAGTAGGCGTGGATGAGCCCGCCGGAGCCCGCCAGCGCGTCGGCCATGGCGACGACTGCGGCGCCGAAGTCTGCCAACCCGTCGTAGGGCTCGATATGGGCACCGCGCGCGTGATGGCGGGAAAAACGTGAGAACGCGATATCGGCCGGAGACACGAGATTCACCGGACGGCAGGCATGATGGAACATCGGCGGCGTCGGGCACAGCCGCGGCAGCAGCCGGAAGGCCTCGAGCGGCGGACCGCCGCGCTGCGTCAGTGGCAGGGGGGCAATGACACCACCGAAGCGGTGGTCGTGGATGAACCAGCCGTTGAGTCCATGGACTGCTGGCGAAACACCGGTCATCAGTGTGGTGACCGCGCTTGCGGTCGTGCTCGGGCAGACCGAGGTCAGCGCCCGACGCCGTGCGCGGTGCAGGGCCGAGCCCTGCCCCACCGTGTCGAGAAAATGGTCGCCCAACCCATCGATGATCAGCAGGATGACCACCGCCGGCTCGCCCGCCGCGACCTCGCCAGGCAGCCAGGCCGCGTCGCGATCGTGCAGCCAGTGGCGCAGGCTGCTGGCCAAGCCGTAGAGGCCGTCGGTGCCGTAGTCCGGCAGGACAGCGTCAACCGGGAGCGGGAACTGTATGTCGAGCTTGGGAAGCATGGACTCTTGCGCCTGTCGGGCTGCGCAACGGATCGGCGGCGTGAACGGAAAAGCCGGATACGCACATTGTACGCATCCGGCTTCTTGTTCTGGAGCGGGAAACGAGTCTCGAACTCGCGACCTCAACCTTGGCAAGGTTGCGCTCTACCAACTGAGCTATTCCCGCTTTGATGACAGGGCGCGAAATATATCAACTTCCGCACTGCATCGCAACACTTCAAGACTACTTTACTGCTGGAGGCGCGACTCGGAATCGAACCGGGGTACACGGCTTTGCAGGCCGCTGCATAACCACTCTGCCATCGCGCCACGACCGTTTCGGCCGGTTGCTCCTGGACCGCTGGAGCCTCCGGATCAGGCGACCTCGCCTGACCGTCGAATTCTTGGAGCGGGAAACGAGTCTCGAACTCGCGACCTCAACCTTGGCAAGGTTGCGCTCTACCAACTGAGCTATTCCCGCTCGGGAAAGACCGCCATTATAGGCAAGGATTTCTCGATGTCAACGTCCTTGAGCTGCTTTAGCTCTTCCGATGCCAGCAACGCGGCATTCCTCGCCACGTCAGTACACACCTACTTGCCGGCCTCGTCCTGCAACAGGGGGATCGCCCGATGCAGGTAATAGCCCATCGACCACAGCGTGAGGGCAGCCGCCACGTAGATCAGGATGTTGCCCGCGATGCGCATGTCCACCCCATACAGCGGCGCGTTGAACAACAGCAGCGGAATCGCGACCATCTGCGCCGTGGTCTTGAGCTTGCCAACATAGGCCACCGCCACGCTGGCCGACTTGCCCACCCGCGCCATCCATTCGCGCAAGGCCGAGATGGTGATCTCGCGGCCGATGATGACCACCGCGATCAGCGCATCGACGCGGTCAAGCTGGACGAGCAGGATCAGCGCCGCTGCGACCATCAGTTTGTCGGCGACCGGATCGAGGAACGCACCGAAGGCCGATGTCTGCCCGAGCGCACGCGCGAGATAGCCATCGAACCAGTCGGTGACCGCAGCCGCGACAAAGATCAGCGTGGCGACGAGATTCTTGCTGGCAACCGGCATCAGCGCATCGGGCAGGTAGAAGATCCCGACGAAGATGGGGATCATGACGATGCGCGCCCAGGTCAGCGTGTTCGGGATGTTGAGCGGCATGCCTTGGCGCATCTCGCATGAATTCGGGAAGCGCGAGTATATAACAGTGCCTGTTGATCCCGGCCGGCGCACACGGTGCACACAGCCCCGGAGGCTGTCTGTAACATCCGGGCTGGACTTCGATCCGCCCTGCATTCTCCCGCTCGACACCTTTCCGCAGCCCCTCCTCCGCAATGCACGACATCCTGCAATCGGGCGCCTGGACCGCCCTGTCCGCCCGGCGCGACGCCCTTCTGACGACGACCCTGCGCGACCTTTTCCGCACCGACCCGCAGCGCGCGCAGCGCATGCAGGCGAGCGCCTGTGGGCTGACGCTGGACTACGCCAAGAACCTGTTGTGCACGGAGAGCCTCGGACTTCTGCTGCAGGTGGCCGAGGAAGCCAGGCTCCCCGCAGCCATCGGCGCGATGTTCGCCGGCGAGCACATCAATACCACCGAGGACCGCGCGGTCCTGCATGTGGCCTTGCGCTGCCTGCCGGATACGCCGTGGCGGGTGGATGGCGTGGATGTCGGCGCCGAAGTGCACGCGATGCGCGCACGCATGGCGGTGTTTGCCACCCAGGTGCGCGAGGGCGCCTGGCGCGGCTGGCGCGGCGATGCGATCACCGACGTGGTGAACATCGGCATCGGCGGCTCGGACCTCGGCCCCGCCATGGTGTGCGAAGCGCTCCGCGACCAGGCGCATGCGGGCCTGCGGATGCACTTCGTGTCGAACGTGGATGGCGTGCAGATCGGCGACGTGCTGCGCCACTGCAGACCCGAGACCACGCTCTTCATCGTCGCCTCGAAGACCTTTGCCACCCAGGAGACGCTGGCCAATGCGCGCGCCGCGCGCGCGTGGCTGCTTGCGCATGCCGGCGATGAAACTGCGGTCGCGCGCCATTTCGTCGCGGTATCGACCAGCGCCGCCGCGGTGCAGGCCTTCGGCATCGACCCGGCCAACATGTTCGGCTTCTGGGACTGGGTGGGCGGACGCTTCTCGCTGTGGAGCGCGATCGGCCTGCCGGTCATGATCGCCCTCGGCCCGCAGCGCTTCGACGAGCTGCTCGCCGGTGCGCGCGCGATGGACGAGCACTTCCGCACCACCCCCTTCGCCGCCAACCTGCCGGTGCTGATGGCGCTGATCGGGATCTGGAACGTCAACTTCCTCGACGCCCCCAGCCAGTTGATCGCGCCCTACCACCAGCGCCTGCATCGCCTGCCCGCGTACCTGCAGCAGCTCGACATGGAATCGAACGGCAAGTCGGTCCGCCACGACGGCAGTCCGGCGCCCTGCCGCACCAGCCCGATACTGTGGGGCGAACAAGGCATCAACGGTCAGCACGCCTACTTCCAGCTCGTGCACCAGGGCACCCAGCCGGTGCCGGTGGATTTCATCGGCGTACTCGACGCCGGCCACGAGGACGAGCACCTGCACCGCATCGCCTTCGCCAACCTCGTCGCCCAGGCCGAAGCGTTGATGCGCGGACGCACGGCCGACGAGGCCGACGCCGAGATGCGCGCCACCGGCCTGCCCGAAGCGCGTATCCGTGCCCTGCTTCCCCACCGCGTGTTCCCCGGCAACCGGCCGAGCAACACCGTCCTGCTCGAGCGCCTGGACCCATTCACGCTCGGGGCGCTGGTGGCGGCCTACGAGCACCGCACCTTCGTGCAGGGCGTGATCTGGGGCGTGAACAGCTTCGACCAGTGGGGCGTCGAGCTCGGCAAGCAGCTCGCCGCGCGCGTGCTCGACGAGCTCGACCCGCTGGCGACAATGCCCCCGGATACCGCCCACGACGGCAGCACGCAGGGACTGATCGCGCGCTACCGCGCGCAGTTGGGCCAGAACATCAAGGCTTGAGCACAACCCAGCCGGGGTGGTCGTACTCGCGCCCGTAGAAGTTGAGCGTCTCGACCACGCGCAGCAAGCCCATGCGCTTGCCGGGAACACGCGGCGCAGTGCGCATCAGGCCAGCACCGTCGGCGATGTCACCCAGCAACCACTGCAGATGACGCCCGGCACGGCTGTGAAAGTCGCGTCCGGCAGCGATGGCGACGAGCTGGCGCTCGACTTCGGCGGCCAGGGCGACGTAATCGGCCTCGACCATCGGCTGGGCGGCATCGCCCTGCAGGCGCGCAGCGACCGTATCGCGCAGCATCGTCATCGCCGCGCGCAGCGCCTCGTCGGTGGGCCGCGGCACTTCATCGGCTGGCGACTGCAGCTTGAGCGCCGGGCGTGCGTCATCGGAAGCGAGAACCGGCGCGGGGCCGACGAGGAAGGCAGCAAACGCAATCGTGGCAGCAGCGAGGATGGAACGCATGCAAGGTCTCCGGTCAGAAAATCGCACGGATCGAATGCTATTCCTCGACTCCGCCGCCCGCATTGAAGTGGATCAAGCGCCGCCTCGCTCCGGCACTGGATCGCCATCAGCCGCCGCCACCGTCACCGTCAGGCGCTGGCCGTTCGCATCGGCATACAGCGTCAGCACATCGGGCGCCAGATCGGCAACGTGGACGACCCCCGCCCACTCCGCATCCGCGGGCAGCAACTCGGCGAGCCGGTTGGGCCAGCGCAGGATGGCCGCCTCGTCAACGTGATTGCCGGCGAGCTTCGGGAATAGCGCGAAATACAGCAGGTCGGCCTCGATGAGCTCGTTGAGAAAATGCGTGCCGAGGGACACATCGGGCACCAGGTTGTCATGCATGGCGACGATCTCGCACAGCGCGGCGACGTGGTTGATCTCGGAAAACAGCACCGGAATGCCGAGGAAGGGATCGCGCGAGCCCCAGCGCCCGGGGCCGAGCATCAGCACGCAATGCGCGCCCGACTGCGCGTTGAGCCGCCCGATCACCCGCGTCACCGCCAGCCTTTGCGCCTGGTTGAGCGCACCGAAGGCGGACGGGCGCACGTAGATCACGCGGTCGGGGCGGATCACCCGCCCCGGGCCGATGACCGCACCGCACGCCGTCAGCAGCCGCTGCGCGTCGGCTGGCGGCTCGATCCCGGTCACGCCTTCCACGCTGCGCACCTGCATCGGCCGGCACTGCAGCAGGTTGATCCGGTAGCTGCCATCGGGCACGAAGTTGAGCGCGAACTCGATCTCCACCGGGTGCGCGTAGGCCGCATGCAAGGTGGCGAGCACCGTGCGCAGCTCGCCGACGAAGTCGGTGTGCGCGATCAGGCCGTCGAAGGTCAGGAAGGCTGGCCGGTCGTCCGCCTCGCGGGTGGTGAACAGCTCGAACGGAAAGTCCGCCTGGCCCTTGACCAGCTCCGTGAAGGGCCCGGTCACCACCTCGTTGCGTTGCAGGTCGAGCGTGTCCATGCGGCGCTGGGCGTGGCGGGCGATCGCGCCGAAGTTGGTCTCGGGGCGCAGCTCGGGTGCGTTGAGCGCGACCAGGCGGGTGTAGTCGTCGTCGGCGCGGTCCACCGCGCGCGTGCCCAGGCCGGCCACCAGCCGCACCACCCCCGCCTTCATGTCGATGCGTGGATTCCACGGGTAGGGATTGACCGACAGGCCGACGCCCGCCGCATGCGGGTGGAAGTAGCGCCCGCCCGCGGTGCCCGACACGCGCATGATCAGCAGCGCCATCTGCTCGTGCTCGTCGAGCAGGCCGCGGCGCTGACGGTAGCGCAGCGCCTGCTCGGACAAGGTGCTGGCATAGACCTGGCGCACGGCATCGAGCAGATCGGCAAGGCGTTGCTCGCGCGTACCCTGATTGACGCAGAACACGCTGTCGTACTGCCCGGCGAAGGCGTTTCCATAGCGGTCTTCCAGCCGCGAGCTGGAACGCACGATGAAGGGCCACTCGCCGAAGTAATCGAGCATGGCCTCGAACTGGCGCAACGTCGCCGCAGAGAAGCGCCCCGCGAGGATGCGGGCGCGGGCGCCCTCCTCGCCCTCCAGCCCCTGCAGGAAACCGTCCGCCTCGCGCTGGCGCCGGCGCACCCACCACAAACCGTTGTGCACGAAGAAGGTGTCGAACACCTCGGTGCCGACATAGAACGAGTCGTGCGCTTCCAGGCGCGCGAACAGCGCCGGCACGTCGCGCCGCACCACCGCGCGCGCCAGCAGCATGCCGGCGGCCTTGCCGCCGATGGTGCCGATGCCGATCATGCGCGCGCGCACGGCAAGCAGGTCGTCGAGCGTCAGGTAGCGCACGATCAGGCGCTGCAGGCCGGCCTCCTCGGGAAACAGCAGGCGGGCAAAACGGGCAAACCATTGCGCCTCGGCGGCAGTATCGGGCGCCCCCGCGCTGCGCAGCGCCGACACCGTGCGCGCCGCGTCGAAGAGCTGCTGCCAGTGGCTGCGGATGTGCTCGTCCTCCAGCCCCGGCCAGCCCGACCCGGCGAGGATCTCGGCCACCGTGCCGCTGTCGGCCACCGGGCGGAAGTGGTCGCCCGCCTCCCAGGCGTGAATCAGGTTCATGACCGCAGCCGAGCGGTGCTGCACCTTGATCGGCCGGATGTACAGGCGCTCGCGGCAGCGGAAGACGTCGAGCAGGTACTGCGTGGTGTCGGTGATCACGTCCATGCCGGCACGCGCGTGGCGATTCCGCAGCACGCCGAAGTAGGTCACCGTGTCGAGGTCGAAGAGCCGCGGGCAGGTCAGGCGGAAGAAGTTGCCGAGCATGCGGTCGGACTGCCATGCGTCTGCCAGGTCCGACAGGCAGTCGAAGATGTACAGCGTCTCCGGGCCGGCCGCCTCGATCACCGAATGCACCTGGTCGACGAAGGCGTCGAAGCCGTCCTCGGGCCGCGGGGAGTGGATCTCCGCCCCACCCCCGTCTGCAATCAGCGCCGGATGGGCGGCGAAGCGAAAATAGATCAGCCGGCGCTGCTGGCTGCGCGCCGCCGCCGCGTAAGGCAGCACCAGGGCGCGATAGTCCTCGAGCGACTGGATCTGCCAGACGATGTTGTCGCCCGGCGCCACCCCGCTCAACACCGCGTCGAGGCCGGGCAGGCCGGTGGTGGGGGCAAAGCGGCGGGGCTCGGGCGCGTGGGGCGTGTTCATGCTGTTACCCTAGCGCTCCGCGGCAGACTTGAACAGCGTGTTCGCGACGCTTCGGGCACCACTGACCTCGGGGAACTTTCTCGCCGCACCCTGTCCCTTAGAGTCGGTCCGGTTCTCGGCGGCAAGTTGCGGCACGCAGTTTGCTGTCCGATTGCTCAGGCTTCCCCGCAAACGCTTGTACGCGGCCGCCGGTTCCGCATCCCCAAATCAAACATGGATTCAACGATGCCCCGATCGAAGATCGCAACCCGTCTCACGCTGGTTGCGTTGTCTGCCCTCATCCTTGCCGCCTGCTCGAGCGAGGTGCCCGACACCCACCCCGACCAGCCCGTCACCAAGCGCAAGCAAGCCTTCAAGGCCATGCTGCGCAGCTTCGAACCGATGGGCACGATGCTCAAGGACAAGCGCTACGACGCGGACGCCTTCGCCCGCCACGCCGACGAATTCGCCCGCCTGCGCGACGCGCCATGGCAGCACTTCGGCGCCGACACCAACTATCCGCCCACCAAGGCCAAGCCGGCCGTATGGGAAAAGCCGGCCGAATTCGAACAACGCCGCGAGGCGTTCGCCGCCGCCAGCGAGCGACTGCTCGCCGCCGCTGCCGCCCGCAACGAAGGCGAGGCGCGCAGCGCCTATGCAGCGGTGCAGGATAGTTGCAAGGCCTGCCACAACGACTTCCGCAAGTAGTCGGGCGCGCGCCACCGCCTACGCCGGTGCTGCGCCGAATCGTGCGCCCTGCCGACTGGCCCTGCGTGCCAGCTCGGCCGTGAGCCGCGGCGCCAGCTCGGAGAGCCGCATGTTCCACTGCGGCGCCAGCTTCACGCTCGGCGGCACCTCGCGGCCGAGACGCTGCAGCAGCATCTGCGGCGACAGGCGCTCGACGAAATCGGCCAGCAGTTCGATGCAGGCCTCCTCGACGAGCAAGGGCACGCTGGCCGGATCGCGCTGCCAGTCTCGTGCCATCGCCGTGCCGCGCACGAGCTGGCGCTGGTGCAGCTTGAGCGCCCTGACCGGCAACGCGGAGAGCTGCGCCGCGCCCTCGAGCATCGACGCCCGCGATTCGCCGGGCAGCCCCAGGATCAGGTGGGCGGTCACGGCCAGTCCGCGTTGTGCCGCGGCGCGACGGTCTCGAGCGAGGCCATCATGACAGTAGCCTGCCGTGGCCTCCGAAGATGAACCCGGAGAAGATCTACAGTCTCGACGGACAGTGATCAGGCAGTAGGTTCCCGAGGCGTCGTCGGGTCATCGGACCTGGTCGCCCCGCCGGGCGGTCTTTAGGAAAATCTTAAGATCTTCGCAGCGGCTTTTTAGCAACGCGGTTTCACCGTTGTCGCCACACTGCAGTTGCTCGCGCTGGAGAGCGATCTCCAGCAGCGGGCTTCCACCAGCAGGAGACGAACGACCATGAAACGAGCGCGTTACCCCATCGTTGCCACCCTCATCCTCGCCGGCGCCGCCACCCTGGCGGGCGCGGCCGAACCAGCCGCAGAACGGACGATGATCGACCGCGGCCGCTACATCGCCCGTATCGCGGGCTGCAACGACTGCCATACGCCCAACTACGCGACGACCGGGGGCGCGGTGCCCGAGCAGCAGTGGCTGACCGGTGACCGCCTTGGTTGGCGCGGCCCCTGGGGCACGACCTACCCGAGCAACCTGCGTCTCGCACTCAGCCGCCTGAGCGAGGATGAATGGGTGCACAACGCGCGCACGCTGAGCTATCGCCCGCCGATGCCCTGGTTTGCGTTGCGCGACATGGACGAGACCGACCTGCGTGCCTTCTACCGCTTCGTGCGTGCCCTCGGGCCCGCCGGCGAACCGGCCCCAGCCTGGCTTCCGCCCGGCGCCCAAGCTCAGGGGATGGCCGTCGTGTTTCCGTCCGCCGGCCCGCATTAGGGGCGCACGGCAGGCCTGCACAAGATTGAGATCCGGTCCATGGTGTCTATGATCAAGACACCATGGACGCATTCTCCGCTCCGCTGATCGACAGCGCTTTCGCCGACTTCGTGTGCCGCGAGGTGTCGATCACGGTCGCCACTGCCGACGACGCCCGCACGCCACACCTTGCGCGCGGCACGGGTTGTCGCGTCGCCGCCGACCAGCGCCAGCTCACCGTCCTGCTCGCGGCACCGGCGAGCGCCGACGTACTCGCCGACATCCGCCGCAACGCCCGCATCGCGGTGGTCTTCAGCCTGCCACAGACGCACCGCACGGTTCAGTTCAAGGCCGCGGACGCAGTCATCACCGCCATTGAAGCGGACGATGTCGTGCTCGCGGCACGCTACATCGACCGTTTCGCCGCCGGCCTGGCGGCACTGGGCTACGCAGCCGACGTTATCCGCAGCGTGCTGCAGGCGGACGCAGGCGAGCTCGTCGCCGTGCACTTCACCCCCACTTTCGCCAGCGTGCAGACCCCCGGGCCCGAGGCCGGGCACGTGCTGCGGTCATGAAGCTCAAGCTCGATGCCATCCGCGCCTGTCTGGACGGCGCGATTCCCGGAACGATCGCCACCTGCGCAGCGGACGGCGTCCCGAATGCGGCCTATCTCTCGCAGGTGCAGTATGTCGACGCCGAGCACGTGGCCCTGTCGTGGCAGTTCTTCAACACCACGCGCCGCAACATCCTCGCCAATCCGGTCGCCCGCGTGGCCCTCATCGACCCGCTCACGGCAGCCCACTACCGGCTGTTGCTGCAGTACCTGCGCACCGAGGAAGAAGGTCCGCTGTTCGAGATCATGAAGGCGAAGCTCGCCGGAATCGCCTCGCACACCGGCATGGCAGGCGTGTTCCGCCTGCTCGGCGCCGACGTCTATCGCGTGCTCGAGATCATGCAGGTGCCCGGGCGGACGCTCGCGCCGCCTGTGCCGCGTGCCAATCTGCTCGCCGCCCTGCGCACGAGCGTGGAGGAACTGTGCCGGTGCTTGGACCTCGACAGCCTGCTGAGCCGCACCCTGGACTGCCTCGAGCGCCACTTCGACATCCATCACGCGATGATCCTGCTGCTCGACGCAGCCGCTGGCCTTCTCTACACCGTCGCCAGCCGGGGCTACGAGGCCTCCGGGATCGGCTCCGAAATCGCGCTCGGCGACGGCATCATCGGCGTCGCTGCGCGCGAGCGCACACCAATCCGCATCGGACACTTTGCCGCCGAGTACAGCTACGGCAAGGCCATCCGCGAGAACCTCGAGCGTGGCGGCCTGGCCGTTCACATGGACACCGAGATCCCGCTCCCCGGCCTGCCCGGATCGAACAGCCAGCTTGCGGTGCCGATCCGTGCCGGAACGCGCGCGCTCGGCGTGCTCTATGTGGAGAGCGCGCAGGAGCAGCGCTTCGGCTACGACGACGAGGACGTCATGGTCTCGCTCGCGGGCGGGCTGGGCGCGGCCATCCAGCTCCTGCACCACGGCCCGGCGGATACCCGCGACGAGGACCGGACCTCCCCTCGCCCCGCGCCGGCAGCGCCCCAGCCGGCCGGCCCGCCGCTGCAGGTGCGCCATTTCGCCGAGAACGACAGCATCTTCATCGACACCGACTACCTGATAAAGGGCGTGGCCGGGTCGATCCTGTGGGCGCTGCTGAGCGACCATGTCGAGACCGGCCGCACCGCCTTCAGCAATCGCGAACTGCGGCTCGACCCCCGCATCCGCCTGCCAGACATCAGTGACAATCTGGAGGCGCGCCTGATCCTGCTGGCACGCCGACTCATCGAGCGCAATGCGCCGATCCGCATCGAGAAGACCGCGCGCGGCTGCTTCCAGTTGCGGGTCGGGCGTCGGCTGCAGCTTGCTCACGTGCCCGCGAGCGGCTGATCCGCACAGCGGTGTTCGGGCCGTGGCGGGCTGGGGTAAACTCGGCCGACTGCCAAACTGCGCTGGGCCCGAATCGCGCCCATCACGCCCCGCAACTGAACCCGATAGAGTCGCCCATGAGCCTGCTCGCCCAACTGAAGAAAGATTCCATGCTCGCACGCAAGGCCGCCGACGGCGTGCGTGCGACCCTGCTCAGCACCCTGATCGGCGAAGCCGAGATGGTCGGCAAGAACGCCGGCAACCGCGAAAGCACCGACGACGAGGTGCAGCAGACCATCCGCAAGTTCCTGAAAAACAACCAGGAAGCGCTCGGCGTGATCAAGGACGCCGACCGCCGTGCGGCGTTGGAACAGGAATCCGTCATCCTCACTGCCTACCTGCCGCCGATGGCGGGCGAAGCCGAGGTGAAGGCCTTCATCGCCGACACCGTCGCCGGCCTCGCCGACCGCTCGCCGAAGCAGATGGGTGCGGTGATGGGCGCGCTGAAGGCGAAATTCGGCACCAGCTTCGATGCGAAGCAAGCCAACGGCTGGGTGAAGGAGGCGCTTGCCGGCTAAGCGACCCATCCGCCCCGCAGCGGTTTCGGCGATCAAGCCGCCCCTGCCCGCCCCCGCCGCGTGAGCGGGCCCCGTGGGAGCAACTGTCTGTGGGAGCGGGCTTGCCCGCGAATGCGCGCTTCACAGGTCATTTCGCGGCCAAGGCCGCTCCCACGGGCGCTGAGGCCGTCGCAGGTCCTCGTGGGCTCGCGCACGAACGCCAGGTGCCTCAGCGCAGCGCCGCGTGGATCTGCTCGGCGAGCTTGCGGCTGACGCCTTCCACCCGGCACAGATCCTCCACCGTCGCCTCGCGCACGCCGTCCAGTCCGCCGAAGGCGGCGAGCAGGTTGCGGCGGCGTGAAGGGCCGACGCCGGGAATGTCCTCCAGCTTCGAGCCCACCCGCGCCTTGCCGCGCTTGGCGCGGTGGCCGGTGATCGCGAAGCGGTGGGCCTCGTCGCGGATCTCCACGATCAGGTGCAGCGCCGCCGATTCGCCACCGAGCGCGAGGCCTTCGCGGCCGTCAGGGAAGATCAGCGTCTCCAGGCCGGCCTTGCGGCCCTCACCCTTGGCAACGCCAACCATCGCCACCGCCTCCAGCCCGACCTCGGCGAGGATCGCGCGCGCGGCGCTGACCTGACCCCTGCCGCCATCGATCAGGATCAGGTCGGGGCACACGCCCTCGCCCGCCGCGACCTTGCCGTAGCGGCGTTCCAGCGCCTGGCGCATCGCGGCGAAGTCGTCGCCGCCGGTAATGCCGGTGATGTTGTAGCGGCGGTACTCGGCGCGCTTCATCGCGCCGGCCTCGCACACCACGCACGACGCCACCGTGGCCTCGCCCATGGTGTGGCTGATGTCGAAGCATTCGATGCGCTGCGGCGCCTCGTCCATGCCGAGCGCATCGCGCAGAGCCTCGAGGCGCTGCTCGATGCGCCCGGTGTCGCGCGCGCGTGCCTGGATGGCGAGGTGAGCGTTCTTCTCCGCCATCTCCATCCACGCCTTCTCGGCCTCGAAGCGTGGCGACACCACGCCCGGCGGGCGATCGGTGATCTCGGCCAGCGTCTCCTTGACCGCCTCGGGCGGCAGATTGACCAGGATGCGCGCCGGGATCGGGTGCTGGCTGTAGTGCTGCTCGACGAAGGCGAGCAGGCTGTCCATCGCCCCCGACACCGCCGCGCCGCTAGGGAACTGCGGGCGGTCGCCGAGGTGGCGGCCGCCGCGCACCATGGCGATGTTCACGCAGGTCAGGCCGTCGGCCTCGATCGCGGCCAGCACGTCGACGTCCTCGTCCTTGCGGCTGTCGACGAACTGCTTGTGCAGCACGGCCTGCAGCACGCGCACCTGGTCGCGGCAGGCTGCGGCCTCCTCGAAGGCGAGGCGCTCCGCCGCCGCCTGCATGCGGTTCGTCAGGTCGTCGATCACCTCGCTCGCCTGGCCGTCGAGGAAGCGGGTGGCGAGCTTCACGTCCGCGGCGTAGGCCTCGGGTTCGATGAGGCCGACGCAGGGCGCGGTGCAGCGCTTGATCTGGTGCAGCAGGCAGGGGCGCGAGCGGTTGGCGAAGACGGTGTTCTCGCAGGTGCGCAGTTGGAAGGTCTTCTGCAGCAGATGGATGCTCTCGCGCACCGCCCAGGCGTTGGGAAAGGGGCCGAAGTAACGCGCGCCCTTGGTGAAGGCGCCGCGGTGGTAGGCCAGGCGCGGGTACTCGTCAGCGGAGAGTTCGATGTAGGGGTAGGTCTTGTCGTCGCGGAAGAGGATGTTGTAGCGCGGCGCCAGGCTCTTGATGAGGTTGTTCTCGAGGATCAGGGCCTCGGCCTCGGAGCGGGTGGCGGTGGTGTCGACGCGCTGGACCTGCGCGACCATCATCGCGATGCGCGGGCTGGAGACGGTCTTCTGGAAGTAGCTGGAGACGCGGCGCTTGAGGTTCTTGGCCTTGCCGACGTAGAGCACCTTGTCGTCGGCGCCGATCATGCGGTAGACGCCGGGCTCCTCGGTGAGGGTGCGCAGGAAGGGCCTGGGGTCGAAGGCGGGCGCTTCGGTCGACGGGTCAGCCATTGCGCAGGACTTCGGTGCGTTGCTCGCCGATGGTGGCTGCAGTCATGGTCGGCGTGGCGCTGCTGTCGTCGGGGATGGCGGCGACGCGGTCGCGCGCCTGGACGTAGGCGGCATGGAGTTCGAGCGCGAAGGGGTCGGCTAGCCAGGCCGGCTGTGGGGCCGTCGGCACGATCGCGGCGAGGCGGGCGAGATTATCCGGGTCGGGGACGGGTGCCCAGCGGTCGAGCAACTCGGCGGCGAGGTCCGGGCGGTTGCACACCAGCAGCATGTCGCAGCCGGCGGCGTGGGCGGCCTTGGCCAGAAGCAGATGTCGCGGCCAAACTCGCGCTTGAGCCTCTCGGGCTCCATGTCGCGGCAATTGGTCTGCACCGGATTGATCACCTCGAACCCCGCCCC
>JAANMX010002477.1_pt1 | contig 18175 bp, 13 predicted proteins | sample 7279681 | NCBI WGS metagenome assembly JAANMX01 (sample SAMN14094542, study PRJNA606508) | bioreactor metagenome | isolation source: A lab-scale SPAN reactor treating ammonium-rich wastewater day 351 | place: Ireland: Galway | collected 2018-01-01
CCGCACAGCGAAATCGTGATGAGTGTCGAGTCCTGCGTGATGCGGGATCGGCACTCGTTTTGTTTTGAGGCCAATTCACGGCAAGATCAGCGACATCGTCGAGTCTGCGTCATAATGAAGGCGCTGGGTTTACACACTGTGGAACGGCGCCGCATCCGCCCTTTGTACGACGGGATACGCAGCGAGGGTTGCCATGACACCGCTATCGCGCGAGCACATCATCCGCGAGGCCCTGCGCCTCATCGACGCGGACGGCCTTGATGCGCTCTCGATGCGCAAGCTGGGCAAGGCGATGAACGTCGACGCCAAAGCGATGTACTACTACTTTCCCGACAAGGAGTCGCTGATCGCCGGCGTGCTGGAGATGGCATTCGCGCAGATGGATCTGCCGCCGGTGCTGCACGGGTCGTGGAAATCACAGCTCCGGCACATCGCCATCGCGTATGCCAAGCTGGTCGGGGAACACCCGAACTTGCTACCGTTCCTGATGACACTCGACGGCTCGATCCCGGCCGTGTTCCAGATCGTCGAGCGGGTTGTGGCCGCGCTCAAGGATACCGGCCTCAAGGCGCGCAGTATCTTCCAGATCGTCGACCTGTTCGCGACATTCGTGCCGACCTTCGCCCTTTCCGTGCGGCGCGAGGTCAGCACCGCCGAACAGGTTTACGCGCGGGTGATGGCCCTACCGACGGGCGAGTTCCCCGCTGTCCAAACGCTGCTCAAAGGACTGCGCGTCGAGGAGCTGGACGAGGACTTCGAGTACCAACTTGAGACGATTCTGTTGGGGATCGAGACGCGCATCCGGCGCGAGACGACCATCATGCGCAGCTGAGCCGTTACTCCGCGCCGTCGGGCTTGAGCAGCACGCGCGCCCCTTCCAGCGCGGCGCGTGACGACTCGATCAAGTCCGGGTTGCCACCTGCGATCCGCTTGCGCAGCGCCGCCTCGAAGTACGGGATGGCCTCCGCCACCGCGCCGCGCTCGACCAGAAACTTGCCCCAATGTTGATAGGCATAGTCCTCGTGTTCGCGGTAGCGTTCGCACAGGGTGAGTGCGATTTGCAGCACGTCCTCGGCGTCTTGCACCTGTCCGGCGTATTGCAAGGCGACGCCCAGCCGCAGCGTATTGACCGCCTCCAGCTTGCGCAGATTCGCCGCACGGCAGATCTCGACCGCCTGCTTGAAGTACGGGATCGCGCGCGCCGGATCGGACGTCTGCCGGTAGTATGTGCCGATCTGCGCCAACATCCGCGCCTTACCTTCCGGCATACGCAGCATGGCGAGTTGATTCTCGGCGAACTCGATATGCGGGATGAGAGCGTCGTCGTTGAGGATCGGGTCACGCTGGAAAGGCACAAGCATTCGGACAGCCTCGTGGGTGTATTGGTGTATCACTAGGCTACCAGTTCATCGTTCACGGTCTCAAGTGCCGCCTTGCGCATACGCCGTTGACCATCAGTACCGCCTCTTGAACTCACCCTGCCCCCTGCCAACTGTCTCCTGCCCCCTGCCTCCTATCCCCTACCTCCTGCCCCCTACCTCCTGTCCCCTGCCGTCTGCCCCTGCCAACTGACTACTGCCTCCTGCCCCCTACCTCCTGCCTCCTGCCCCCTACCTCCTGCCAACTGTCTCCTGCCTCCTGCCAACTGTCCCCTGCCAACTGACTCCTGTCTCCTGCCAACTGACTACTGACTACTGTCTACTGTCTACTGTCTCCTCACACCAACGAATGCAGTACAATCGGCCGCATTCATGGAGGATGACCTATGGCGACGCTCGACTTTTTGACTGAACAGCTCGACGATCTGCGCGCGCAGGGGCTGTACAACACCATCCGCACCATCGACAGCCCGATGGATGGCCGGATCGTGGTGGACGGCAAGCCGGTGCTGAATTTCTGCGCGAACAACTACCTCGGCCTTGCCAACCATCCGCGTCTGCGTGAGGCGGCCAAACGCGCCATCGACGCCTACGGGATCGGGCCGGGGGCGGTGCGCACCATCGCCGGCACGATGAGCCTGCATGTCCAGCTTGAGAAGCGCCTCGCCGAGTTCAAAGGGGCCGAGGCGGTCATCACGCTGCAAAGCGGCTTTACCGCCAACCTCGCGGCGATCCCGTCGCTGGTCGGCAAAGGTGACGTGATCTTCAGCGACGCGCTCAACCACGCCAGCATCATTGACGGGTGCCGCCTCAGCCGTGCGCAGATCGTCGCCTATGCGCACAACGACGTGGACGATTTGCGCCGCAAGATCGCCGAGACGACCGAATACGGCCGGCGGCTGATCGTCAGCGACGGCGTGTTCAGCATGGACGGCGACATCGCGCCCCTACCGGCGTTGGTCGAGATCGCGCGCGAACACGACATCCTGCTGATGGTGGACGACGCGCACGGCGAGGGTGTGCTGGGGCGCGGCGGGCGCGGCATCGTCGATCACTTCGGCCTGCACGGTCAGGTCGATATCGAGGTCGGCACGATGTCGAAGGCGTTCGGCGTCATGGGCGGGATCGTGGCGGGCCGCCGCGAGATCGTCGAATGGCTGCGGCAGCGCGCGCGTCCGTTCCTGTTCAGCAGCGCCGTGACCGTGCCGGATGCCGCGGCGTGTCTCGAAGCGGTCGATCTGCTGGAAGAATCCGACGAGTTGGTGCAGCGGTTATGGTCGAACGCGGCGTTTCTCAAGGACGCGCTGCGCGGCATGGGCTTTGACACCGGCCGCAGCGAAACCCCGATCATCCCTGTGATGCTGGGCGAAGCGCCGCTGGCGCAGCAGTTCAGCCGCGCGCTGTTCGAGCACGGCGTGTTCGCTATGGCGATCGGCTTTCCGACGGTGGCGAAAGGCGCGGCGCGCATCCGCGTGATGAACACGGCGGCGCACACCCAGACGGACCTTGAGGAAGCGCTGGCAGCGTTCGAGGCGGTCGGCAAGCAGCTCGGCGTCATCTAGGGGCGTACTGATGTAAGAAGTTGAAAGTGCTGAGTGACGAGTGATGAGTGACTACCAGACTTCACCGCTCGTGGAATCCTCTGAGGCGGAAAATTGAGTTTACTGACTGTCGATAACCTACTTGAGTGATGAGGGAAGGGCGAGGGCAGACGGGGCGATTGAACGGCAGAGGACACCGCGCACCCTGAGGGGATGCGGCACGCCGCGCCGCTTCGGCCCTTTCGTATCGTTGTGATCCGATCGCTGTTCCTGCGTCCGCCTTTCTTTCAGCACAAGACACGAACCCGACCCGGATTCGGCCAGTTTGCACGATCCGCGTAGGGCACGCGGCACTATACAGTCAGACGAAAGCCAGCGTAGACTCTCTAAGCGCGAAGTTGAAAGTGATGAGTGATGAGAAAACGCCGCGCCGTATCGCTCGACTAACGCTGCAAGATGGGAGACCGAATCTCTAGACCTACGCACACCGGCTTAGATATGAATCCGACATCGTCCAGTGATGACCCGCGCATCGGCGTTGCGACGCACCGCGTTCTGGTGTTCACCGACCGATTGCAGCGGCTGCCACGAATGGCAGTCGCGTTGTTGTTGGCCGCCTTCACGCTGCCGGCGTTCTGGATCGCGGGGCCGGGACTCGGCGCGCTGACGTTGATCGCCGCGTTCGCCAACTGGGCGGCGCTGATCGGCCTGCGCGTCACGGATCGCAGCCGGGGGCCGGATGCCGCGTCGGCGCTTGGGCTGGGGATCGTGCTGTCGCTCGGCGTCGCGCTGAGTGGGCTGTTCGCAGCAGGGTGGTTGGGCGTGCTGTGGCTCGCTGCGATCTCCGGCGTGGCGATCTACAGCACATGGGTCGAGCCGTTTCGCCTGTCGGTCACGCAGGAGCGCAAGCGCATCGACGGCTGGAAGCCCGCCCCGCCGCTGCGTGTGCTGCACCTCGGCGACCTGCACGCGGAACATTTCGGCCCGCGCGAACGTATCTTACAACGGCAGATTGCGGCGCTGCGGCCCGACGTGATCGTGTTCAGCGGCGACTTCATCAACCTGTCGTACGTCGGCGATCCGCAGACCGAGGACGCCGTCCGGCAGATTGTCGAGGGCTGGCAGGCGCCGCTGGGCGTGTATGCTGTGTCCGGCACGTCACCGGAGATCGACCAGCCGTCGGACGCCGAACGCTACTTCGACCGGCATCCGTGCGGGCAGAGCGTGGTCGGCCGCTGGGCGACGATCCACACGCCGGGCGGGCCGCTGCACATCGGCGGAGTGGCGACCTACCACGCGCTCAAGCAGGATCGCGCGGCGCTGGCCGAACTGTTCGAGTCGCAGCCTAAGGGCGGGGCGGCGCTGCTGCTGAGTCATTCGCCCGACCTCGCGCCAGAAGCGATCGACGCCGGCGTCGATCTGGTGTTATGCGGGCATACGCACGGCGGGCAGTTGTGTTTGCCCGGAGGGTTCGCGCTGCTGACCGGAAGCCACCTCGGCCGCCGGTTCGTGCGCGGGCGCGTTGATGCAGGCCGGACGACGGTCTACACGACGCGCGGGATCGGTTTTGAAGGGTTGGGCGCACCGCGCGCGCGCCTGTTCTGTGCGCCGGAAATCACGCTGTGGGAGCTGGTTGCATGATCGGCATTCGCATACTTCAAGTGATCTTCATGGCCGGGACGGTGTTTCTGGCCTTGTTTACTTTAGCGCAAGCCTACTTACTGGCCCGCTGGCTGATCCTGTGGCTGCGCGGGCGTCACACGCTGCCTACGCCGCCTGCCCCGGCGGACTGGCCGCACGTCCTCGTGCAGCTTCCGATCTATAACGAGGGCGCGGTCGTGCGTCAACTGCTGGCCGCCGCCGCCGCGCTGGATTATCCGCATAAGCAGCTGACGATTCAGGTATTGGACGACAGCACCGACAACACCGTCGACCGGGCCGCCGCGCTGTGCGCCTACTACCGCCGCATGGGAATTGATATGCAGCACGTCCGGCGTGACTCGCGCGCGGGGTTCAAGGCGGGGGCGCTCGCGTATGGGCTGTCGCTGCGGCCGGACGTGTCGTTTGCGGCCGTGTTCGACGCCGACTTCATCCCGCCGCGCGACTTCCTGCGCCGCACGATTCCACACCTGTTGGCGGAGCCGCGCGCTGCGTTCGTGCAAACGCGCTGGGATCACCTCAACCCGCGCCAGAACTGGCTGACCCGCGCGCAGCAGCTGGCCTTCGACGCGTATTACATGATCGAGCAAACCGCCCGTTCGCGCACGGGGCTGCTGATGACGTTCAACGGCACCGGCGGCGTATGGCGCACAGCGGCGATCACCGACGCCGGCGGCTGGAGCGCCGAGACGCTCACCGAGGACTTCGACCTCAGCTACCGCGCACAGATTCGCGGGTGGCGCGCGGTATTCCTGCCGGAAGTCTCCGTGCCGGGTGAAATCCCGCCGGCGGCCGAAGTCTACAAACGTCAGCAAATGCGCTGGGCGACCGGCAGCGATCAAACATTCCTCAAGATGATCGGGCCAGTGTGGCGCTCGAAGCTGTCGCTGGTGCAGAAGCTGATGGCGACGGCCCACCTGATGCAGTACCTGCCCCATCCGGTGATGCTGCTCCTGCTGCTGCTGGCTCCGTTGATGATCGCGACCGGGGCGTATCACGGCCTGCCGCTGGCTCCGCTGGCGGTGCTGTCGCTGGTCGGCCCGGTGATGACCGCCATCTCGCAGGCGCTGATCGGCGGCGCATGGTTGTGGCGGACGGCGCATTACCCGCTGGTAATGGTGCTCGGCACGGGCATGATGTGGAACAACACGCGTGCGATGTTCCGCGCCATAGCCAGTTGGCGCGCCCGCCGCGAGCTGACGTTCGACCGCACGCCCAAGTTCAGCACGCAGCGCCCGCCGCGCTTGCCAGCCTCGGCGCACACCGTGGTCGAGCTGGCGTTAGCGGGATACGCGCTGCTGGTGATGTTTATGGCGTGGCGCTCGGTGCCCAGTGTCGCGCCGCTGTTCGGGCTGTACGCTGTGTCACTCGGCTTGATGTCGACCTCGGCGCTGTGGTATGCGTGGCGCTGGCCGCGTGCCCGCCACGCTCCGGCGTCTCTCCCGCCCCGTGCCACGGACAGACGCCCCGCCACCGAGTCACGCCGGCCGTAGGTTGAGTTGTCAGAAGCGGTGTGATTCAACGACCCGGTCGGGATCGAAATCTCAGGATGGTCTTTGGGGTCGGGGCGAAGGGCGACCGGATCGGTCGCCCCTACACGCCGCTTTATCTGACAACTGACGTCTGCTCCCTGACAACTCTCCCGCTACTGCGCCGGGCGAGGCGCGAGTGTCACCGGTACGTCGACGGGTTGACCGCCGCGCAGGACATTGAGCGTGATCGTGTCGCCGGGGACGGTGTACTTGGCGAGGTACGAGATCAACGTATCGAACCCCAGCAGGTGCTCCCCGTTAATGCCGACGATGATATCCGCCGCCGAGATGTCCTCACGGTTATTTTGCAGCAGGGTAGCCGGCCGGAGATCGGCTGCGGCCGCCGGGCCATCCCGGAACACGGCAGTCACCACGACGCCGCGCACATTGTTCGCCAGCCCCAACGCCTCGGCGTCGGTCAGGCGCAGGTCGCGGCCCTGAATGCCGATGTAGCTGTAGTTGACCGTGCCGGTCTCGATCAGCTCGGCCGCCACACGCCGGGTCAAATCGCTCGGCACGGCGAAGCCAATACCGCTGTTGCTGCGCGTCTCGCTGCTGATCTGCGAGTTGACGCCGACCACTTCGCCGTTCAGGTTGAGCAGCGGGCCGCCGCTGTTGCCGGGGTTGATCGGCGCGTCGGTCTGGATCACGCCGCCGATCTGGAACTGCGTGAAGCCGCTGATGGCGCGGTCAAGCGCGCTGACAATGCCGGCCGTCATCGTCCAGCGCTGGCTGAACGGGCTGCCGATCGCGAGCACCTGCTGGCCGGGCACAAGTTCATCCGATGAGCCAAACGTAACCGGGAACAGCCGGTCGGCGGGGACATCCGAAACCCTGATAACCGCCAAGTCACTGTTGAGATCGGTACCGACGATCTCGGCGCGGGTGATCGTGCCGTCGAGGAAGTTGACCTCAATGGCGGTCGCGCCATCGACCACATGGAAGTTGGTGACGATATGGCCGTCTTTGTCGATGACGAAGCCCGATCCGCTGCCGGCAGACGTGCGGCTGAGGACGCTGATCGCCACGACCGACGGGCTAACGCGGTTATACACGTCGGCATAAGTGCGTTCGATATCCGAAAGGGGGACGCCCTGCGTGTTGACGTTCAATTGCGCGGCTTGGGCGGCGTCCGTGGCGGTGAGCGAGATGACCGAGGCGCCGAGCGCAAACCCGGCAACCAGTAAGATGAGGGCCATCAAGACCCCCGCGACCCGGTTCAAGCGTGGTACGAACATGGATTAGATACTCCTACGGTTCAATGGTTCAGGACCCGTCATCACCATAGCAGTAATCTGTTAGCTGGCGCTGAAAAGCTGTAAACACCGTGTAAACTCTGGCAAATAATTGGGTGAAAAGCGGCTGTCCCGGCCCAATCGACCGGGACAGCCGCTACATCTCATGCATTTCGGCGGGGGCGTCTTCCTCAACCTCTTGGTTGGTGTCGACGCGAATATAGCGCCGGATCGGCTTGAGCCGCAGCCGGGCCTCGGGGTAGGTTTCGGCCATCCAGACGGCGGCGTCGTGAAGCTGCTTCAGGCCGCGCATCATCGCCTCGCCGTCGCTGTGGCCGAAGCGGTAGTGGAAGAAGTACTTGTTGCCGTCAAGATAGGTGAGGATCGCCTGCGTCGAAGCGACGATGTCGGCCGGGGCCGAGGCGCGGCGGGTGTTCAGCAGCGGGCGCACCGGCAGGTTCAGATTGCGCTTGAACACGTCCATCATCACCGGCCGGTGGAATAATTTGCTCAGGCCGTGCTTGTCCACGATCTCCAGCTCGTCAGGGATCGGCAGGGCGACACCGTCGGGGCTGCTCAGCTCCATCTTGAAGTTGAACGTCTCGCTGACATACGGTTGTTTGCGCACACGCCGTTCGTCTGCGGGGATCAGCTCGGCGATGCGCTGCATGACGTAGTCTGCGCCCTCTTGCAGCACGTCCTTACGCGCGCGGCCGGGCACATCGGTGCGGATCGGCGGGATAGGCTGACCGATGTTCATCGTCATGCGCGGGCGCTCGAATCGCAGCATCTTGGTCAGCGCGCCCTCGATTCCGCCGAATCCAATCGGGACGATCGGGGCGTTGGCCTTGCTCGACAGCCACGCGACGCCCTGCCGCGCCTGCCGGATGGTCGTCTCCCAAATTCCGCCTTCGGGGAACAAGCCGACGACGCCGCCCTGTTCGAGCACGTCGAGCGCCATATTCATACCGCCGCGATCCATGCTGCCCCGCTTGATCGGGATGAAGCCCCACAGATCGGCCATCCAACGGTAGCGCGGATCGAGCGGGATGTCTCCGGCGGCCATGACCTCCAGCGGATAAGGCGTGTAGGTCATCATCATGCCGACTTCGATGATGGCGATGTGGTTGCCGACCAGAATCAGCGGGCCTTTCGGCGGCAAGTTCTCTTGACCGGTGACCTCAGGACGGGCCGCAAGCGCGCCGACCGCACGGCCGAACAGCCGGATCAAGCTGCGCACGAACACGCGGCGCGGATAACGGAGACGATGAGTTTGTGCCATTGAAAGCGAAACCTCTAGGCGTTGGCCTTTAACGCAATTGCGGAACCGTAAGCGACGCGGCGTTCGGTGTCGGCGCCGGCCTTAACCGGCAGATCGACATAGAAACCGCCGCACGGTAAGACGTCTTCACCATCCGACTTAAGCTGATAGACGTTGATGCGGATACGAACCTTGCTCTTGTGCGATGACTTCACGGTGAATGTGTGATGAACCGGCACGACGGCCAGCGTCAGCACGGCATCTTGGGAGGAGTCGACCTGCGCGTTCACCGTCGATAGGCGGATGATGAGGTCAACCGGGCTTGGAAGCGATGAATCGCTGTCCAGCGCCGTTCCGACCACCACTTTAATCGCGGTCTGCGGCCCAACCGCCTCTGGCACGGACATCACGACGCGGCCGGTGATGCCGAACTCGTCGATGCTGTGCGTCCCGGTCGCGCGCACGCCGGTCGACTGCTCGTACTCGATCAGTTCGTCGGCGGCGCGGCGTCCGGTATCGGTCAGCCGGTAAACCGCCTCGGCATCCATCTGGACATACTGAACGTAGCCCTGCGTCACCAGCCGGCGAATCGCTTTGCCGAAGGCACGCTCGCTCAGCGCCAAGTCGTCCAGCAGGACACCGACCGGTGCGAGCATATCGGACTGGCCGCGCAGGTGGCGCAGGATATCCAGCGCCCCGGTCAATGGTTCAAGCGTCTTGAGATGATAGGGCAGTTCCATGCGTTGTGATTGGTTGGGTTGCGCGATAACTACTCCGGTTAGTGTAACACCGAAGTAAGGGATTTGGATGCGCGAGGTTTCAGGACTGCGACGATTCGCGTATCCGAAGCGTTAGCGGATCGGCCGGTCGGTACGGACAATATCGTTCGTGACGACCGTCGGCTCCGGCGCATATTTCTTGCCCCAATTCGTGGTATAGCGCCGGAACACCGATACCCACGCGACGATCACCATCAGCACGATCTCGCCGATCCAGTAGGCATAGGCGATGCCGCCTTGCAGCAGAAGCCCTGACGAGGACGACGATGAGCCGGTGCGTGTGATCGACAACCCTTCTTCGGCCAACAGCGCGAGCATCGCCGGGAAGCCGGTGGTGCCGTACGCCTCCTGCTCGAATTCAGGAGCAGCGCCAGCGCCTCGTCACGCCCGACCGCGATGTTTTCCTGCGCGACCTTCACGAACTCCTCGCGGTATTGCAAGTAGGTCGCGCCCCAATACACCACGACCGCGGCGGCGCAGCCGATCAGCGCGACGACCAGCAGCGGAAAGGTAGGGATGCGCCCCGGCACAGCGGGGAACGAAGTGGCAAGCCCGACCAGAGCGCCGACGGCCAGCGGCATCAGCAGGATCAGGTAGAAGCCAATCATATCGGCGCCGAACAGCAAGCCGCCCATAGCCGCCCCGACCAGCACCGATAAGATGAGGGAGAGTATCAGACGCATGAGTCACGATCCTTTGGCACGCAGTTGAACATAATTCGCCGCCGGATGATCTGTGCGGTTGTTCTCAGAATATGAGGATTCCGCAGGCTGTCAAATGGTACGGCGGCAATGGATCAAGCCTCGATGGCATCAAAGCGCCGCCGCATTCCTGAGCATGCGGTTGACAACCGTTTACATAAACCGGGTAATTAGAACGATCGTTCTGTAGATCAGGCTGTCGGGTAAGAAAGGCGTGCGATGACCGACAGGGGGACGACCGAGGCAAGCACACCGATACGTCCAGCGGGCGCATCCATGAGGTCGTACCGGATCGGGGGGCGTCTGGGCCACGGTTTTCGACTCCACGGACCCGAACTTCGCGGGTGAGATGCGTCTGACATGGAGCATAGAGGATGCTGCCGGGGGAACCGAAGTCACCGTCCTGTGCGAGAACATCCCGCGCGGAATTCGGCCCGAGGACAACGAAACGGGGCTGCTTGGTTGAGACAATTTAGAACAGCCTGAGTTGTGATAAATCAGGTGATCGCACGTTCTTCTCACAGACTACAATGTACTCTGAATGCATAGTTGTTCCTGTGCTTCCAGCTTTGTTTGACGGTGAGTTTCGACTAGGCATGACCTTGTTACTAATGCTGCGTTGATATGTAATTACATGACGAAAGTCATGCGCTTCAAACTGCTCTGCAATGAATTGATCTGTGGGTAGTTGCACTTGTTTGACGGTACGGTTGCCCACGATATAGATGGCTTTACCACCCTGTTTGACACCCGCAGCCACGGCAGAAATTGATCTAGCAAGATCGACGTAGAAGGCTGAGACTTCATACGCACGCCGCATATCATCAGCCGCAATTTGCATGATCGCTGGTGCAATGACACCTTCCTCATAAAGACGCTTAACGACGCAGCCGCCCATCAATTTAGTATCGATTTGCCTTGAATCGTCGACGCCCAACCACGCGTTCGACAGTGCCGAGAACTGCCCATACGCCACGGTTGTGCGGCTGTCCCCGTACGGAGGACTGGTGAGCACAACATTATGTTGTATGCTGTTGGGCTGATAAGCACCAAGCTTGACATCAACTCGCGCGTTATTGAGGTTTCTTAGATACACGTTGATGTAATTGTCCCGTAAACGTCTCAAGCAGGCGAAGAACACGCCGTATACATCAGGATTGAACGTCAAGACGTTTTCGGGCTTGATTCTGTAGAGTTTGAATTCGTTGGATCGAACATACGAACAGTCTCGCACGGTTTCGGAGAACGCAACAGAAAACAGTGTGCGAATTCCTTCGTCAGAGATTGATTCAAGATGACAGCGAATTGTCGCCAAAGCCTTGATCACTTCAGGAGAAAACCAATACTCGATATTCGAGAATTCCGGAATGAAGCTCTCTGCTGTTGATTCCTGCTTCAGCTCCTCAAAAACATTGTCGCGCAAAGCCCGATATGCCCGGTGAATCAGATCCGGATCAAGGCGGGTGAACTTCGCCCTTGTAATCAAGACCGCAAGGGGATTGAGATCATAGCCGTACATTTCCGTGATGCCGCAAGCAATTCCAGCCGTGAATGATGATCCCGAACCGCAATACGGATCTAGCATCACACCATCATCAATACCGAATTCCTTCAGTATCTGAACCCCCAACTGAGGAATCATGGTCGCCGGATAGCGGTGTAGATTCGGATATTCTGAAGAGTACGATTGCCCAGCAAAGTCGAGATGTGGTGTTCGCTCAACGCTATACTTCATAGTTCTGTGACCTTCTCGAAAAGACGAGGCAAATTTGCCTCGAACGTCCGAAATCCAGTCCCATGATTTCGCGCTTTCGTTCCAGCATCGTGTAGGCGAAGGTCTATTGTGATGTTTTCTTCCTTGAACTGATTGGCTAGCAATTCGGGCGACGTCCCTTCCAAGTGCTGCGCGCGATAGAAGTGAAAATATTCCACTCCATTACGCTCCTCGGTAAATGCGGATACAAAGATAAGAGCTGGTATCTTCTTACTGAACTGGGCAGCAAGCACATCAAATTGCCATGAGACAATCACGTTTCCCGATATGTGACGAACTGAAAGAGTGTCGTCATCGACATGGGTAAACAATCCCGCACTGTTTGGTGTTTGCCTAAGGGTGTAGTAGAGCCCCATGCGTCCAGATGAATCGGGCGTGCCATACAATTGGATCGCGCGGAGTTGTGACATCTGCCAAGCTTTGCGATTGAATGTGAACAATGTAATCAGACTGTTTGATTTTGTTCGATGCGCCTTCAATTCACGTCCAACGATGTCAGGTAAAGGAGAGTTGTTCTCCGCAATCTCGAGTAAAGTTTCGAGTGTAAATCCGATCCCGGTTGGCCCACGGCGCATACTTCTAACGTAGCCCTGCGCTTTGATAGCAGCGAATCGATTCTGGAAGTCCGCTAGTGCTTGTTGTTCATTCATAGCAGTGGCTGTTCCCAAGGTTCAACAACAGTCCAAATTTTAGCATATCCAGCCTAACTGCCGTCGCGGAAACGGTTCTCCCAATTACGTTACGCAGCCCCCCCAACCGGGTCGTGACCACGCGCCTCTTGCCGCGCTGTGCGATTGGCCCTACAATGCAGTGAGATCGACCTCATCACGACGCAGGGGAGGCATACGGGCCGATGATCCTGCCGCAACCGCCGGAGCGCCGGCATGGTGCGTCTTCCGTCCGCCGAACGCGGGAAGATGAGCTGACAGCCGAGCGAATGCACCGATTTGTCACGCTCCTTGCCGCACGCTCGGCGGGGCGTTTTTAGTTTTGACCGAGGTCATGCGCCATCATGGAGTCACACGCCGACGACACATCCGCCACGGTAGACGCCGTTGCACAGGACGGCCTTGCTGCCCTGCGCGCTGCCGCGCCTGAACGCGAGTGGGCCGTGCTGCAAACCACGTTGGGCGAGCTGCTGGCACGGCTTCCGCTGTTTGCGGCGCTGTCGGCCGTGATCGACGGGCTGACCGCGCTGCTGCCGATGGTCGAAACACGCGACGAGTACGACACACAGCTTCAGGGGCTGCCGCGTCAACTGCTGTCCGGGGTCATGAGCTACGGCTTCGCGCCCGATCAACTGCCCGACCAGATCATCACGGACTATCACACACCGGGGGCCGCGCAGTTCATGCACGCGGTGTTGGAGTTGTGCCGGGCCACACAACGCGAGCGTCCCGACGCGGAACGGCCCGCCCTGCTTGTGAGTGCCGCTGGCAACGCCATCATCGCCGCCATGAGCGAGTCGTTCTACTCGCGCCATCCCGACCTGTTCACCCGCGTGCGCGATAATCGGCTCGACCCGGACACCGGCGATTACACCGACCCTGACGCCGCCAAAATCCCGATCCTGCTGTGGATGGACGCGGAGGTCGCGGCGCTGGACACGGCGCAGTGGCTGGCGCTGGCCGATCGTGTCGAGCGCGCCTACGCCGGCTTGTAGGAGATCGTGAGATGACGGACATTCAAGCCCAACTGTCTATTCAAATCATCCCGGACGAGTACGAGCTGCTCCAACGATTTCGGCAGAGGAGTTCCGGGCGGCCACGGACTGGCGTAATCTCGATCCTGAACTGATGCCGCATGATGAGGACGCATGGGGAAAAGTGGTGTTTTCAAACAGTCCGTTCCCACCGCAGGCATAATACGTAATTACGCGGAGAAGATCTCAGCCCATGACTAAACGCACATTCACCAACCGCCGCTATCTGGACGCCGTGAACGACCACATCGTGATCTTCGACGGCGCGATGGGGACGAGCATCCAGAAGTATCACCTCTCCGCCGAGGATTTTGGCGGGACGCAGTATGACGGCTGCAACGATTACCTCGTCATCACACGGCCGGACGTCATCGAGGCGATTCACCAGTCGTTCCTCGATGTCGGCAGCGAAGCCGTCGAGACCAACACGTTTCGCAGCAACCGGCTGACGCTGGCCGAGTACGGCTTGCAAGACCGCACGCTGGAGATCAACCGCACCGCCGCGCAGCTTGCCCGCCGCGTTTGTGATCGCGTCGCGGCCGCGACCGGCATCCCGCGTTTCGTCGCCGGCAGCATCGGCCCCTCCGGCAAGCTCCCCAGCGGCAGCGATCCCGACCTGAGCAACATCACGTTTGAAGAACTGGCCGCGATCTTCTACGAGCAGGCACAGGGCTTGACCGAAGGTGGCGCGGATGTGCTGCTGGTCGAGACCTCGCAGGACATCCTCGAAGTCAAGGCGGCCATCGTCGGCATCAATCGCTATTTCGAGGACGCCGGTGTGCGGATCCCGCTGCAAGTGCAGGTGACGCTCGATACGACCGGCCGTATGCTGTTCGGCACCGACATCAGTGGCGCGCTGGCGACGCTTGAAGCCCTGCCTATCGACGTGATCGGCATGAACTGCTCGACCGGCCCGGAGTACATGACCGCGCCGATCAAGTATCTGGTCGAGAACAGCCACCTGCCGATCAGCGTGCTGCCCAACGCCGGCCTGCCGATCAACGTCGACGGCGAGGCGGTCTACCCGATGGAGCCGGAACCGTTCAGCCACATGGTCGCGGAATTCGCGCGGTGGGGGGTCGGCATCGTGGGCGGATGCTGCGGCACGACGCCGGAACATCTCAAGCTGCTGTACAAAGAGGTTCACGGGCGGGAGTATGTGGAAACCCTCACCCCCAGCCAGAAAGAAACCCTCACCCCCGACCCCTCTCCCGACCTTCGGTGCTCCCGTTGGTCGTCAGGGAGAGGGGAGAAAGACAGTGCGGGGAGCGGGGATCACTCAGCACTCGGCACTCGGCACTCATCACTCGACGCAGCCCCCACCCCCGGCCAGAAAGAAACCCTCACCCCCGACCCCTCTCCCTCAGGGAGAGGGGAGGATGATGTGCGCGACGTGGATCGCCCCTCGTTCCTTGGAGAGGAGCTGCGGAGCGCAGCGACGCAGGGTGAAGTCAGCGGCGGAGCGAGCGATAACTCAGCACTCGGCACTCAGCACTCGACGCTCGACGCAGCCCTCACCCCCGACCCCTCTCCCTCAGGGAGAGGGGAGAAAGACAGTGCGGGGAGCGGAGATCACTCAGCACTCAGCACTCAGCACTCAGCACTAGGTTCCCTCCGTCCCCCGACGCCCCGTACGGCCCCGGATGTCGCGCGCGTGTCAAGCGGCATGACCGCCACGCCGATGGTTCAGAACCCCGGCCCGACGCTGATTGGCGAACGCGTCAACTCGCAGGGGTCGCGCAAGGTCAAGCGCCTGCTGCTGGCCGACGACTACGACAGCCTCGTACAGATCGCCGTCGATCAGGTCTCCAGCGGAGCGCACATGCTGGATGTATGCGTGGCCCTCACCGAACGCGCAGACGAACGGGCGCAGATGCAAGCCGTCGTCAAGAAGCTGGCTCAGGCGATTGAAGTCCCGCTGATTATCGACACCACCGAACCGGACGTGGCCGAGGCGGCGCTGGCGTTATATCCCGGCCGCGGCGTGATCAACGGCAACAACCTCGAAAACGGCCGCGAACGGATCGACCGCATCCTGCCCATCGCCAAGAAGCACGGCGCGGCGGTGATCTCGATGACGATTGACGAGGAGGGCATGGCGCACACCCGCGAGAAGAAGTTCGAGATCGCCAAACGCATCTTCGACATCGCGGTGGACGAGTACGGCCTCAGCCCTCATGACATGATCTTCGACACGCTCACCTTCCCGCTGACGACCGGCCAAGCCGAACTGCGCGGTGATGCGGTCGAGACCATCGAGGGCATCCGGCTCATCAAGCAGAACCTGCCGGGCGCGATGACCGCGCTCGGCGTGAGCAACGTCAGCTTTGGCGTGGGCGAGGCGGCGCGTGGCGTGCTCAACAGTGTGTTCCTGTATCACGCGGTGCAGGCCGGCCTCGACATGGCGATTGTCAACCCGGCGCACATCACGCCCTACGCCGAAATCCCGGCCGACCAGCGCAAGATCGCCGACGACCTGATCTTCAACACCGACGAAGACGCCCTGCCGCGCTTCATCCAGTACTTCGAGCACAATCAGATCGCCGTGGCGGCCGGCGAACAGGCCGATCCGACCGAAGGCATGACCTCCGAGCAGGCGCTGCACTGGCAGATCGTCCACCGCAAGAAGGAGGGCGTCGAGCAGTTGATCGACGACTGTCTGACGCGGCAGGACGCAGTCGGCGTGCTGAACAACGTGCTGCTGCCGGCGATGAAAGAGGTCGGTGACAAGTTCGGCGCGGGCGAGCTGATCCTGCCGTTCGTGCTGCAAAGCGCGGAGGTGATGAAGAAGTCAGTCGCCCACCTTGAACAGTTCATGGACAAAGTCGAGGGATCGAGCAAGGGCGTCGTCGTGCTGGCGACCGTCTACGGCGATGTGCACGACATCGGCAAGAATCTGGTCAAGACGATCCTGAGCAATAACGGCTACACCGTGCATGACCTCGGCAAACAGGTACCGGCCAACACCATTATCGACAAGGCGGTCGAGTACCACGCCAATGCGATCGGCCTGTCCGCCCTGCTGGTCAGCACCAGCAAGCAGATGCCGCTGATCGTCAACGAGCTGGCGCGGCGCAACCTGAAGTACCCCGTCCTGATCGGCGGCGCGGCAATCAATCGCAAATTTGGCCGGCGCATCCTGTTTCTGGAGGACGGCGGAGAACCTTACACCCCCGGCGTCTTTTATTGCAACGACGCATTCGAGGGCTTGTCGGTCATGGACAACCTGACCGGCGCGGCCCGCGAGTCGTTCGTGAGCCAGATCATCGACGAAGCGCACGCCGAACAGGGCAAGCCCGCGCCGCGCCGACGCACCGCCGACTCAACGGTCGCCAAGACGGTCAAGCCCGCGCCGGCCATCCCGACGCCGCCGTTCTGGGGCGCGCGCAAGGTCGATTACATGCCGCTGGAGATCGTGCTCAAGCACCTGCACAAGCCGGAGCTGTATCGCCTGAACTGGGGCGCGAAGAATGCCCACGGCGAACGATGGGCGCAGCTCGAAGCTGAGTTCGAAGCACGACTCGACCGCATGAGTCGTGAGGCGCTGCGCGACAAGTCGCTGCTGCCCCAAGCGGTTTACGGCTACTTCCCTGCGCAAAGCGACGGCGACGATCTGATCATCTATGATCCCGCGCCGTTCAATGCCCGTAACGGCGGCGGCGAGCCGGAGAAGGTCGAGATCGCGCGCTTCGCGTTCCCGCGTCAGCCGATTGGCGATTATCTGTGCATCAGCGACTATTACGCGCCGGTCGACAGCGGACAGGTCGACGTGGTGACGCTGCAAGTCGTGACGGTGGGCGCGGCGGCACGCGCCAAGTTCGACGTGTTGGAAGCCGCCGATCTCTTCGGCGAGGCGTACTTCTTCCACGGGTTGTCGGTACAGGCGGCCGAGGCGACCGCGAATTACATGACCGCGCATGTCCGGCGCGAACTGGGCTTGGCGGAGAATCAAGGCAAGCGGTACTCGTGGGGATATCCGGCCTGCCCGGACTTGGCCGACCATCAGATCGTGCTGCGCCTGCTGCCGCAAGCTGCCGAGATCGGCCTGAGCCTGACACCGGAGTCGTTCCAGTGGGTGCCGGAGCAGTCGACCGCGGCGATCTTCACGCATCATCCTGACGCGAAGTACTACAGCGTCGGTTCGCTCGACCGCAGCGTGCAGATTCTCGGCTCATAACCGGAGTGATGAGTGTCAAGTGATGAGTGATGAGGGGAGCTGAGAGGGGGGCAGTTGTCAGGGGTCAGGGGTCAGAGATCAGGGGCGTTGCCTCTAAGCAGGTGTTCGTAAGTCGAGAGATTCGGTCTCCCATCTTGCACCGTTAGTCGAGCTATACGGCGCGGCGTTTTCTCATCACTCATCGCTTTCAACTTCGTGCTTAGGAGACGCGTCGCCGGACCAAGCTGGATTTCCCGTGTCTTGTCGCTCAACAGAGGCGCTGTGGGGTGAGGGATCAACTGGGGTCGGGTCATACCGGCCCTGTTTGATGTTAAAGTAGAGGGAGTTCTGTTGAGATTCGATACTCATGGCTGAACCCGCTGCGATCCCGAACATCGACATCCCGCACGACGCAATCGCAATATTCTGCGAAAAGTGGGGGATCACCGAGCTTGC